>Ga0123353_10001687_pt1 | contig 27184 bp, 30 predicted proteins | sample TergutLab28metaG_3_FD_92763 | JGI IMG/M metagenome (GOLD analysis project Ga0123353, IMG submission 92763) | Labiotermes labralis P3 segment gut microbial communities from Petit-Saut dam, French Guiana - Lab288 P3 | ecosystem: Host-associated > Arthropoda: Insects > Digestive system > Gut ...
AGGATTTTTGTCGCAAGGCAAGGAAGCAGGTTCCACGTATAGAATGCGCTATGTGTGGGTTCTGTTGACGCGGCATTGCGTCAAAAAGACAGCAATGCGGCTTCATTTTATGCCGGTCGGGAGTATATATGCCTGTGTCCCGAAAAACAAACATTATACCGCGCGTAAACGCAAGCAAAAATAGATTTTTGCGTTTTGCTTGTCTGTTATAAAATCCGCGATTTCCGCATGGTTGCGCGAAATCCGCCGCGCGGGCGGATTCCAGTATCCGGGTCGGTTAAGCGTATTAATACCCGCGAACGAAAATATTTTCCACGCCTGCACGGTCTTTTTGCCGTAATGCTGCGTCAGGCTTGACCTTACGTACCGCTATGAGTACGCGGCGGTCAATTCTTCCTTGCTTTACGACAAAAATCCTCGCACATGCACAGAAAATGTTTTCGTTCGCGGGTATAGCACGGGTCGAAAAACTTAAAGTCCGCCGGATGACACATCAAATGATTCAGCGGAAACGAGGTTGTTCAGATATACGCCGCACCAATGACACGTGCCGGCCTCTTTGCCTGGAGTCCAGCAGCTCATCTTGCCGCAGTTGCAGAGGACAAAGCCGTATCGCTCGCCGCAATACGGGCAGCCCGGGTAATCGGGGCTGGCATCTAGCGACCCGGTTATTTTTGTCTGGTCAAACCCCTCCCGTTTGGCTTTCTCCTCATCGATTTTGAATGCCCACGTCCTGCCCCAATCGTTATTTCTCTTTTCAATGCGAATGCCGAATGTACGGTTATGTATGCTGCATTTTGACAAAATTACGCTCGCTTCCATTACAAAACCCCCGTCATTTATGGGCAACTTCCGAAAACCCCGGACTCTGCGTTACGCTTCCTCGACAAAATGCGCATTTCCCTTTGTGCAAACTCCGCTTTTGTCTCGGCCGCAAGCCTTGATTCCGAGGTTTTCGGAGGTTACCTATACATATCGAAATAAAACCTGAACGGCTGCGAAAACGGCAAGCCGACTATCGCTTCCCCGACCTTCAGGCTGTTCAAATCCCAATCCTCGACAGTGTAGCCGTTTCTTTTTTCTTCAATTATCTGGTTATTAAGCATCTGGTATTGTTCCAAAACGATGTTCTTCCCAAACAGGCCTGAGATAAAGTCCCTTGTCGCCGTGTCGTTGGCGCGGAAGGCATAGACGGACGAAAATCCCGCTGCGATGTTCCGCCCGCGGCTCTGCCCGTAAATCTCGTACAACTGCTCAATGCTTTGGATTCCCGCGAACACCTTGACGCCTAAACTCCGTCCAAAATTTACGCCGTCGTCGATGTGGCGCAAATGGGGAAGCAGCTTGAATTCATCACAAACCAGGTAGACGTTGCCCTGCGGTTTGTTCCGGCCAAGCGCTTCTTTCAACGCAAGGTCAAACAACAACCGATACACGGGCGTCAACATGCCGCCGATTGAAAGGTCGTACTCAATGAATATCGTTTTCCTGCCTTTTTTACGCACAAAATCCCTCATCGAAAAAGAGCCTTTGTCGGCAAATACCCCGATAAGGATTTCCCGTACAATCGAATACATCTCGGACAACACGCCCTGCGATTGTGCATTGTCTCCTTTTATGTACGACAGCACGGCATTGGCGTCGGGGCTGTCGCCAAGCAGGTCAATAATCATTTGTGAATCTGAAAGGTCTAAAAATTCCTTTAACTTGCGGTTGTAAAAGAATTCCTTCTTTATATTCGGGTCTTTTTTCCCTTCGCGTATAAACGTCGTAATCACGGCGGCAAGCAAATCACGCGCGGCATTGGGAAAGAATGCGTTTGTCGTGTTTTTCGTGCGTTCCTCAAAAAACGACTTGCAGATTTCCTGCGTGTTGATAATAAAATCGCGGTCTTCCCATCCGTCGGCAAGGATTTCCTTGTAGATATTCCAACGCTCCGATTCCGCCGAGTATTGCCTGGAATTGCCGATGACGAGGTCGGTTGATTTATTGAAAAATTTGGAATGAAAGTCGCCCTTGCTGTCAAAGATAATCATCACGTCGTCATTTGTCATGGCGCGTTTTAGCTGCGAAACAAAGTGATAAAACAGCATGGTCTTGCCGCTGCCGGTTCCGCCGATAAACATAGTGTGTTTGCTCAGTACGGTATCATCAACGGAAAATGCAGCCGGCTTTCCGGAAAATGCGCCGGGAAGTTTTACTTTAGCGCCGGCAACCAGACCCGGCGGCATGTTCTTTGATACGCTGTTTCCGTATTGTATGCGAGTGGATACGTTCATATTTTTCGCCTTTTATTCTTTCCTGTTTTTTACCGCAAAAACGGCTTAAATTTGGATTTGCATATATGTTGACATTATATCATTTCCTTAACAATGGCCGTACCCCGCAAGGGTGCGGAATTATTATTGCGCGCAACGCCGGGTGAGTGCCGCTTTGCGGCTTCCACCCGGCGCTATAAAGCGCGTCACCCCTCCGATTACGCAATTGCGCCTCCTTACGGAGTCAAAAATGCGCAATCGATGATTGTGGCAACATGTCGCCGCCACAATATATTGAGGCGGACGCAATCTTGCACAATCAAAGGGGTGCGGCCATATAATTTGAAACAATCCATTCATTGGGCTATTTCTGAATTGCCGTCACGATATATGTACACAGGTCTTTGGCTTTCATAACCACGGTTAATTCGTTTTTCGCCGCGCCCGCCACGATGCCCTCAAAAAAATTTCAGCCGCCTGCGGCGGCACGATTGGTTTCGCCTTTGGCGAAACAGATTAAAAGATTTAAGATTTCAGATTCAGCCAAAAAGCGGGGCGAACGCCGCCGGAGTCAGAAGTGACGTTGCAGCCATAGACGTCGACAAAGCCGTCATAGACGACGTTAGCGGCACAGTAACTACTGCCGCCGGGCGACCGAAGCCACCACCAACACGCGTTACCCGCGTGGTTAGCCTTTCGGTCTGAATCATTGATAAAATATTTTTTGACCTCATCTATGCTCAATAAAAAGATGTGGTCTTGTGTGTTGTTACCGCCTTTCATTCCATATTTCGGATTGTCCGGATTATTATTTGTGAATAATATCTGTGCCTTACATCCACTGTTAAACTTGTTGTAGAATTCTCCATTCAGGTATTGCCGCAGGGTACACGTTTCCCATGTTATATATGTCCAGTTTTTGTTATAGGTACGCTGATCAATTACATCCTCCGTTATCAGCAACGCCTTGTCGCTCTGTACATTAAGCACGCGCCATTTGTAGCTGCCGAATTCAAGGTTCCGCTTTTCGCCATTTATAATTTTTGCGGTAATACCAGTGGCGTTTGAATACGTGATGACGCTGCCCGAAGGCGCGCTTTGAACAGGCTTTTTCTCGGGCTGCGGTTTAGCACTTGGCGGCGTTACTGTACCGGTTGGTTTTTCCGGCGGCGGGGCCGGATGTTTGAGCGGAGGCGTGGGTTTTATTACCTGCCAGCCAAGAGCGGCGGTAAATTCATGGATGATGGTTTCCGCCATGTCCGGCACTATAAAAGCCTCGGTCAGTTTTTGTACCGCAATCTTTACCGCGCGCTCTTTGTCGGGCTGCGACGCTTCCAGATTGCTTTTCAGAACCTTCGCCGCGTCATTTTCATAAACGGCATAGACCAGTTTTTTGACATTCTTCGAAACCGACGGAGCAAAGTCAGGAAAGTGAGAAGTAAGCTTTCCGAGTAAAACCTCCGCGCCGTACGTTCTCATAATAGCCGCCAGCGCGTCTCTGGAATTTTCGTAAAACTTCGGATCTTCCTCATTCGCAAGGCTTTTACCGCAAAAAGGGCAATTTACGAGAGAAGAGGAAACGCTCGCATCGGTCTCCCATTTACTGTTACAGTGACTGCATTTCATATTGCATCTCCTTTTTGCCTTCATCGGTAACGTTTAATGCTGCTTTTAGTATCCGTCCCTAATCGAAAACAGGACAAAAAGTTGATTTATTTTCAACTTTTTGTCCTGACGAAGCCAGAATCAAGACTATGAACTACGACGTTCGGTGTATTTTCAACCACTCGCGCAGCGCTTCATTCATGCGTGTCTGCCAACCGCCGCCGGTTGCCTTAAACGCGGTAACCACATCGGAGTCAAGTCGGATCGTCAGAGAAAGTTTTCGGTTTGCCAGAGGCGGACGTCCGCGCCGCACTAATTTTTCGCCCATATATTCATCGGCGCGCTCAAAAAATTCACCGGTCAACTCTGGCGCATCGTCCGCGTCATGCCAGTCGGTAGGCGTAGTTTGCAATTTCACGTTCATTGGCTTTCCTCATACTGATAATGCGGCGCGCTTCGCCGCGTGGCGTCCAAACAACGATCACCATGCGGGAATCCAGCAACCCTACGGTGATCTGGCGGCTCTCGCCGTAATCGTCGCGTAAATCTTCCGCCGTGAAGTGGTGTCCAGCAAAAACTTCCGGTGTGCGGGCAAAATCCAAACCGCGTTCCCGCAGAGTAACTTCTCGTTTTTCAGCGTCAAATTCGATTTGCACGTATATATTGTAGTTACGCATAATCTGCCGGTCAACCTAATTATGGCAAGCTCCGAAAACCTTGGAATCAAGGCTTGCGACCGAGACAAAAGCGTCATTTACACAAAGTAAATTGAGCGTTTTGTCGAGGGAGCGTGACGCAGAGGGATTTTCGGAGATTGCCTTATTGTTACTCCCCTCGAACGGTACTAATGCCTGAATGCGTTTTATAGACATGTCCTGCTGTTTTTGCGTAAGCGGAGCGCTCAAAGGCGAAACGTATTAAAAGATTTAAGATTTCAGATTCAGCCACAAAGCGGGGCGAACACCACCTGAGTCACTACGGACGTGGTCGCCATAGACGTGGATGCCATAGACGCCGACAAAGCCGACAGTACCGACGTACGCGGCATAGTTACTAATGTCGCCGGGCGACCGAAGCCACCACCAACACGCCCCATTATTAAATTTTGCCTGCCTGTCGCTATCATGGACATTGGAAAATACAGAACCATAGCTATCTGCAATCCATCTACCGTTTTTGTATTTTTTTAGCCGTTTTTGCTGATAATCTCCGCTGTTGCCAAAGTATCTGTCAACCTCTTCAAGACTCAATAGGAATATCTTATCCGTTGTATTGCTGCCGCCCGATGTGCCGTACCACAGGTTGTCGGGATTGCCTATCCGGGTTTCGGCTATTTTTCCCTGCTCTTCTCCTGTGAACTTTTGCAGAAATTCGCCGTTCAGATATTTACGCAGCGTACACGTTTCCCATGTTACGCCCGCATATTTTACGTTATATGGACGCTTCTCAATTACATCTTCCGTTATCAGCAACGCCTTGTCGCTCTGTACATCAAGCACTCGCCACCTGTAATTGCCAAATTGAAGATTCCGCGTTTTACCCTGTAAAATCTCCGCGGTAATGTCTGTGGCGTTTGAATATGCAACATTTGCCGGAGGCACACTTTGAACAGGCTTTGGTGGTGACTGCGGCTGAGGACTTGTCTGCGTTACGATGCCGGCAGGCTTAACCGACGGCGGTGCAGGAGGTTTGAAAGGCGGAGGAGACGCAGATTCGGATTTAGCGATCGTTTTCTGCGTGGAAGCGGGAATGATCGCAGGCGAAGATCCAAACAATGCCGCAAACGCGCCGACAATTTCCTTTGCGAGCGTTTCGTCAATTCCATCAGCCCGCAGTATAGCAATCACGCGAAGCTGTTCCGTGGCGATGTCGCCAACTGCCGCCGACTTTGACAAGCGAACGTACGCGCCCAATTCAACGGCCTCGACAATCCGCTTGCGCAACCCAACCATATCGCGCTCCGCCCCCGGCAGGAAATCCGCAACCGCGGATTTGAAGCGGCCTTTGTCGTTGAAAATCTCCTCGCCGCTGGGCAGGTCTTTTATTTTTTTCAATGCCTGTACGATTTGGTCGTTCATCCCTGTACCTCACTACCTGTAATTTCGATTAACCATATCCTTATGTAATATACGTCTGAATCAGGCTGTTGGCTGCGTGGTCAGAGACGAAAGCGGGTGGACTCTCCTGCACTCCGCGCGCCTGCTGGTTGTATTTTGTGATGCGCTTTTTTCTGAATATGTTGAATATCCAGTTGATGAACCATAGCATACAGCCGCCGCCGGAATTGTTGCCCTTTGACATTTGTTTAGTTCCTCTACATGTTACGCAGTAAAATCAGCCGCCTGCGGCGAAATCAGTTCTTTGCAATTGTCAGCAGGTCTAGCAATAAATGGTGTTTAGATTCCGTATATGGGTTCACGACCGTAACGCCATGCCATGTGAACCCATGTTGCATATCCTCGCTGAGAAGCAGGCGACAGCGTTGCTCTGCTGCTACGGCAAGGATCAGGGCATCCCACATTTGCAGGTTGTGGCTCGCCACAATATCCATAGCTGATTGAAATGCCGTCCATGTGCTATCGGATGTCTCATAGGCATCAACCCATCCCATAACCGCTTCCTGCGCTGATGCGGCGTTTCGCCGTGCTTTGCCTGTCAATACGCGGAACAACTCTCCCAGGCACTGCACAGGGATCACAATCAGATGAGGCGGAATCCTCTGTATAAGGCTAATGGATGCCTGTTGCCGTTTTGTATCCCCGATACCTTCGGCATACGCCATAATATTAGTATCCAATGCGATGCGCACGGCTTACTCGCTGTAGAGTTCATTGCGTGTCCATTCGCGCCGGCCGGAAGCTTTCTGTCCGGATAGCCTGAGCAACAGAGACTCCTTCGCGGCCGTTCTTCCGGCTTTTATATCCACCGGACTGATCCTGGCTACAGGTGTTCCGCGTGACACGATGAGGATGTTTTCGCCACAGGCAACATCCCGCAGTAATCCTGAAAAATTTCGGTTGGCGTCTGAGGCGGTGACTGTACGCATAACTTTCTCCATGTAGTGTAAAACACTACATGATGGTCAAATTAAGCAGTGAAAGTCAAGTCTGGTTTATCCGCGGACAAATGACGGCAGCTCCGGGGTGACAAAATCACGCGCCTACGGTGTGCTGGGTGTACCAATATTATTCTGGAAACATGGTATAATATAAAAGAATAGGATTTACAGACGCAGGGAGATAACTCGTGGGCACACTACCGATGGACATAGATATACTGCCGCCGTCCGACGATAGGATTTTTAAAAATCCTGACTTCGCCGGATGGTAAGCCGGCGCTGATGGACTTGATTGCAGCGATAATCAAACGCCCGGTAGTTGATGTCGTGGTTCGTAACAATGAACTTCCACTTGGCGACACGGATGAAAAAGCGGAACGGCTGGATGTAAATTGCAGGATTGACGATGGTACGCAGGTCGATTTGGAAATGCAGGCCAGCTACATAGAAGAATCGGGCGGCAGGCATGAAAATCTCAAGGGCAAGGGCATATACTACCTGTGCGACTTTCATTCCTCGCAATCCTCAAAAGGCAGACGGTATGACCAGTTGGCGCAGACGTATCAGGTAACGTTTTGTTCATATACCGTTTTCCCGCGGCTGCCGAAATATGTAAATTCCTATTCCATGCGTCACGATGAAACCAATGAATTGCTGTCTGACGCAATCCATGTGATCTATGTGGAATTAAGCAAGCTCAACGAGATACTGAAAAAATCTGTTGTCGATATGACGGACTTGGAGAAGTGGGCGGTGTTCTTCCGTTATGCGTCAAGCCCGAAGTACCGTGAGACTGTGAACAGCGTAATTGAATCGAAGGAGGCGTTGCAAATGGCCGGGAATTTATTAATGAGCATCAGTCAGGATGAACGGGAGCGGGCTGTATTCCGAAGCCGTAGAATGTACCAGTCTGATATGGACTCGAATATAGCGACCGCCGAAGCTCGTGGGGTTAAAAAAAGCCAGTTTGAGATTGCCCAAAAGCTTCTAATGCGGAACAGGCCGGTTGAAGAAATTATGGAAGATACCGGCTTGACCCGCGAGGAAGTAGAAAGCCAGCGTACTACCCACTGAAATTCTGATACTTCAAAATAATGGGAGCGACGGCGCTGCACTCCCATTATTTAAACACACGATCTTGTTGTGCATGGTCAGTTGAGTTGAATCTAACACCTAAAAAAGTAGAGCGGGAATATAGTTTCATCAACTAATGGCGCATTTTGCGAAACAAGCCCTGTGTCGTAATGTTTCAATTTACTTTTCAGCATAAAAATAAAATTTCCTGGTTTCGCCGGGGGCGAAACAGATTAAAAGATTTAAGATTTCAGATTCAGCCAAAAAGCGGGGCGAACGCCGAAGCCACGAGGGAAGACGTGGTAGCCAGGGACGACGACACTGCCGCCTCGGTGGACATACGCGGCAAGGGAGCTATATAAGCCGGGCGACCGAAGCCACCACAAACACGCCATTCCCGCGTGTTTAGCCACTCTGCCTGAATCCCTGCTGAAATATTTTTTAACCTCATCTATGCTCAATAAAAAGATGTGGTCTTGTGTGTTGTTGCCACCTTTCGTTCCATGTTGCGGATTGTCCGGATTATTATTATTTGTGAGTAATATCTGTGACTTACATTCACTGTTAAACTTGTTGTAGAATTCTCCATTCAGATATTGCCGCAGGGCACACGTTTCCCATGTTACATATGTCAGGTTATAGTTATATGGTCGCTTTTTAATTACATCCTCCGTTATCAGCAACGCCTTGTCGCTCTGTACATTAAGCACTCGCCATTTGTAAGGGCCGAATTCAAGATTCCGCTTTTCGCCATTTATAATTTTTGCGGTAATACCAGTGGCGTTTGAATACGTGATGATGCTGCCCGAAGGCGCGCTTTGAGCAAGCTTTTTCTCGGACTGCAGTTTAGCACTTGGCGGCGCTACTGTACCGGTTAGTTTTTCCGGCGGCGGAGCCGGAGGTCTGAGCGGCGGCGTGGGTTTTATTACCTGCCAGCCAAGAGCTACGGTAAATTCACAGATGATGGCTTCCGCCACTTCATACGGGTAAAATGTCTCGGTTGTGATTTTTTGTATCGCCTTTTTTATGGCGATTTCTTTATCAGATTGCGATGCGTTCAGGCTGCCCTTAAGTATCTGCGCCGCTCCGATTTCAAATATTTCACGTACAATTTTTTTAGATTGCTTGGGGACAGCAGGCGCATAATCTGAAAAACAATTTTTGAGCTGACTGCTTAACAAAAACTCCGCCCCTTTGTCTTTAGCAATTGCGGCCAGCGCATCTTTTGAATTTTCGTAAAACTGCGGCTTTTCCTCTTTTGTAAAGCCTTTACCGCAGAAAGGGCAGAATTTTAGCGAAGAAGAAGTACGGTCATCAATATTCAGTTCTTTATTGCAATGAGTGCATTTCATGTTGCATTCCTTAACAATGGCCGCACCCCGCAAGGGTGCGGATTTATTATTGCGCGCAACGCCGGGTGATCGCCGCTTTGCGGCTTCCACCCGGCGCTATAAAGCGCGTCACCCCTCCGGGGTGACAGCCCAAAATGGGGGAAATTGCAAAACCCCCGTGAGCGCCGGCGTCCTCGCCGGCGTGTAATATAATAATCGCGAGCTGTAAGCACGCGCTCCGCTATCTTTTATGGAATATGCGGGCGAACGCCTGCATATTCCATCTTTTACACACCGGTGAGGACGCCAGCGCTCACGGGGGTTTTGCAATTTCCACAATGTACAAACTCCTGTGAAACCTCCGTGGGATCCTGTGCTCCCCCTGTTGGAAGCCAACCGGTTTCGTGTCATGGCAACCTCTGAAACCCCCGGGCTCTGCGTTACGCTCCCTCGACAAAATTCTCATTTACCTTGTGTAAACTCCGCTTTTGTCTCGGTCGCAAGCATTGATTCCGAGGTTTTCGGAGGTTGCTTCATGTTGGCGACACCTGTGTCGTGGATGGCTCCAGAGCGCCCGGGCGCATCGTTTTGTAGCCCCGGGTTGGCGAATGCCCACCCGGGGTGAAGAGAAAATACATTCGGCACGCCGGAGGTGTGCCGCGTTTTGTAGCACCGGGTGGGAGCCGCATAGCGGCGATCACCCGGTGGGTCGAGCACAAGGAAATCCGCACCCTTGCGGGGTGCGGCCATATAATTTGAAACAATCCAGTTATCGGGCGAATCCTGAGTTGCTGTCACGATGTATGTACACAGGTCTTTGGCTTTCATAACCACGGTTAATTCGTTTTTCGCCGCGCCCGCCACGATGCCCTCAAAAAATTTTCGGCCGCCTGCGGCGGCAAGATTTTGTTTCGCCTTTGGAGAAACAGATTAAAAGATTTAAGATTTCAGATTCAGCCAAAAAGCGGGGCGAACGCCGCCGGAGTCAGCATTGACGTTGTCACCACTGACGAGGACATAGCCGACAGTGCGGACGCACGCGGCATAGCGCCTAAGGGTGCCGGGTGACCGAAGCCACCACCAACACGCCCAATTGTTAAATTTCGCCTGCCTGCCTCTATCATGGATGTTTGAAAATGCCAAACCATTGCTATTCGCAATCAATTTGCCGTTTTTGTAGCTCTTTCGCCGTTTTTGCTGATAATCTCCGCTGTTGCCAAAATACCTGTCAACCTCTTCAAGACTTAAAAGAAATATCTTATCCATTGTATCGCTGCCGCCCGGCGTACCGTACCAAAGGTTGCCCGGGTTGCTTATTTGGGTTTCGATTATTTTTCCACGCTCTTCGCCCGAAAACTTTTGCATGAACCCTCCGTTCAGATATTTTCCCAGGAATCCGCCATTCAGATATTTTCTCAGGGTACATGTTTCCCACGTTACGGCTGTATCTTTTTTGTTATAGGGACGATGCTCAATAACATCCTCCGTTATCATCAACGCTTTTTCGCCCTGAATGTCAAGCACACGCCACTTGTAAGGGCCGAATTGAAGGTTCCGCGTTTTACCTTGAAAAATCTCGGCAGCAATACCTGTGGCGTTCTGGTTGATTGGTGTAGGAGACATGGGAGCCGGCTGCGGTTGCGAACCTGGCTGCGTTCCGGCGATGGCAGGCTTGCCGCCGTGCGGTTTCGCGGTGTCGGGTTTTATTGTTGCCGCTTGCTTTGTGGAATCGGGGATTGTCACCGATTCTTGAGTCAAAAGGTTATTTACAACATCCGGAGAACCAAACAATGCCGCAAATGCGCCTACAATATCCTTTGCGAGCGTTTCGTCAATTCCATCAGCACACAGCATTGCAACCACGCGAAGCTGTTCCATGTCCAGGTCGCCAATCTCCGCCGCCTTTGATAAACGGACATACGCGCCCAGCTCAAACGCTTCGGCAATCCGCTTACGCAATCCAACCATGTCGCGTCCCTGTCCCGATAGAAAATCATTAATAGCGGATTTGAAACGGTCGTTGTCGCTGAAAATCACCTCGCCCCTACCTTCGGGCAGGTTTTTGATTTCCATCAGCGCCTGTATTATCTGTTCTTTCATACCTGCCACTTTGTAATTACCTTTTTTGTCATCTGTTTTGTCCGCCGCTGCCGCTCGATCGCCCGCTACTTTCTGATTTGGCTGTATTTGGCGCGTTGGACGCCGAACCGATTTCCGCCCGATTGACCCTATCCCGGAAGCTTTGTATTCCCTTGTTTGCTGAAGCGGCGGGATCCCCGGGAACGACGGATTTTGCCGCAAACGAACTTATCCCTTTGTTGGTATTATTTTGTATCTTCTGTTCGGCAAGGATTTGACCGGTTGTGATTTCAGCGTATTTATGGGCGTCCGCTTCAATCGGCTGGCGGTAATACGCGCGCGGGTTCTTTTTGCCGTCAATATAATGCCCAGGTTTCATGTTTTCACGCCATGCCTTCAATTCAGCTTTGTCATGGTGGTATATTTCGCCTTTGACGGCTTTTTCCTGATAATCGTGGCGTCCTTCGTGTAAAACGGTATTTAAGCAACCGGCCGGGTTTCCCTGAAGATGATAGGCATTTACCCCGATGCTTCCATTGTCCGGGTGATATTTACCCGCGTTTATCATTCCTTTCGCGTTTGGCGGTTCGCTGAATAACGATACGTTACACGGCGGGCGCCCTTCCCGGCGCGCGGTTTCGTTTTCGACGGATTGCATTACCGCCGCCCTGTTCTCCAAACTGAGCTTGTTCCATTCGCTGTTATTAAGCAGATGTAAACTATCCTGATACGAGTAGGGATTATCCATGGTTTACCTGATAACCTCATTGGAAAGTTCCTTTTTCGCGACATCAGGTTCGGTCAGCAGCCAATCAATCGCAATCAAGGCGGCAGGGAAGGTATATTCGCGCTGTTCCATCAATTTTGTGACAGAAAACCCCAAAGCTTCCGCCTCGGTAATTGCCCTGCTTTCAAGCCATGTTCGCAACGCAGGCTGTAATTGCGGTTGTATATTTAACAAATCATCGGCGGTTATATCCGCGGCATATTCGGAGTAATCAAGCTCCTTCATGAGAATTTCAACAATTTTTTCTTTCATCTGTAACCTCCACTTCGCGGTCTGACACCGGAACTCAGGAAAAAACAAACGCGGGCGCAGCCCGCTAAGGCCTGAAAGGCCGGAGCGTAATAGCCCAGGGCGGCGGGGAACGCACACAGGTGTGAAAAAATAACGCGGGCGCAGCCCGCTAAGGCCTGAAAGGCCTGAGCATAATAGCCCAGGGCGGCGGGGAACGCACACAGGTGTGAAAAAATAACGCGGGCGGAGCCCGCTAAGGCCTGAAAGGCTGGAGCGTAATAGCCCAGGGCGGCGGGGAACGCACCCAGGTGTGAAAAAATAACGCGGGCGGAGCCCGCTAAGGCCTGAAAGGCCGGAGCGTAATAGCCCAGGGCAGAGGCGAAGCCGTCGCCCTGGGTATACGTAGAACAATTGAAAGCCGCCCCGAAGGGGCAAGGGAATCACGTCCATAAATATCGTTCATCAAATTCAATTTTATGTTTTTTCAGTAACAAAATCAGTTCTTCCTGAAAAGTCGTTTTTCGATGATGTTCTTCTTGTCCGGCAATATAATTTGTGACCTTTGGAATCTGTGATTCGCTGACGGAAAATGCTCCATAACCGGATTGCCAGGCGAACCGTTTAATGGTTGCATTACGCGAATTCAGCCATCGGGAAGAACCGCCTTTCATTTCTTCCATCATTTTGGACAACGTAATAGTTTTCGACATTATGATCAACAGATGAATATGATCTTCCGTTCCATTGATAATCAGGGTTGTACAATCCAACGAATTCAATATTCCCACAATGTATGCGAACAGGTCGTTTCGTATCTCGGGCGATAAAAGAGATTCGCGGTGTTTCGTGCTGAAAACAACATGAACGGTAATTTTCGCTAAGGATTGAGACATATTACCTTACCCTTTCAGGGTGGCTGTATATTTTTATTCCATAACCCAGGGCGGCGGCTTCGCCTTTGCCCTGGGCTATTATGCTCCGGCCTTTCAGGCCTTAGCGGGCTCCGCCCGCGTTATTTTTTCACACCTGTGTGCGTTCCCCTCCCCCAGGGCGGCGGCTTCGCCTTTGCCCTGGGCTATTACGCTCCGGCCTTTCAGGCCTTAGCGGGCTCCGCCCGCGTTATTTTTTCACACCTGTGTGCGTTCCCCTCTCCCAAGGCGGCGGCTTCGCCTTTGCCCTGGGCTATTATGCTTCGGCCTTTCAGGCCTTAGCGGGCTCCGCCCGCGTTATTTTTTCACACCTGGGTGCGTTCCCCTCCCCCAAGGCGGCGGCTTCGCCTTTGCCCTGGGCTATTATGCTTCGGCCTTTCAGGCCTTAGCGGGCTCCGCCCGCGTTATTTTTTCACACCTGGGTGCGTCCCCCTCCCCCAGGGCGGCGGCTTCGCCTTTGCCCTGGGCTATTACGCTCCGGCCTTTCAGGCCTTAGCGGGCTCCGCCCGCGTTATTTTTTCACACCTGGGTGCGTTCCCCTCCCCCAGGGCGGCGGCTTCGCCTTTGCCCTGGGCTATTACGCTCCGGCCTTTCAGGCCTTAGCGGGCTCCGCCCGCGTTATTTTTTCACACCTGGGTGCGTCCCCCCCCCCCAGGGCGGCGGCTTCGCCTTTGCCCTGGGCTATTACGCTCCGGCCTTTCAGGCCTTAGCGGGCTCCGCCCGCGTTATTTTTTCCCGGGCAACCCTCTACCTGCTTTGCCCTTTTTTACAGCCTGTATTATCAAGTCCCATTTGTTCAACGGCACGCTTTTTTAAAATGACGCGCAAATCGGGTCTCTCTTTTTCAGATTCCTTTTTTATGCAATTATCGCAAATACCCTGTGTTTTGTCATAATGTTCGCACCAGCAATCATCGCATTTTCCCATCGCGCATCCTTTACTCAATACGTGCCTTTATCAGGCTGTCGGCTGCGTTGTCATAGACGAACGCCTCGTTTGGCGACAACGACCTGATCTGCTCAGGCTTGACTTTATGCTCACGCTTCAAGGTTTCCGTTTGCCCTGTGTTTTGGGTATATCCCCATTTGCTGCTCTGGTTCCAACCGGCGTTCTGATTGTACTGAACATCTATTTTTTCGTACTCGCCCAGGTATTTTGACCACTTTTCACAGCTTGTGCTTGAACTGTGCGCGAACAGCACGGTTTTTTCCGCCTCCCCGACGATAGTGGAAAATGTATCTTCCTTTCCTCCGGTGAGCGAATACAAATCTTTGGAAAGTATGATGTTGCGGTGATTCGACTTCTGGCAGACCGCGTTTTTCAGTAATTCATTATTGGTAAACGCGACGTCATCAATAAGCAGGGAAAAATCGTATCCCCTGTTCATGGCGATAACCAGGGAATTGACAATAAGCTCAAGGAGCATTGTATTGGACGACGATTTTATATCGACGCACAATGTCCGTTTCTTCTTTATCGCCGTTAATACGCTGACCGCGCCGACGCTTTTAGGGTCTTTCGCGGATATAAACTCAATCTGTGATTTAAGGTCGCTGAAAAATGTATCAATTTTCGGACATTCGGCCTGGCCGGTGAGCAAAAACGAATTGAGCCTGTCCGCGGTGTCCTGTGTTATAGCGCCGCCGCTCAACCGTGACGCAATCTGGTCGTTAAGCTTAAAATACGGGCAATTCGCGAAATTTGAAAAATACGGCTTACGTCCCTGGCTTGACAGCAGTTCGTACACGACCTGCAAAACATATCTGCCCGCGGGTTTTATGTCATATTTAGACTTGCCGGTATCGGCAACAATCTGGACGATTTCATTGAACTCAAAAGAGGTAAACGCATCGAACTGTTTATTGTTGCCGTTGACGACCGTGCCAAGGTTATTTCCGGCAATGATATTTTCCAATGCGCCGTTTACGGTGTGGATGATAATAACCGGATGGTTCGCGTTATGGGCGTTGCGGATAACCTGCTCGCACAAGCGCAGGCGGTCGCCCTGCCCGCCGCCGGAAATAATGATATTGTCCCTGTATGTATTCGGCGGGAACAGCGTGCCCGCCGTGGCTGAGGAATACTCCTCGACCCCGCGCGCCTGCCGGTTGTATTTGCGGATGCGCTTGTTCCTGAATATGTTGAATATCCAGTTGATGAACCATAACAGGCAACCGCCGCCTGAATCGTTGTTGTTTGACATTGTGATTAGTTCCTCTGCATGTTGCGTATAAAAAATTTTCAGCCGCCTAACGGCGGCAGGATTGGTTTCGCGGGAGGCGAAACTGATTAAACGGTTTAAAATTTCAGGTTCAGCCAAAAAGCGGGGCGAACGCCGCCGGAGTCAATATCGACGTCGTTGCCAGAGACGCTGACAGAGCCGTCACCGGTGACGCGCGCGGCAGAGTTACTAAGGAGGCCGGGCGACCGAAGCCACCACCAACACGCCTCATTATTAAATTTTGCCTGCCTGTCGCTGTCATGCGCGTTTGATAAAGACCAACCATTATCATCCGCAATCCATTTGCCGTTTTCGCTTTTCTTTCGCCGTTTTTGCTGATAATCTCCGCTGTTGCCAAAGTATCGGTCAACCTCTTCAAGACTTAATAGAAATATCTTATCCGTGGTATCGTAACCGCCCCATGCGCCGTACCAAAGGTTGTCCGGATTAATTATCCAGGTTTCTATAATTTTTCCACGTTCTTCCCCTGTGAATTTTTGAAGAAACTCATTGTTCAGATATTGCCGTAAGGTACAAGTTTCCCATGTCACACTCACGTCTTGCTCATTATAGAGACGCTGTTCAATAACATCTTCAGTAATTAGTAACGCTCTGTATCCCTGCACATAAAGCACTCGCCAATTGTAACCGCCGAATGGAAGGTTCCGTCTTTCGCCTTGCAGAATATTTTGGGCAATGTCTGTATATTTTTTTTCTGTAATACCGACCGATGGTTCAGGGGCGGTTTTTACTGTGACGCTGGCTGGTGGTTCAGGGGTGGTTTTTCCTGTGACGCTGACAGATGGTTCAGAAGTTGTTTTTACTGTGACGCTGACAGATGGTTCAGAAGTTGTTTTTACTGCGACGCTAACTGATGGCTCAGAATGAGATACCGGCTGTTCCCGAGGTTTTTGCTGTGTTATAGCAAATATTAATAATATGATAAATATTATTACTGCAAATACAATCGACCATGGATGTTTTTTCGACGGTTCAAGTGGCGCAACTGGCGGAATTGGGGGCGGCGGTGAAGGGAGCGAAGGCGGCACTGGGTTCGTAATGGGATCGGAAGGCGTTGCCACCGTGGGAACCGGTTTTTCAACCTTCCAACCGAGTGCAGCAGTAAATTCATGAATTATAGTTTCAGCGCTATTCTGTGCAATATGCGCGTCTGTCAGTTTTTTTACAGCCCTCTTTACGGCAATTACCTTGTCTGCTTGCGTCGCGGCCAGGTTGTTTTTTAAAATCTGAGCCGCGCCTTTCTCATAAACATCATCGACCAATTCTTTGTCAACTTTCGAAACGGCCGGAGCAAGATCGCGAAAGAGATTGTTGAGCTTGCCCAGCAAAACCTCCGCTCCGTACATTTCCATAATGGCGGCCAGCGCATCCCTGGAATTTTCGTAAACCCGCGGCTCTTCCTTTTTCGCAAGGCCTTTCCCGCAGAAAGGGCATTCGGTTACGTCTCTACCGGGCGGCGGCGCCCATTCGCCTTTGCAATGATTACATTTCATAATTATTCCAGATTTTGCAATTTCTTTTTTCTCATAAAAACATTATTGCTCCATTTCCCCTTTTTTACTTTCCCATCAACATAAGTCAGCTTTCCTTTTCCCTGAAAAATGCCATTTACGAAATCTCCTTCGTAAATGTTTCCATCCACATAAGTCAGCTTTCCTTTTCCGTGAAAATTGCCGTTCTCGAATTCCCCTTTATAAATATTTCCATCAGGAAGAGTCAACTTTCCTTTTCCGTGAAATTTGCTGTTAAGAAATTCACCTTCGTAAAAAGTATTATTGGCATAAGTCAATTTTCCTTTTCCGTGAAAACTGTCATTAACGAAATCTCCTTCATAAAGATGACCATCAGTATGAATCAATTTCCCTTTTCCCCAAAATTTATCATTAACAAAATCACCTTCGTAAACATTACCATCATCCCATATTACTTTCCCGAACCCATGTCGGATGCCATTTAAAAGATCGCCGGAGTATGACCAGGCAGCATCGGTTTCATCGGTACCGGATGTAGTGCCTTTGTATTGCGTACCCGTTAACAATGGCCTGTTTTGAGAGTCCGGCTTATTAACTTTCCAGCCGAGCGCGTCCTTAAATTCATAAATGATAGTTTCCGCCATGTCCTGCGCGATGTATGCTTCCGTCAGTCTTTGTATGGCCCTCTTTACGGCAATCTCCCTGTCGGCGGGTGATGCGTTTAGATTGTTTTTCAAAATCTGCGCCGCGCCTTTCTCAAAAACGTCATAGACCAATTCTTTGTCAACTTTCGGAACGTCGGGAGCAAAGTCGGGGAAGTGCGCATTCAGCTTTCCGAGTAAAACTTCCGCGCCGTACATTTTCATAATGGCGTCCAGCGCGTCCCTGGAATTGTCGTAAAACTTCGGCTCTTCCTTTTTCGTAATGCTTTTCCCGCAGAAAGGACAGTCAGTTACGCTTCTGCCGGGCGGCGGCGTCCATTCGCCTCTGCAATTATTGCATTTCATGGTAAAGCATCCTGATTGTTAATGTTTTTTAAATATTTCTTTATCTGCTCTAAAAAGTATTCTGTGCTTTCAATTTGCTCCTCAACGTCTTCCTTGCTTATTATGTAATAGTCATTATAATCGCTCCCAGTCCTTATTTGGGATAAATCCGCCAAAATTTCAGATAGCAATACATCGACATATTTTGTTTTGATGTATCCTTTTCTAAAATGCGCGATTACCGCCGAATGACTTTTGAAGTCAATGTTTTCAAGCGCCAGGACGCTTCTCATACTATGGAACACGCAGTAATAGCAACGATTTGCGGATCCTTTGAAATCCTCGTCTAAAAGAAGCGTTTTCGCCGATTTCAGGCAACGTTCCGCCTGCTCTAATCGGTATTGCGATAGTTCTTTATTATGCTGCATAAATTTCTACTCCATCAGAAAGTACATTTCTATAAAATGGAAGCGAGTCTGTGTGGGTATCAAAAAAAAGCATATCTATCAATAATATAGACACAGTTATGTCATTTACCAAACTAACATTGCTCGCAATTTTGTTAAGCGCTTTTTGAAAAGATGATATTTCACCGTTAAAGATATCCGCAAGCACCATAATATCTACGTCCGAGTCACTACTATAATCTCCGCGAGCATAAGATCCATAAAGAATGATCTTGCGCAGCTTATCACCAATAATGCTTTGCGTACTTTGAGTGACTTCTTTTGTTATTTGATTAAGCTTCAATTCCGTATACATTTCTGCCGCCCCTTTATTTATCAACAAGCTAAATGCCTTCGATATTGTAACTTGCAGTGTTCAAATTTTTAAAGAAAATCCGTCGGTAATACTGGGTAAATCCGCAATAGTTGCTCGAACAATCAAACATCTTCATCCAAATCCTCTAATAATCCAGGCGGATCAAAGCCGTGCCGCGCTTCTGATTGTACCGCAGGTTCATTGTATACCCAAAGAACTGGATTTCTCGTAACGCTTCCTGTACCGCATTCATTACCTGATCCGGCGTTCTTTCCTGCCCGGCAAGCCTTACGGTTATCACCTTTTTGCCCTTTTTTACCTGCGAAGCGACATAGCCCTTGAACTCGGCGCGGTTACCGACGCACTGCTTGTTTCGGACGTAATAATTGTTTTGGGACGAGGTGCAGGCAGGAAGCAGCGCCCTGTCCCATGTGTGGTCTTTGGCTGCATCTTCATCAGTCAGGTTGAAATGATCGTAGCAGGTATCACTGTCCCCGCGTGTAGAGCTGTCCCAGGTGACATCAACGTGGGCGCAGGCTCCGTCGAGTTTTACTATATTCCAGGCGTGAAGTTCTTCCGGCCTGTCCAGCGGAGTACCCATTCCCGAAACTACAATGCAAGGCACTCCAACCTGGTCGCAGAGCAGTTTGAATGCTTTTGCGTACCCTTCGCACACGGCGCGACGGGAGACAAGCGCGCCGATAACTGAGTGCATACCGCTGTCGGTATCGCCATCGGCATAAGATACGTTCTTTACAAGGTAGTCGTGCAACACCAGCTCTCTGTCGTATTTATCCATCGAATCAAACTTATGTGCGGCCAAAATCCCGGCGATGGCGGATTGCAACTGCTTTTCGTAGTCGGCAATCTGTCGATCGTTATAGAGGAATTTTGACTGCACCGTCGTATTTACCGCGGAATAGGCAAGGGAATACCGGCCGAAATCCACATAGAATAAGCCCGGGTTGTCATATGCGACATACCTGATGATTTTTTGAATGTCATCCTTCGTTTTCAGCGGATTCGTTATAAATGACGGATTAGGGTTACGCGCCTCCCATCCCGAAAGTATGCTGTCGTAGATGAGCCTGTCGGCGTCATCAAGGCGTGTGTAATAATATCTTGATTTGCTTTTTAACATGGGACGCACTTCCGACTTTCAAAAAACCGACTTACTTATTGAGATTTTTCAATCAGTCCAGCAAATATTTTTGCGGTTTCATTATCCGCAGATTTTTTTATAATGAAATAATCTGCTTGACTCAAAATATAATCTAATTTTTTTACATCCGTATATATTTTTGAAGAATAAGAATCTTTGTTGACTTCACCATCAACTACTTTTTCAAAACTTTTTTTCATAACGATATTGATTACAGGGGTCAGTGCAGAAGCTGCAAATGAGGCTGCACCGGCCTCAATAAACCCGAGAGCAAGCAACACGATTGCACCAACAGCAAATGCGAATGCTATGATGTAAGTGATTTGATAGTTCCAAAATAAAAAATTGATTTTATCGTTTTTTTCTACACTTCTGCTGTAGGTCGGTCTTTTAACGGTGTCATTTTCACGTCGATTATTGAAATCTTCCTTGTCTTGAGATTGTTTCGACTGTTCATTATTATTGTTCTTTTCGTGAGTTTCCGAAGATGTTTCTTGTTTAGAAAATGGATAAAGTGCTTTTAAAATATCCATGTTCCAGCCAAGTCCAAATATCAAATAGGAAACAATATCTATCGCAACTGATTTTTGCAATCCTTGCTTATTTGCTAGCAGATTTAGAATCTTTGGAATAGCACTTGCTTTGTCCGTTTCTTTTCCTTCATCGGCGGAACGCAGAAGGCGAATAACATCATTTGTTAAAGCATTTTCAATCTGGAAAATCAGATTTATAAAACTCGGAGCTTTATCCTTGAGGAGCGCAATAAACTTTTTCTTGTTGTCCCAAATGATCGATTTTCCTTCTTCACTGATAATTGCACGAAAGGCTGTCTTCAAATCATCAACCTCATAAATAGCCAGTTCAATTAAATACGGCTCACCGCATTTGGGACAGTATTTTGCACTGCGCTCATTTGATTCATATTTACAACATAAACATTTCATACAACGCCTCTTTTCTCTTGTTCAACTCTTTTAGAATTACCATATCTCATCAGTAATACAATTTGCAAACGCATCAATAAAACATCATCAACGATATACTCATCTTTATCGGTTTGTGATGCATGTAAATGGTCTTTCAAAACCTATGCCGCACCATGTTCATAAACATCGCAAATAAACCATTTATCATCCTTCCAAACAGTCGGAGCAAAGTCGGGAAAATGCGCATTCAGTTTCCCCAGCAAAACCTCCGCGCCGTGCGTTTTCATAATGGCCGCCAGCGCGTCTTTGGAATTTTCGTAAAACTTAGGCTCTTCCTTTTTTGCAAGGCTTTTTCCACAGAAAGGACATTCGGCCTTAGTCGATGTTCGGTTGTCAGTCTTCCATTCGCTGTTACAACGGTTACATCTCATATTGCATTCCATATCAATGGTCGCACCCCGCAAGGGTGCGGATTTATTATTGCGCGCAACGCCGGGTGATCGCCGCTATGCGGCTTCCACCCGGCGCTATAAAGCGCGTCTCCGGGGTGACAAGTCCAAATTATACCAACGCCAGAGCGCCCTGGAGGGGCGCATCGTTTTGTAGCACCGGGTAGGAAGCCGCATAGCGGCGCTCACCCGGTGGATCGAACACAAGGAAATCCGCACCCTTGCGATTACGCAATTGCGCCTCCTTTCGGAGTCAAAATTGCGCAATCGATGATTGTGGCAACATGTCGCCACCACAATATATTGAGGCGGACGCAATCTTGCACAATCAAAGGGGTGCGGCCATATAATTTGAAATAATCCATTCATTGGGCGAATTCTGAGTTGTCGTTACGATGTATGGTCACAGGCCTTTGGCTTTCATCACCACGGTTATTTCATTTTTCGCCGCGCCCGCCACGGTGCCCCCAAAAAAAATTTTCGGCCGCCTACGGCGGCAAGATTGGTTTCGCCTTTGGCGAAACAGATTAAAAGATTTAAGATTTCAGATTCAGCCAAAAAGCGGGGCGAACGCCGCCGGAGTCACGACTGACGCCGCTGCCAATGACGACGACACCGCCGTCAGTGCTGACGTAAGCGGCACGGCTACTAGCGTCGCCGGGCGACCGAAGCCACCACCAACACGCGTTACCTTTATCATCTTTGGCTATACGCGCAGCATTGTTAGCATCGTTTATAGTCCAATTACTTCCTGTGCTGCCTTTCTTTTTCAAATTAGCGGTACTATCACCAAAGTAGCGGCATACCTCATCTAAACTCAACAGAAATATCTTATCCATTGTATCGTTGCCGCCCGGCGTGCCATACCACGGGTTGTTCGGATTGGCGTTACGGGTTTCCGCAACCGCCGACTTATCCGCTCCCAACTTGTTGTAAAACTCGTTGTTAAGGTATTGCCGTAAGTCGCAGGATTCCCATGTTACATCTTCATATTTCGCGTTGTACGGGCGTGTCTCAAGAACCTTTTCGCTGATGAGTAATGCCTCATTATTTTCTACGGCAAGTACTCGCCAGTCGATGTTTGCGAATTTTTGTATGCTGCCGACCCTTGGTTCGATTTTAATCGTTTCGTTTGCAGTGTTCCAATTCGGCAAGGCAGCGGCATGGTTTTGTATTGGCTGCGCTGTTTGCTGTTGCATAGGTTTTTGCTTTTGTATATTGAGCCGGGGTGTTGCCGTTTGCGGCTTCGGCAACTGCCAACCTAACGCTGCAGCGAAACTGCGCAGCATAGTTTCAGCGTCCTCAGAGCCTTGTAAAAAATTGGGTAGCTTTGTCATTGCTCTTTTTATAGAAATCTCCTGTTCGTTTGCCGGCTTCTGTATAGCTTCTTTCAAACAATCTAAAGCTCGTTTATCTAAAAGAATTTTTATCAAGTCTTTCTCATCTTTGAACTGACTGCGTGTAATGTCGGCAAAGTATGTTACGACCTTACTTCCAAGTAACACATCCGCGCCGAAGTTTTCGGCAATATACCGAAGCGCCGATTCGGCGCTATCAATGTCGCCTGATGATGTTTGGGCAGCGATTTTGTTCCCGCAGTTCGAGCAGAAGTTTACACTCTTACCCGGCGAAACATTAAGTTTTTCTCCGCATTTATCGCATTTCATGGGCTTTTAACCCTCCTTGACGTATACTTCATATTATGTCACAAGCCTTACGCGGATTGAAACCAATCATTTCAATAATAAGACTGTTTATAAACTTCAATGTTTTTGTATTGGCGAAAAAGTACCTATCCTGTGATAGCTTCTTAACAGCCGCATAGAGCGGTTCATAATGAAGCGCATGAGCTACGCTCCGTAATTCATCAATGCAAGTTTCATTGATTAGTTCTTTTGCTCGTTCAACAATCTGATCGGCAGTAGTTTCAAGCGTCGCTTCTGAAAACGCCATTCTTAAAGCCTCTTTTGCGTCAATTTTTTCCACGGTTTCACCTCGTATCACGAGTAATATTTTTGTTTTTACTTTATCAACCTGTCAATTTGCTGTGTTGCAATGAGTGCATTTCATATAACATTTCCCTTTATGTAATTCGCCGAATTTCCACGAGTAAATACTGTTTCCCACACCAGTTTGCTTCGCAACCGGTATGTGTTTCCATGCATCAAATGCCCATAAGTTGATGCCATGCTTCGTTTGATCGCGTCAAAGTCAATTTTCCAGTCGTGGTAATCCTGCGCCAAACGCTTAAACCGCTTTTTAATGCTTTTCTTGTTTGAGTTCCTCAATTTTCTGACGACTTTCCCGCTATCGGTCATATAAAAATGCCAGCCGAGATAATTCACGCCGTTTTGCAGAGGAAAAATCTGCGTTTTGTCGTTTAATTCCAGTTTTAGGTCGCGCTCGCACATATTACGGATTTCAGCGAAGCACTTTTGCAAATACTCTTTGTCATGGTGCAGAAGGACGAAATCGTCCATATAGCGCGAATAGTATTTTATTCTGAGTTTTTCTTTTATCAGCCGGTCAATTCCATCCAAATAATACAGTGCAAACCACTGGCTTGTTTGATTGCCTAAAGGCAACCCTGTGCCGGGCGTATTTTCATAACTGTCAATGATATGGCACAACAGTCCGTAAACATCTGAACCACCGAAGACCTTTTTCAACTTGCTTTTCAGAACATAATGGTCGATGTTCTGAAAAAACTTACGAATGTCGCATTTAAGGAAAAAACCTCCTGTACCGTGAAGTTTGTAAAAGTCACGCATAAATCCGGACAACCTGTCAATGGCAAAGTGCGTACCTTTTCCTTTACGGCAGGCGGCGTTATCGTATATCAGCCGAGAATCCAGGACAGTGCCTAATATGTTGTCGCACAGGCAATGCTGGACAACCCTGTCGGAATAACTCGGAGCGAAAATTTCTCTTTCTTTCGGTTCGTAAATCCTGAAATGCCGGTATCCCTTATGACGATATGTCATGTCCGCCAGTTCTTTTTGCAGCATACAGAGATTTTCAGCAAGATTCATTTCAAACCCGATGACATCGCCTTTGCCGCGCTTGCCCTTGCGGGCGGCTGTGTGTGCGGCGTAAAGCTTTTGAAAGTCGCACAGCGCGGCGTAATCGTAATTACTTTCCAAAATCACTCCATTTAAAATTGGCGGCGGGAATGGCACAACCGATTTGCCATTCCCGTAAAGCATGAAAACAGATATTTATAATCTGCGTCCCTGCTCCCGCCAACCTGTATTTTTCCGCCCAAACAACGGGCAGAAGGGAATCCGATTCCTTTGCCTCCGGCGCGGATTCGCTCAACTTTGAGACGAATATCAGGCTTGTGAGGCAATGCGGGGCGAACGCCGCCGGAGTCATTATTGACGTTGTTGCCATTGACGTTGACATTGCCGTCATTGTTGACGTTAGCGGCATTGTTACTATTGTTGCCGGGCGACCGAAGCCACCACCAACACGCCCATACAACCGAATCCCCCGAATAACGTCTATCATGCAAAGCTCGGTTGGTTCTTTGCATTTCAGGACGCTAACCGCTTTTTGTCGCTGTTTATCCATGCGCCAAGCAAATGTTGACAATCCGCCGTGAGTTTTGCGATTTGCGAGTATTGCTTTGGCAGGAGACAGGTCTGCGTCATTGCCATTTCCGCAAAATAAGCGAGAATTTTCAGCGAAGTCAACGCTTTGTGTTGAAAATCAAGCCGTTTTTCCGGGTTGCCCTGATTGCCTGCGCCGATAAACACCTCGTTTGCTCTGTAGATATTCTCTATCACATCCATAGCCAGGTTCTGCAACCGACTGACGAAAGTGAAACGGAATTGTTTGGGCGATTTCTGAGTAACCGTCACGATATATGTACACAGATCTTTGGCTTTCATAATCACGGTTAATTCGTTTTTAGCCGAGCCCGCCACGATGCCCTCCAAAAAATTTTCGGCTGCCTACGGCGGCAAGATTTTGTTTCGCCTTTGGCGAAACAGATTAAAAGATTTAAGATTTCAGATTCAGCCAAAAAGCGGGGCGAACGCCGCCGGAGTCATGAAGGACGATGAGGCCAGAGACGCTGACAAAGCCGTCATAGCTGACGATAGCGGCATCGTAACTAGAGTTGCCGGGCGACCGAAGCCACCACCAACACGCCTCATTGTTAAATTTCGCCAGCCTGTAGCTGTCATGCGCGTTTGAAAATCCATAACCATTGTTATCCTCAATCCATTTGCCGTTTTCGTGTTTCTTTCGCCTTTTTTGCTGATAATCTCCGCTGTTGCCAAAGTATCTGTCAACCTCTTCAAGGCTCAATAGAAATATCTCATCAGCGGTATCTTTGCCGCCCGGTGTGCTGTACCACAGGTTGTTGGGATTGCCTATCCGTGTTTCGATGATTTTTCCACGCTCTTCGCTCGAAAATTTTTGCAGGAATTCGTCTTTCAAATATTGTCGCCGCAGCGTACATGTTTCCCATGTTACGCCTTCTAAATCTTCATTATAGCGACGTTTCACAACAATATCCTCCGTTATCAACAACGCCTTATCGCCCTGAATGTAAAGCACTCGCCACTTGTGACCGCCGAATTGCAGGTTCCGTGTTTTATTACCCTGTAAAATCTCCGCGGCAATACCTGTGGCGGTTGGGTATGTAACTTTGCCTGATGGCGTCGGTCTGGGTACTTGCTTTTGAAGGCTTGACTGCGTTTCTATGGTAATTGTTTTGTTCGGCGACGGCGCAGGAGCTTTTTCCGTAGACAACAGCGACGGCGTGGGCTTGCTGACCTGCCAACCGAGAGCGGCGGTAAACTCATAGATTATTATTTCAGCGCTGTTCTGTGAAATATGCGCTTCGGTCAGTTTTTGTATAGCTATCTTTACTGCGCGCTCCTTGTCGGCCTGCGGCGCTTCCAGATTGCTTTTCAGAACCTTAGCCGCATCGTTTTCGTAAACGGCATAAACCAACTTTTTGTCACCTTTTGAAACATCCGGGGCAAAATCGGGGAAATACGAAGTAAGCTTCCCAAGCAAAACCTCCGCGCCGTACATCTTCATAATAGCGGCCAGCGCATCCCTGGAATTTTCATAAAAATTCGGTTCTTCCTTTTTCGCAAGGCTTTTCCCGCAGAAAGGGCAGTCTGCCTTAGCCGATGTTCGGTTGTCGGTCTTCCATTCGCTGTTACAATGGCTGCATTTCATAATTATTTCACCAATTTGTTATTACTTATTCTGTGCGTCTGTTTCGTCTCTTTTCAGCGATTTCCGTTTGACAGTTTGTATTATATATCATACGGTGTTCACTGGGCGTACGGCATGGTAAAGACAAAGAAGTTTGATGCCACAAACTACCTCAAAACTGGAAAAGACATTGAGGGGTATTCAACCCGGATAACGGCGCGGCGGCCGCAGGGTTGGCAGTGACGTTACCCAGCCGCCGTTCTCATGGGCAGGTTTACGTTTGGCCGAATTGGTGACCGGCCCGCCATGCAATCCGGGGATCAAACCTACGTCCATGTTTTTCTGAGTTGAATGCAGCGTTAAGGCAGGGCATTTCATGAGAATCTATAACAATCCCCGTATGAAACCAGGCGTAACGGTAATAGGCGGAGGATTGGCCGGTTCCGAAGCCGCGTGGCGGATCGCGCGATGCAAAATCCCTGTATGTCTCTATGAAATGCGCCCCTCGCTTATGACGCCGGCGCATACGACGGACATGCTTGGTGAACTTGTATGCAGCAATTCGCTGAAATCAGATATGCCCGCAACCGCGCCGTGGCTGCTCAAGGAAGAACTGCGCCGCATGGGCAGCCTGTTGATGCGGATCGCGGATGAA
>Ga0123353_10001688_pt1 | contig 27181 bp, 29 predicted proteins | sample TergutLab28metaG_3_FD_92763 | JGI IMG/M metagenome (GOLD analysis project Ga0123353, IMG submission 92763) | Labiotermes labralis P3 segment gut microbial communities from Petit-Saut dam, French Guiana - Lab288 P3 | ecosystem: Host-associated > Arthropoda: Insects > Digestive system > Gut ...
CATCTTGTCGTCCGTGCTCAATGCGATACCGGGAGCCTGTTCACCATCTCTTAACGTGGTGTCGAATAAGGTCACATCCCGGACATCGTTACCAAGCAGCGCAAGATGATTGTATTGACTGTCATATACCATCTCTTCCCGCTTCTTAGCGTTCTCACTGGTTTGTTGCGTTTTCAAAAAAACCACCTCAAACCATCAGTTCACAAGCTATCCGATCAAACAAGCAAACGAAGCTCGGATATCAGTGTGCAGATCATTTTTTGACCCCTGATGGTTGATACCGGTCAGTTTTCCTGAATATTTAAATTTAATTGCGAAAACATCCTTCTCATCCGCCGTCAATGAACATGGCCATATACAACGGATAATATATCACTCCGTCCGCGCCCCTTTCCGCATTGTGTTTGCTCAGGACGATCTTGCGATTAAGTCTCCAGTGTGTTTCTTTGCCGATCTTATCGAGAGAAGCATGCTCTTTGTAGCGTTTTCCGGATTTCACCTCTATTACCGATGCCTTTCCCTCTTCCGTTAATACAAAGTCAAGTTCACAGCGGCTGTTCTTGTCATAGTAATAGAGGGGCACCCCTTTTTTTGCCAGCGCCGCAGCGACGGCATTCTCCGTAATTCCGCCTTCGTTCACCGTTATATCTCCGGAAAGTAGGAATGATTGTATCCCGTTCATGCTCTGAGCGCACAAAAGTCCCGTGTCCAGCATGTACAGTTTATACAGATTGCGTTTCTCATTGAAACTCAGAGGAAGTTCCAAGGAAGCGACGTTGAAACAATTGTAAGATACTCCGGCTTCAGTAAGCCACATGGACGCATTTTCATATTTATTCGAAGTGGTTCCTTTCTCAAGGTCGGAGAAGATGAACCTCTTGTTCTTTTTGTTCAACTGTTCCGGCATCGCATCGAACATCTTCTTCACTAATATCTTCTCGTCACCCGCATACTTTGCTATGTCGTCGCGATAATTGTTCAGTATGTCCTTCTGTATCCTCAAGGTCTCGGCGAAGTCATAATTCTCCATGAAGGCCGTTACGGCGGCGGGCATGCCGCCCGCAACAAGGTATTCGTGATACGACCTCATTATCTGTTCATGCAGGAATTCATCGACGGGTCTGATATCCGTATAGGCTTCACGGAGTTCATCGATCACATCCGATGACACTCCCTTGGCCCAGAGGAATTCTTCAAAGTCCAGCGGATACATATCCAGCTGTTCTTCGAACCCTACGGGATAGGAGGATACTTCTTTGTAATTTATTCCCAGCAGAGATCCCGATTCGATGTAATCGAACCTTCCGTCCTCCACTAAGAACTTGATCGCCGTCCTCGCCTGCGGGCAGCTCTGTATCTCGTCGAAGAATATCAACGTCTTGTTTTCTTCGAACGGACCCAGCCCCATGGCTGACAGTTTCAAGATAATCGTTCTTGCATCAAGGTCGCCTTCGAACGCCTTTTTCGCGGAAGGCTGTTTTTCAAAGTTTATCTCAATGAAGTTCTTGTAGTTCGATTCTCCGAATTCGCGTATCGAGAATGTTTTTCCTACCTGCCTTGCTCCTTTTACAAGCAATGCCTGTTTGCTCTTCCTGTTCTTCCATTCCTGCAAACGGTCGGATATTTTCCTTCTCAGCATGAACGTTTCCCTGTGCGTCTGTAAACTTTTTGCATATTAAAATGTACCGTTTTTCAAACTTATTGCAACTTAAATTTGCTATTTTTTCAACTTATTGCAATGTCAGCGGAAAAGAAAATGTGTGGGAAGTGGTTTGGAAGAAGTTCGATCAGACGGACCAGAGTCCGTGTTTGTTACAGTACTCTTTCGCAACGGCCTTATCCGAAGCTCCGGCGAAGAACGCTTCCGCAGGCATACCCGGTTTCAGGTACTTCCTTCTCAGGACGCCGTCGTCGAATATCTCGATGTACATGATGTAATGATCATCGGCCATCGGGTGAGGTACGCTTCCGACCTTCACCAATATGCCGTTGTCCTTCTTCTCAATGACGGGAACATGCTTCTCCGTCTTGAAGTCAGCCGTTTTCGCTTCCGCCAATGCCATGTCCTTGCCGCAGCAGACCAAATGCCCTTTGCCTTCGGCCTCCACCTCAACGACGTTGCCGCATATAGCGCACACATAGATCTCTCTTTGTTTTGTCATATGAACATGCCTCTGTAACACTGTTACGTTTTCTTACCTTATTAAATATCCTGGTATGTCTCGCATGCCGGGGGCAAGATTTAACATCCATGGGGTTGATTGACGAGACATGAAGAAGATGCTGATGATCAACGGCAGCCCGCGCAGCAACGGTTCCAGTTCCGTCATATTGGATGCGATATCCGAGAAGAGTGTTGAGAAGGGATACGAATGTGAGAAGATAGATCTCGGTTCCCTCAAGATATCTCATTGCAAAGCGTGCATGTACTGCAAAGCGAACGGGAAATGTGCTATAGATGATGATATGACCGCACTTTACAAGAAAGTGCAGGATGCGGATGCTTTGGTATTTGCGACGCCGGTGTACTTCGGCGCCGAGACGGGGTTGTTCAAGAACTTCATCGACCGTCTGTATGCGTTGGTAAGCAATAAAGACGGAGTCAGAGTCGTTAATTTCGGAAAACCGAAGAAAGGTATCGCGGCGGTCTGCTGCGGCGCACCGGACGGTAACATGATCTACCACGGCGTGATGTCGCATTTGGTCATAGTGTTCAGAGCGTTCGGTATAACGGATGTATCATCCGGCATAATGCCTAAGGCTGCGCCCGATACGGTGAGGGATTCCGAGTTCCTGAAAGATCTGCTGGATGCCGTGGACTTCCAGCTGTCAACGTGATCATATGAGGATACCGGTCATTCCGATCCGCGCTACGCTTACGTCGATGTCATCATCACATCCGATGTTCAGCGGAACGTCGGTATCGATGTCCAAAGACACGATGAATTACAAGGAGCTCATGAGCTCGGTGTCAAAGGCCTGCAGTAAGGAGACGCCAATAGTGATAGTCGATGTCAAAGGGATGCAGAAAGAGGATATCGATCCCGTTGTGTTAAGAAAGGTAAGATCGAAAGGGAATGAACTTTGGTTAATGACGGGAGTGCGGAATTCCGGCGACATGATAGATGCGTTATGCGGTGATATCGACAGAGTAATGGTGCCGTATCATATGACATCCGATACCATGCTCAAGGAGATGACAGAATTGTCCGACGGATGCATACCCGCGATATTCATGGAACGTAACAAGATATACATGAAGGGAAAGGAAAGAAACGTGAACGGCGTTCTCAAGGCACTGATGAACATGAATTTTGATAAGATAGCGGTGTTCAACACATCCGGAGAGGATGACGATCGTGTTTACGGTGATATTCAAGAGTTCTCGGACACGGTGATACCGTACGTCAGGTCCGGTGATGATTACGATATCACGAGGATCAATGAGATGGGATTTACAAATATCATGGCCTCTTCCGTGAAACTATTCCCGACGCTGCCGCAATGATGCGTTCCCCGAATTCCCGAGCTTCCGCGGTAAGTTCCTCAGGAACATCCGTAATGTTGTCGGTGTCCCCGACCTTCAGCTCGGCGATCCACTCAGCGCCGACGGTGTTCGCAAATGCTTTCGCTATTGAAACGGTGTTAGAGAATATAGGTGACGGACTTCCGCCGTTGACGATAAGTCCCGCAACCTTATCCTTCGCTTTTCCCTTGTCAGTGAGCCAGATGCATTGGAATCTGTCTATCACTTGTTTGAGTATTGACGACGGACCGGAGAAATGGACCGGTGTTGCTAATATCACGGCATCCGAATCATCGACGGCTTTGTATATCGCATCCATATCGTCATCTATGACACATTTCCCGGATGTTGAACATGAATTGCATCCCGTGCAGTGGGATATGTCCATATCGATCGGGTAGAGGAACGATACGTTCTCATTTTTCATCGACAAGGACGCGAGATCGCACAGCTTCGCGGTGATGCCGTCCTTCTTTGCGCTCCCGATGATGAAAAGCACATTCATGGTGGTTGATAGGCGTACGGATATAATTGACTTTCAAGTGAAATTTATCGAATAGGGGCCGAAATACCATTTTGCCGGCGCCGGCAAAATGATAGGGGTGATACACAGAGCAACACCCGAACAATAGACTTCGAACGGCCCGGTATGGGATTTGCCGGCGCCGGCAAATCCCAATTCAAAAATTATCTGCACGACCATCGATAAACTTTCAAGACGGGATTTCGGCTGTAGTTTTTATATCTGTGCGCGTTAATAGACCAGGGTCGTATGAAAGATTTTGAAAAGTCAAAAGGCATGATATTCCCGAGGAATGTGCTTCTCGGTCACGATATATTAGACCAGGTGGTCGATGTATGCGACGATTTCAATTTCATCAAGTCGGGTGTGATAATCACCGGCGACGATACGTACAAGGCGGCTGGGAAGGACGTACAGTGCTTCATGGAGGAAGCGGGATACGAGATACAGGTGCAAAAGACCGGTAACGCAACGATAGCGAATGCCGAGAAGGTCGTGAAGGATGTTAAAGGAGCGAAACCCAAGTTCATACTCGCCGTCGGAGGCGGAAGTAAGATAGATCTTGCGAAGATGGTCTCCAAAGAGATGAAGATACCTTTCATCAGCGTTCCGACATCCGCAGCGCATGATGGTATTGCATCAGGCCGAGCATCCATGAAATCCGATATGGGTCCGCTGTCCGTCGACGCAACGGTGCCTCTGGCCATAGTTGCGGATACGCAAGTGATCTCACGGTCTCCGTACAGACTACTGGCATCCGGCTGTGCCGACGTGATATCGAATCTAACCGCGATAATGGATTGGGAATTCGCAAGACGTCTGAGGAATGAGGAGTTCAGCAGGTCCGCGGAAGCGCTTTCCAGGTATTCGTCGGAAACGATAATAGAGAATTCAAAATTGATACGTCCGGGATTGGAGGAAAGCGTATGGATCGCCATGCGCCCCATAATAATATCAGGGATATCGATGAGCGTTGCCGGTAGCTCGAGACCGACCAGCGGTTCCGAGCACATGTTCTCGCACGCTCTCGATATAATGCATCCCGGGACCGCGTTACACGGAGAGCAGTGCGGTGTCGGCTCGATAATGATGATGTACCTTCACGGCGGCGATTGGAGGAAGATCAAGAGTGCGCTGGACGATATCGGCGCACCGACAACGGCGAAACAACTTGGTCTCAAAGACGAGGATATCGTGGACGCGTTGGCCGAGGCGCACAACATAAGGAAGGAAAGGTTCACGATACTGGGCGACCGCGGACTGGACAGAAAGACGGCGGAGACGGTCGCAAGGACGACAATGGTCATAGGGTGAGAAAAATGGTCCTGATCACACTTATCGGAGAGGCGCAGGCGCGTATAGGGAATCGGTTCTACTTCATGGGCCCGCTGACCGAGTGCAGGGAATGTCGGTTGAGAGGGGTATGTTTCAACCTTGAACCCGGAGCTTTGTACGAGGTCGTAAAGTTACGGGACACCACTCATGAATGCCCCGTTCACGAAGGATCCGTAAGAGTGGTTGAAGTTGAAAGGAAATCCATCAATGCGGCGGTTACACGCAAGTTTGCGATAGACGGAAGCGTCATCACATTCGAGGCGAGGCAATGCGATAACGTAGGGTGTGAGAATCGCACCTATTGCATTCCGATCAGCATTAAAGACGGCACTAAGATGCGTGTGACCGAGATAATCGGCGATATGGAATGCCCGAAAGGCGAGAACCTCACCCTCGTTAAATTAGGATGATCAGCGGAACTTCTCCCCGGTGATCCTTTCGAACATGCTCGTATAGAGTTCGCTCACGCGGTCTATCACATTTTGCGGAAGCGCCGGTATCGGAGGCTCCGGAAGTCCCTTCTCGCGTGCCGCCATGAGTTCCGCGTGGTATCCAGTTTCACGGTAATGCTGCCTTACGAACTCTTTGCTGAGCTCTTCCGCGTTACCGGTTCCGTACGATGCCGCGTTCCACCATCTGTCTTCGTCGAGAGTGCCGAACGTGTCTATTACGATCAACTCTCTCTTCTCATTGTAACCGAATTCCTTCTTCCCGTCGACGTGGATCAATCCTCTCTTCGCAACCTCGGAGCCGATTATACCGTCTATTTTGAGAACGGTATCCAGTATCTCTTTGTAATTCCGGTCGGTGAGCCCGGCGATCTTCTTCGCTTCAACTTCGTCCAGCTCACGATCGAACGCTTCCAATTTCGTCGTCGTCTCGAGATACGGTTGCGGAAGCTTCTCTCCGTATTTCACTTCGTGCCCTTTCGGGAATCCGAGTGCTTCCGGTTTGAGCTTTCCGGCCTTAACCCGATCCATCATCGAACCCGCGGCGTAATGTCTGCATATCACTTCCAGAGGTATCAGGTAGTTTGACGTTTTTGTGTTTATTTTATCATAATCCTCGATTATGTCGAATCTCTTCACCCTCATCCTGCTTGGCGGGAGATACTCGATCAGATGCCCTTTTATACCGTTCTTATCGAGAAGATCGAACCAGAACTGCGCCGTCCTGCAGAGCGTCTCGCCCTTATGCGGTATCGACGACGGTATGACCTTGTCGAATACCGATATATTATCGCTGAAAACGAATTCCAAGGTCTTATCATCAACCTGATAGACCTCCTTCACCTTACCCTTTCGAATGAGCTTCATCACAAGCGGATTGAGTGTCTGGATATTAAGCCTTTCCAACTTACCGAGGGCAAGTACCAATGGTTAAAGGTGTGAACAGCAGCCGCAGTTCTCCTTTCTCTTCACATCCAACACACGGTACGAATTATCGGTTGCGTCGATCGTCAGGAGCTTTCCCGCAAGTGCGGACCCGGTTCCCGTCAGGACCTTGATCGCTTCCATTGCCTGTACGGCGCCTATGATGCCGACCATCGGGCTCACGGACGGTATCTCTTTGCTATCGTTGTCGGGGAGTATACACTCCAGACATGGTGTTTCGCGCGGTATTACAACGGTCACCTGCCCGAACATGGATTCGACGCCACCGTGCACAAGTTTGATGTTATTGCGGAGTGCGTAGCGGTTCAGTATCATTCTTGAACTGCGGTTATCGAGGCAATCCATTATGATGTCGCATTCACCGATCGCATCGATGTTATCATTGTCAACGGATCGATCGATGACCCTGACGACAGCATCCGGGTTCGTTCTCGTTATCCACTTCGCCGCCCTTTCCGCCTTCTTACTGCCGACGTCTTCATCTGTATAGATGAATTGACGGTTCAGATCGCTAATATCGACGGATCCTCCGTCAGCGATCACAAGATCCTTCACACCGGCCGAGGCGAGGTGCGTTATCACGTTACATCCGAGGCCGCCCAATCCTACTACGGCGACTCTCGAAGATCCAAGCTTATGCTGACCTTCTTCACCCAATATCGGTATTTGACGAAGATATCTCATCATTCCGCCCCTAAGAATTCCGTGAGCAGATCGATCAGATTCTCAGCCGCGGAACATCGTATCTCAATGCGGGAACCATTCAGCGATAATTTTCTGCACTCCGTTCTTTCTCCATCGGTAACGGAGATGAATACGGTTCCTACGGGTTTCGCATCCGTTCCTCCGTCAGGACCGGCTATTCCGGTAACGGCAGCCGCTATATCTGTGTTGAACAGTGACAGCGCCCCGGATGACATTTCGTTTGCAGTTTCCTCACTCACCGCACCCTTATCCATCAGCGTCTCGTGGGATACGTCAAGCAATTCTTCCTTCGACTCGTAGGAATACGTTACCGCACAGCCGGCGAAGAATGCCGATGCCCCCGGTACCTCTGTTATCATGGATGATATGAGACCGCCGGTACATGATTCCGCTAATGATAACGAATACCCTTTCTTCAAAAGCATTTTCGCAATAGCGTTCACTTTCTCCGAAAGATCAGAAATCATCTTTCAGCCCCTTGATGCGCCCGATGCCGTCAATGCTGTCGATGACATCGGCAACAGCTTTCGGAACAAGAGAACGCCAATCCTCATCGCAGAGCATCCTTCTTCTTACTTCAGTTCCGGAATATTCGGAACGGTTGTAGACGGGAGGATCCTTCAAGGCATATCCGGCTTCAAGGAAAAGACGTTTCGTCAACGTATTGTTGGAATAAACAACAGAGAACGGAGGAGACATGGATACGATATGCGAAACCCAGACGGAATGTCTGTTCAGATCCTCCATCGGAACGATGTATGCGTTATCTATCCCCGCATCCTTCAGTGTGTCCGATATCATGAGATATCGTTCACCGGCCGTGAACGGATTGTTCACGGTGTGGGAATATTGAGCACTGCCGATACCTATGGTCATGTTGTCGGACGCTTCGGATATTTTACGTATCACTTCCAAGTGCCCGTTATGGAACGGCTGGAACCTTCCGATGATCATCGAATCGTTCTCGTGTCTTCTCTTCAAGGACATCATTCCCTATTTTTGAAAAGTGAAAGGATTAGATAGAGTTTGCCTCCGGGGCATCGCCGACAACAGGCCTTTCCAAATGTTTTGCCGCGGACTTTCCGTCCGTCGTGAGCGGAAGGAGCTTCTCAAGATACTGCTCCTTCTTCGGGCAATCAACGAGTGCATATTCCAACACGTCCCTGAGGTTCTCAACGGTCACGATATCGATCATATCGTAATACCGCGTTTCGATCATCACGTCCTTTCCGTTCTCCTTCGGTATCAGGACCCTTTTGACACCGGCCTGTGCCGCAGCTTCGAGTTTAGCGGTAACGCCGCCTATGGGAAGAACTTTGCCTCTTACGCTGAGGCTTCCGGTCATGGCGATCGTCTGATCTATCGGGATGTTCTCCATTGCCGATATCACCGCGGTGGCGATCGTTATCGATGCGCTGTCTCCCTCCACACCGTCGTACGTGCCGATGAACTGTATGTGTATATCCCGTTCGGTGATGTCGGTCATCGTGTATTTCTTTATCACAGCGGATATGTTCTCGACGGCTTCCTTGGCTATCGTACCAAGCTGCCCCGTCGCGACTATGGTGCCCTTCTTCGATTGAGATGGTGCCACTTCGGCCACTATGGGTAATACGATGCCTGAATATTCGGCCATGTTGGAACTGGCGTTCATGGCCGCAAGGCCGTTCACCGCCCCTATCTCGGAACCTTCGGTCTTGAACATCTCGTAGGATTTGTGCGATTCAATATAACGATCGGCGATCTGTTGCTCGACGCTGCGTGCCGTCCTCTTAGCATCAAGGACATCCGATCTCGTGACGAACTTGGCGTTCTTGGCGACGGCGACATCCCCTGCGATACGGACCAGGCCTCCGAGCTCTCTCATCCTCAGCGTAAGCTCGCCTTTCTTGCCCGCTCTGCGCTGCGCTTCTCTGAGTATTTCGGAAACCGCGTATTTATCGAAATGAGGTATCTTCCCGTCCTTCACAACTTCCTGAGCAATGAACCTGACCAGTTTCGTCCTGTTCTCGTCGGTGTCCTTCATGGAATTCAGCATGTACACTTCGTAACCGTAACCTCTTATCCTCGACCTGAGTGCTGGATGCATCCCATTAACAGCGTCAACGTTACCTGCGCATACCAATATGAAATCACACGGCACCGGTTCGCTTTTCACAAGCGCGCCCGACGATCTCTCGCTCTGTCCGGTTATTGAAAGTTTCCCTTCCTGCATCGCCGTGAGAAGGGACTGCTGTGATTCCATCCTCAATACGTTTATCTCGTCTATGAAGAGAACACCTTTGGATGCTTTGTGTACCGCTCCGGGTTCCAATCTGTCGTGCGAAGGCGTTTCCAACCCTCCGCTCTGGAACGGATCGTGTCTGACGTCGCCCAAGAGCGATCCGGCATGTGAACCGGTAGCGTCAATGAACGGCGGCATATCGCCTTCGTCGTGACCGACGAGAAGCTTAGGCACGATCATTATCTCAGGTCTCTGATTCTGCATCCTGAACATGAGGAATATGAGTAGGCAGATCATGATCGCCCCAAAGAGCCACATCGGGTTCGGTTCCGGCCCTAAAAGCAGGCTGGCCGCTAATCCGAGGAATATCACCAACATCATAAGATAGAACATCTTGCTGCTCCGCTGCACCTTCTGCGCCGCCGCGATCATCTTCTGTTCAGCGACGATCTGTTTACCTTTACCGGCGGGCATGACGCGTACCAGCGGTACGTTCACATCCTCGGGGTTGTGATACGCTACAACATCCTGCAAATCACTCTTGGAAAGGAACTCGACCATCGAGTTGGCTAACATGGACTTACCCGTTCCGGGTTCTCCGATCAACATCACATGTCTTTTCTGCGATGCGGCCTTCTTTATCACCTCGACCGCTTTATCCTGACCTATTACCCGATCAGCCATCTCTTTCGGGACGCTGATGTCCGCAGTGGAGTTGAACGTCTGTTCTTCGATCCACTTGTCCAAGGGTGCAACATCAGGCATAACAGTTTCCATCAAGCATCTCCTATTCTTTGGGATTAATAAACTTCTATAAAAGGACTTTCAAGGAACAATAATAAAAGGGAACATTGGCGGGCACGCGCTCACGACGGCGCAGATCGATCGATATCATCGGAAAGACGTTAAAACATGAACGCATCTGCGGGCATGATGAGAACGAACGAACTGGAACTCTCAGATCGTATAATCGACACGCTGGAGGCGCAGGGTTACGTTACGCTGCATCCTCCTCAGGCGGATGCGATACCTAAGGTCCTGGAGGGAAAGAACGTTGTCGTTGCCGTGCCTACGGCAAGCGGGAAATCATTGATAGGTTACGTTGCCGCATTGCGAACCGTCTTAACGGAAAGGCGGAAGGTTCTGTACATAGTTCCTCTGAAAGCCCTGGCAGCCGAGAAGAGGGACGATATGGAGAAGTTCGCTCACCTCGGTATCAAAGTGGTCATGAGCACCGGAGACCTTGATTCCGAGGACAGATGGATGAGTGATGCGGACATCGTAGTTGCAACATCCGAGAAGGCCGATTCTCTGCTCAGGCACCGAAGTCAATGGATGAGCGACGTAGGTCTCGTGATAGCCGATGAGATCCATCTGATACACGATCCTTCGCGCGGTCCGACGCTTGAGGTCGCGTTAACGAAGATGATGCGCAGGAACCCGGGTATGCAAGTCATAGCTCTTTCCGCGACCATATCCAATTCCAATGAACTTGCGGAATGGCTTCACGCCGATCTCGTAACAAGCGACTGGCGTCCGATACCGCTGAAAGAGGGGGTGTACTTCAACGGAAAGATAACGTTCGTGGAGAAGGACGGTGACATGAGCACAGTTGACGTCGATCCGGGAAAGGATGAGATATGGTCACTCATCCGTCAAACGATAGATGACGGCGGTCAGTGTCTGATATTCGTGAACGCGCGCCGTTCCACTGAGTCGTTAGCGGTGAAATATTCAAAGGACATGGGAAAGATAGTATCTCCCGAACTTTCCGAAAATGATATATCGATACTCGAAGGAGAAAGTGAATCCACATCTCTGGGAAAGAAACTGGCGTCATGCGCCAAGTGCGGTATGGCGTTCCATAATGCCGGGTTGACGTATCAGCAGAGAAGGTTCGTGGAAGACGGATTCCGGAACGGCAGGATAAAATGTATCGTGGCGACGCCTACTCTGGCAGCCGGGATAAACCTGCCGGCCAGACGTGTCATCGTACGCGATACGAAACGATTTGAATCGAACTCCGGGTACACACCGATATCGGTGATGGAAGTGAAACAGATGTGCGGCCGTGCCGGCCGTCCGAGATATGATACACACGGCGAAGCCGTGCTGATAGCCAAAACACATTACGATATGGATCACCTGATCAATGACTATCTTTCAGAAGAGAGCGAGAACATTATGTCGAAACTGGGTAACGAAGCTGTTCTGAGAAGTCATATATTGGGACTCATAGCAACGGAGGACGCATCGTCCGAAGAAGAAGTGATAGGATTCCTGAGATCCACGTTCTTCGGCCATCAGTCGGAACTGTTCGGGGTGGAGGACGTTGTTGCAAGAGTTACGGAACACCTGATAAAGGAGGGAATGGTAGTTGACGAAGGAAGGCTCACGGCAACACCGTTCGGTAAACGGGTCTCCGATCTGTACATAGACCCGGAATCGGCGATGATCCTCAGAGACTCGTTGCATAAGATGAATGACGATACTCCGGAATTCGCGATACTTCACGCTGTAGCGTCAACACCGGACGTTCTCGGCCTGTATCCTAAGAAAGCGGACGCGGATCGTCTCCAAGAATTGATCGACGAGTACCGCGGTTATCTTCTGATAGAAGAACCCGACGATTACGAAGGGTATGATTACTTCCTGTCAGATCTGAAAGTCGCTTATCTCATGCTGAATTGGATAAGTGAGGTCGATGAGGAAACGATAACCGAAGAATTAGGGATCGGGCCGGGAGACATACGGTCGAGAGTGGACACCGTTGAGTGGATATTGCATGCGATGAACGAACTTTCCGTGATATTCAGACCGGAAAGCGCAAAGATGCTGAAGCCTCTGCTCACAAGGGTAAGATACGGCATACAGAAAGAATTGATAGAACTCGTCGCATTCAAAGGCGTCGGAAGGTCCAGAGCGCGGACGCTGTATAACGCGGGGATAAGGACAAGGAAGGATATCGCCGACGTTGAGTTGAATAACATGGCGTCTCTGCCGCGCATCGGTATGTCTTTGGCGAAGAGCCTGAAGGAACAGGTCGGTTATTCCGGGAAGAGCGGCGACTTCAAAAGCCGTCGACAGTCCGCATACCATGACGAGAAGAACGACGAGAACGATGATGAGAAAGGATCGGAAGACATCAAACGTCAGTCCAATATCACGGATTTTCAATAGAAAGGGGTGTAAGAAAATGACAAAGGCCAGGAACGAGTTGAGCAGCGTAACGGTGAAAGGATACGGATCGGACGCCGGAGCCAGCGTCATCGGAATAGCTTCCGCCGATGACTTTCTTGATGCGCCGGAAGGTTTCAGACCGGCGGACGTTATGGAAGGTTGCCGTTCCGTTATCGTTCTCGGGTGCCCCGTTCCTCAAGAAGCTATGCTCGGCGACCCGTTAGGATTCATCGATGTTCGGAACGCAGTGAATGAGAAGATGAACGCCGCGGAAAAGGATCTGGCGAAACGGATAAAGGGTGACGGATACAAAGTAAAGACGATAAACGGGCTGGGCGGCAAATGGGTGGACGGAAGACAACGCGGATACATTTCACTGAAGCACGCCGCCGAAATCGCCGGCCTCGGTGTCATCGGTAAGAATTATCTCCTCATCAATCCGGAATACGGTACTCTTCTCTGGCTGGGCGCCGTACTTACGGATGCAGTCCTGACACCCGATGAGAAGTTACAACACGATCTTTGCAGCGATTGCAACAAGTGTGTGGAAGTATGCCCGTCAAAGGCGCTGAGCGATGATATCGCCTCCTTCAAAAAGGAAGAATGCACAAAGAATATGTTCAAAATGGTAGAGAAGAAATGGGAGATAATGTGTTTCCGGTGCCGCAAGGTGTGCCCTCACAGTTTCGGTATCAAGTCGTTATAATAACTTCCTGATCTCCGCCAGGTTGTTCGAGCATTTGATCACCGGCTCCGATGACGATATTATCGTATCGGGATCCTTCAGCGCGTTGCCGGTGCATATGCATACCACACGTTCCTTCGGATCGATGATGCCCATATCCCTGAGCTTCTTCGCTCCGGCGATCGATGCGGCGCTTGCGGGTTCCACGCCTATGCCCTCTCTCCTTCCGAGGAGTTTCTGCGCCGCTAATATCTCAGCGTCGCTTACTGCGATCGAATGACCGCCGGTGCTGTATATCGCTTTCAACGCCTTCTTACCGCTTATCGGGTTGCCTATACGTATGGCGGTTGCAACCGTCTCCGGTTTTTCTTCCGGAACAAAATCATCCTTTCCGGATGCGAATGCTTTCGTTATTGGCATGGCGCCTTCCGCTTGTATCCCGGTTAGCATAGGCATCTTGTCGATCCATCCTATCTCTTCAAGCTCAAGCAGCGCTTTATGCACCGCGGATATGTTGCCGGCGTTACCGACGGGCAGTATTATCCGATCTGGTACGTCGTAGGACAATTGATCCATTATCTCGAAGAGAACGGACTTCTGACCTTCAGGCCGGTACGGGTTTATTGAGTTGAGCAGATAGAGAGCACGTTCTTCGGACAACTCTCTGGCTATCCTGAGCGCATCGTCGAAGTTGCCGTCGACCGACATCACTTTAGCACCGAAGAAAATCGCTTGTGCTAATTTGCCCGCGGCAACTTTACCGGACGGCAGGAAAACCGCACACTTCAATCCCGCTTTCGCGGCATATGCGGCAAGACTCGCCGACGTGTTCCCGGTGGATGCGCACCCGACCATTTTAGCTCCTATTTCAACGGCATGCGAAACGCCTATCGTCATCCCGCGGTCCTTGAACGAGCCGGTGGGATTCGCGCCTTCATATTTCACGCGAAGGTCCTTGACCCCGATCTCGTTGCCAAGCACTTGGCACGGATACAACGGGGTACCTCCCTCTTGAATGGAAACTTTGCTCTTCTCGTTGACCGGCATGAAATCCGCATACCGCCAAACACCCAGAGGCTTCTTTTCAAGGTCCTTCGGCTTCTTTTCCTTAAGGGGCTCCAGATCCATCTTCACAACGAGCAGCCCGCCGCATGATGCGCACGTATCCGCGTATTTATCTTCCACGGCCTTTCCGCATTCCCAGCATATGACCTTATGTGAACTCATCTTCACAGTCTCCTGCATCCGTTGCCCCATTCCGTCACCCACGTATCGCATTTCATACCTTTCTCGGAGTACATCTTCTTTATACCGTCGGCTATCGCAGTGCCGTCGAGTCTCCGTTTATCGAATAATGATATCACACACGGCCCCGAGCCACCGAGGAACGAAGCGCTTGCTCCGAGAGACATGGCAACGGATTCCGCCTCCTTGATATGAGGTATCAAGTGCGCCCTTGCCGGTTCGAAGACAACATCCTTTGCGGATCTTCCGATAAGATCGATATCGCCCGTTGCCATACCGTGGGCGAGGCATGATGCGTTACCGACATGGAACACTAAACTTTTAACGGGAACTTCCGTCGGTAATACGGCCCTTGCTTCCTTCGTTGATACCAACACATCGGGCATGGCCACAACCACTCCGAGATCCTTCGGAGGTTCTATGCGAACGGCTTCGAAAGGCTCGTACGAACGTATCATTGTAAAACCGCCCAATATGCACGGTGCGACGTTATCTGCATGCAATCCTCCGGACGTTACATCTTCGGCCATCGCGGCACACATGATCACTTGATTGGCAGTGAGCTTCTCACCGCATAACAAGTGGGCTATGTAAGCTCCCCCCGCTGCCGACGCTCCCGACGAACCTATGCCGCTGCACGGTCTTATTCCTTTCTTGATCTTAAGTTCCAATCCGAATTCCGCACCGCATTTATCAAGAACAGCGGATGCCGCTATCCCTACGGAATTCTTCTTCGGATCCGTGGGTATGCTGTCCGCTCCAGGCCCGGTTATCTCAGATATTACAACCCCTGAATCAACGATCCTGCCTTCTATAGTGTCAAAGGGATCCTTCAGTGCCATTCCGAATATGTCGAAGCCGGGCCCGATGTTCGATATCGTGGCCGGCGCCGCGACCTTAATCCACTTTCCGCTCATAGATTCACGCATTCCTCACGCTCTGTAAGAGGGTATGACAGATAAACTTTATTCGTATATGCGACGAGCGCACGTTCCGTAACCATAAATAAGGATGCTGTCGTTTTCAGTCACGGAGAGGGAACAATGATCGACGTACCTATATGCCAAAGCTGCGGGATGCCGTTGGAGAACGAGGAGCAGAAAGGAACTGAGAAGAACGGGCGCAAGAGTGCCGAGTATTGTGTTTACTGTTATGCGGACGGTTCGTTCACGAAGGACATGACGATGGAAGATATGATCCGAACGAATATCCAATTCCTGGATCAGTGGATAGAGAGCACCGGCGTCCGGATGACGGAAGAAGAAGCGATAGCGCAGCTCAGGGAATATCTGCCTACACTGAAAAGATGGAAATGTTGATCCGGCGTCGGAAGGCAATGATTAAAACATGGATGTTAATCTCCCGTTAATGGATAATGTTACTGTCATTGGCTTAAGATGCGTAAGACCCTTCAATGATATAGTGAAACATTTCGTGGATATGGGCGGAGACGTCATACTCGTGAACCCCGGTCTCGTCTGCGGCCGCGATCATTTGCTGTCGGCGGTGATGCACGCGGAACGTGCGTTCGCGTCCGGCAACAACAGATCGAAGACGCTGCTCACGGAAACGATAATGTACGCCGCCGGCGAGAGGCAGATATCGAAAGCCTTATCGAAAATGCGACCGAAAGACGGATGCGGAGAGATGGCCGCCGTTGTTTTTAACGTGACGGATATGAGATTGCCTGAGATAGATGCGGTCAGGGATGATAAGATATTGGAATGCACTCCGGAAAAAGCGAAGAACATGAACTTGGACGTTACCATGGCGCCGGCCTGTGAGATGGCATTGGAAATGGTCGCCATGATGGATATTCAAAAACAATGAGAAAGGTTTTCGGGAAATGGTTTAACGCTTCGGAACGAATTTGAATCCGTAGTTGATGATGCCGGAAGGTCCGTCCTCTCCCAGTTTCCGAAGAACTGCGCGTACGGGCATGCCGATCTCTATCTTGCTCAGATCGACGTCGACCAGCTGCCCCGTTATCAATATGCCGTCTTCGGTCTTTATCATCGCGATGGCGTACGGTTTCAGTCTGCTGTTCTCCGCGGGGGCCTCATGTATCACCGAATACGTAAAAACGGTGCCTTCGTTCCTTAACTCGTATTCTTCGATCTTGCCGAGTGAAGCGCGTCTGCATTCAGGGCATATGCTGCGCTTGGGGAAGAACACTTTTCCGCAATTTGCGCATCTCGCTCCTATGAGATTATATCTTCCGGGGATCTCCCTCCAGTGTCTTGCGACGGACATCAGACCGCCTCCATGATGTTAACGACAACGGCGGAACCCGTTCCGCCGGCATTCTGCGTCAATCCGTATCTAGCGTTCGACACTTGTCTCTTATCCGCGTCGCCTCTCAGCTGTTTCGCGATCTCAACGATCTGCGCCACACCGGTGGCGCCTATCGGGTGCCCGCGTGCTTTAAGGCCGCCGGACGTGTTCACCGCAATTTTACCACCTATCAGCGTCTCACCGTCCAATACCGCTTTCCCGGCTTTTCCTTTTTCGAAGAATCCGAGGTCCTGAAGTGCCAGGATACCTTCGATGGTGAAGTGATCGTGGACCTCAGCAACGGAGATATCCTTCGCTTCTATCTTAGCGAAGGAATACGCTTGCTTTGCCGCTGCGGTCGTGGCCGCGAACGTTGTGATGTCGTTCCTCTGGAACAGCGCCAGCGTATCGCTTGCTTGCGTTGACGCGGCGACCTTCACCGGTCTGTCGGTGTATTTACGAGCAACGTCCATCGGGCACAGCACAACGGCAGCCGCGCCGTCGGATATGGGAGCGCAGTCGAACACGCCCAGCGGATCCGCTACTATCGATGCTTTCAGCACCGTGTCCAAAGTTATCGGCTTCCTGAACTGTGCATCGGGATTCAAAGCGCCGTGCGCATGACTGTTCACGGCCATGGATGCTATTTCCTCTCGGGTTGCAACACCTTCGTGGATGCATCTTCTGGCTATCATCGCGTTCAGCGAGACGAAGGTTGCGCCCATGGTGGCCTCCCATTGCTGGTCAGCAGCGGAATCGAGCACCGAATTCGTCGCTTCGTCGGACACATCGGTCATCTTCTCGGCACCGCCTACGATGACGATATCATTCATTCCCGACGCGACCGCCATAACACCCTGACGGAACGCGATCCCTCCGGATGCACCGGCGGCTTCGATCCTTGTTGCCGGTATGTTGTTGATCGCCATTCCCGAGTAGTCCGCTATCAGAGCACCGATATGATGCTGGTTTATGAAACGGCCGGACGACATGTTGCCTATGAACATCCCGTCAACTTCCGATCCGGTAAGATTGGCATCATTCATCGCTTTCAAGCCGGCATGTATACCCAGATCGCGGAAGGAAGCATCCCACAGTTCTCCGAATTTGGTCACTCCCACACCTATTATCGCAACTTCCCTCATGTCATCCCCCCATCACGATCTTCCCTTTGAATTTCGCATACAGTCCGTAATCCAGCTGTATGGTGTCTTTCAGCATGTCGGCGACCGTCTGTCCCATCTTCCTGAACTTCTTGATCTCATCCGTAACAGTTATATCGAACGCATCGCTCCCCGCTCCGGATCCGTAAGCGACAACGAATATCCTGTCGCCGGGTTCAGCAACATCAAGTACGGACGCTAACCCAAGCGGGACGGCTCCGCTGTACGTGTTCCCTATGTACGGTGTCAGTAAACCGTCTTTGATCTGTTCGTCGCCGAACCCTAGTTCTTTTGCTATTCTCGTCGGGAACTTCCCGTTCGGCTGGTGGAACACCGCGTATTTGTAATCAGTCGGCTTCGTATCCATCTCGTCGAACATCAGCTTCGCTGCGGATCCTATGTGCTTGAAGTATGCCGGTTCTCCCGTGAACCGTCCGCCGTGGCTCGGGTACGGTGAACCCTCGCGTCTCCAGAAGTCCGGTGTGTCGGTCGTGTAACTCAACGTTTTGTTTATCTTCGCTATCATCTTCTTGGAACCGATGAGATATGCGGCCCCGCCTGCGGATGCGGAATATTCGAGAGCGTCGCCGGGAGCACCCTGCGAAGTGTCGGCGCCGATAGCGACACCATACTTTATCATCCCCGAACCGACGAGTCCCATGCACATCTGTATCCCCGCCGTACCGGCTTTACATGCGAACTCGAGGTCCGCGACCGTAAGGTTGGGAGAGGCGCGTATGGCCTCCGACACTATCGTTCCCGTTGGTTTAACAGCATACGGATGCGATTCGGAACCGACGTACAGCGCACCTATGTCTTTCGGATCTACGCTGCAGCGCGACATCATCTTTCGCGCGGCTTCCGTTGCGATCGTTATAACATCCTCATCCGGTGACGGAACCGATTTCATATGTATGAACAATCCTTTTCCCATTGCCGTTCCGTCTATCCCCCATATCCTGCCTATCTCGGTCGGCGTTATCCTGTAGCGGGGGACATACGCACCGTAACTGACTATTCCCACATCCATAATATTCATCTCCCTTCCTTAAAGTTCTTAAGTTTCATGATAAGTTCATTCAATTCCATGTCGGTGGACACAAGCGGTATCCCTTCCAGTTTAGCGAGTTTCACTGCAAGCGGGTCAACATTCCCCGGTCTCAGATAAACGACCATCGCCGGCGTCAGAGGATGAGCGCGTATCGCGACCATCGGCGATCTTCCGAAGAACACGTCGGTGAAGATCAACGCACGTTCGGTGCTCCATCCGTAAATTTTCAGATAATCCGATGAGTTAAGGGACATGATCGCTTTCACTGAGTCCACTACGGTATAACCGCAGATCTTCCTTCCCTCAACGCCTCGGTTGAGATTCGTCCCTCCTATGGTTTTGATGAAGACATCCGCCGGAACGCCGGATTCGAACTCCTCCATCGCTATTATGCAATCCTCTCTTTTCTCCGATTTGAATTTCGATGCCGTCGGATGGCCGCGATCCGCATCTATGCTCAGGAAAGAGTCAACCATGCTCTTCACGACGCCCACGCCCGGGGATTTCCGTCTCCCGGATTCGTAATCGCTTATGACGGACGGTGATATCTTCATCGAAGATGCCAGCTCGCTCTGTGATATCGAGAACTCCTCTCTCCACTTCCTCATGGTCTTGCCGGGATCGTTCGATAGGGCGATCTCTCCCGCTATCCGTTCCCTGAGGTCGTTGGTCATTGGTTCTTGTTATGAACGCTCCTTATATATAGATGTCGTATACTATAATCGACAAAAGACGTATTGCTTCCCCCGTGGGTCAACGAGCGGAGCGTTATGCGGCGCCTTTCACATCACTGATATATATCCGCACTGTTGATTCGTATACATGACGTGCAAGAAGTGCAACGATGAGATAGCCGATGAGATGCGCAAGGACATGTGCGGATATATGCCCGATACACTGAAAGCGATCAATGAGCTGAATCCGAATTTTATGGAGCTCTTGCATAACATGGACCGCGTGATGGTCGCGGACGGTGCATTGGATAAGAAGACGAAGAGGCTGATGGCGTTAGCTTGCGTCGCGGTAAGGATGTGCGACGACTGCGTATACTCTCAGGCGAGAGTGGCAAAGAACTACGGCGCTACGAAAGAAGAGATATTGGAAGCGATCAACGTTGCCGTTCTTACCGGAGGCGTACCGTGCTGGTCCGCATCCAAGAAAGGTATCACCAAGCTGTTCGCGGAATGGGATAAGTGATCAGTACTTTACCAGCGAACTCACTTTCCTTCCCTTTAATTTATCCCGTCCGTTCAGGAAACCGAGTTCGATGAAGAACGATAATCCCACGATGTTCGCGCCAACTTTTTCGCACATCTCCATGACAGCCGATATCGTGCCGCCGGTTGCAAGCAGATCGTCCACCAGAAGTACTTTCTGACCCTTCTTTATCGCGTCCTCATGCATCTCCAACGTATCGGTACCGTATTCCAGTTCGTATGTGGCGCTTACAGTCTTCGCGGGAAGTTTTCCTTTCTTCCTCACCGGGACGAAACCGGCACCCAATTCAATTGCGACGGGAACGCCGAAGATGAAACCCCTTGATTCCGGACCTACCACAAGGTCCACTTCCTCATCCCTGAACGGCAACGCCATCTCATTCGTCGCCGCTCTGAGGAGGGTCGCATCCTTGAGGACCGTTGTCACGTCCTTGAAGCTTATGCCTTTCTTGGGCCAATCCTCTATCGCCCTTATAGATGGTTTAAAATCCATTTTATCACCTCCGTATCGACAACAAAAATAATAATGCTCTGCATCTCACACTGTATCTGAATACCGTTATTGTTATTGATAATCACTATCAATAATTAAATAGAAGGTATACATTCACGATTCCAATGCAACGTTGGACCTCGCAATTGTCTTCGACACTTGAGATAATGTACGAGGCCGAGCATTTTCTGAGTGCCGAGCAGATCCATGACATCATGAAACACAGGGATGCCGGCATAGGCATCGCCACCGTTTATCGCAATCTCAAGAAGATGGTGTCTCAAGGATTGATAAGCGAGGTCAGCTGGAAGAGTGTCAATTATTACACAAGGCACCCTTTTTCCAACGCGTTCTTCGTATGCGAAAAGTGCGGAAGGATGCTGAGGGTGGACATTCCGATAACGGATCAGGACTACCTTTCCAATGAGATAGGTATGTCGGTGAACAGATGGAAGATGCGTTTCGAAGGCATTTGTGAGGAGTGTGAAAGATGCACATAATGGAAGGATTTCTGCCGCTCGAATGGGCGATATTTTGGACAATAGTCTGTATACCGTTCCTGATCCTGGGGATAAGGGCGATGAAGAAGCTCTTCGCCGAACACCCGGAGAAGAAATTATCGTTGGCGTTATCGGGCGCTTTCATCGTCATTCTGTCATCGCTGAAGATACCTTCCGTCACAGGATCGTCATCACATCCTACGGGAACGGGAATGAGCACAATGCTGTGCGGTCCGTGGATAACGGGCGTGATATGCACGATAGTCCTCTTGTTCCAGGGGATGTTCATGGCGCACGGCGGTTTCACGACGCTCGGTGCCAATGTGTTCTCGATGGGCATCGCCGGACCGTTCGCCGCGTTCATGGTGTTCAAGACGCTCAAAAAGATGAGTGTGAACCCGTCCGCGAATGTGTTCACGACGGTGTTCGTTGCCAACGTCGTCACTTACCTGGTTACGTCGATACAGCTTGCCCTTGTCGCGGTGACCGCAGGGGGCTCTCCGTTCCTTGAGACGTTCATCACGTTCTTCGGGATATTCACTATAACGCAGATACCGATCGCGATCGCCGAAGGGATCCTCATGACGATATTCTTCAAATATCTCGCCGACGTGAGACCGGAACTTGTGAAAGGTATAGGGTATGATACCTCCGTACGCCAGACAAGGAGCATGCTGGACACCGAGGACGATAAGAAGAAGAGCCGAAACATGCTCGCACTGTTCTTCGTGGCGCTCGTCGCGATGATATCGTTCGTTTACATAACGACGTTCTTCTTCGATTTCGCGGGTTCGGATGACCTCGGCTCGGATGCACTGGAGAATCTGATACCGGGACTTGAACTGCTGAATGAGAACATCATTCAGCTCGGAGAGTTCGGTATATCGCTGCTGTTCGTGCTTCAAACGACCGTGGGTATTGCGATCCTTGTGTTCATTTGGTATAAGTTCATAAGGAAAGACCATGCACGGGAATGAGTTCAACACCGTCGATACGGCTGCGTACGGCAGTCCGATGCTGAATTGGTCTCCGTTAGCCAAACTTTTTCTCGCCCTTTCTTTGTTGATACTGAACATAGCCTCGCCGTCGATATGGATGTCGGTGTTCTCAGGTACTGTCGGACTGACACTGCTGCTTTACGGCTCTTCGTTCAGGCTGCCGTCGCTTATGCTGAAGCTGTTCATATATGCGCAGGTCTTCATAATCATGGGGGCGTTCATATTCGCCGTTGTCACACCCGGAGAGGTGGTGGCCCGGATACCTCTGTGGTTCTTCACGATCAATATGACCGGTGAAGGCATATCGTTCGCTCTGCTGCTTTACGCAAGAGCGACGGCCGCCTTGCTGTTGATGTTCTCGTTCGCAGTGTCAACACCCGTGCCGCATATGGCCCGTGCGCTCAGGAAGCTGAGACTTCCCGATGTTTTCGTGGAGATGACCGTTCTGATATACAGGTACACATTCCTGCTGATGGAATCGGCGGAAAGGATGCACCTGGCCGCCGAATGCCGATTCGGATATTCTACCCGCAGAAGGAGTATGAAGACAACGGCGAAACTTTCAGTCGGGGTCTTCATGCGTTCTCTGGACACGGCGGAAAGAGGACAGATCACTCTTCAATGCAGGAATTACAGAGGGGAATTCAGAAGCCTGTCCGAGCATGAGGAGCGAAGTAAAGCACCCACGGTCGTATGCCTGGCGCTGGTCTGCGCAGGCATAATGTTTTTCTTTGCGCTCAGGATGGGGGTGTTCTGACATGAAAGTTGAAATGGGGACAATACTTGAGACGAAGGATCTCAACTACAGGTACGAAGGCGGGAAGCATGCTCTCAAGGATGTTTCCGTAAAGATACCGACCGGGTGCAAGGTCGCTTTCGTAGGTCCGAACGGAGCCGGTAAAAGCACATTGTTCATGCATTTCAACGGTATACTGAAACAAACGAGCGGCGAAGTCCTTTACGATTCGAAGATCGTGGAACATTCGAAGAAAGGTCTGATAGAACTCAGGAAGGACGTAACGTTCGTGATGCAGAATCCGGACGATCAGATATTCAACGTGATCGTTGAGGACGATGTTGCATTCGGCCCGTTCAACCTGGATCTTCCGATAGACGAGGTCAGGAACAGAGTGCAGGAAGCACTTAAGATGGTCGGCATGGACAATGAGAGGAAAAGGCCGATACATCATCTTTCGTTCGGGCAGAGGAAAAGGGTGGCGGTGGCCAGTGCACTGGCGATGCATCCGAAGGTACTGATAATGGATGAACCGACCGCAGGCCTGGACCCGGAGATGGTGCACCGCCTTTATGAGATAGCGGACGAGGTGAACATGAACGGATCCACGGTGATAATATCAACGCATGATGTGGAAACGGCATACTCATGGGCCGATCTCGTCATAGTTCTCGTGAACGGTGAGGTCCTCGCTCAGGGAACTCCGTTCGAGGTGTTCTCAATGAAGGATGTGCTTGAGAAAGCAGGTCTGTCGGTGCCGATGGTCCATGCTTTGAATGAGTTCATGAGCACCAACGGCAGGAGCAACATCTACGGGAAGACCATGTCGACCGTTCTCCTCAACATGCGCCACGGAGTGACCCCCGGAACGCTGTATGTGGTAAGGCCCGGATACACCGGAGGAAGATACGGACGCACCGGCGTGTACGGGAGCGCATCGCGTTCATTCGTCGATGAGAGTGAAATTGACGTAGAGATAAGGTTCAACGCCATTGAGAGATGCATCGAAGACATATTGGACGGTAAGGATTCGACACTCTACCTTGATGCTTCATTGGACCACGTCCTTGACCGCAAACTGCTGGATGTTGCCGCCCACGGTATTGTGATAGAGGTGGAAGAACGGCAATGATGTCGTTGATTTGAAATACCACGCCGACCTCACATTCCTTGAAACACATGAAGAGGATCGCCGACTGCAGTGATGTCATCAGCGTGAACGGTCACGACATAACGATATTCAGCCTCAGAAAACTCGAGGAAAACGGATTCAAAGGAATAGGCGGGATGCCGTATTCGATCAAAGTGATCGTTGAATCGATGATAAGGCAGAACGACGGTTCCCTGATGACCGACGATGATGTGAGAACGATAGCATCATGGTCCCCGAAGGGTAACGACGACATCGACATACCGTTCATACCCGCCCGCGTGATCCTTCAGGACTTCACGGGTGTTCCCGCGGTAGTGGATCTCGCGTCGATGAGGACCGCCGTGAACGCATTGGGAAAGGACCCGAAGTGCATCAACCCGCTGGTTCCCGTGGATCTTGTGATAGACCACTCGATCCAAGTGGATCGTGCGGGTACGCCCGACTCCCTCGAAGAGAATGAACGTATCGAATACGAAAGGAACAAGGAACGTTATTCATTATTGAAATGGGCGCAGAACGCCTTTGATAATTTTCGAGTGGTCCCTCCGGGGAACGGGATAATACATCAGATCAATCTGGAGTATCTTTCACCCGTTATTCACGTGAAAGAGGTCAACGGAAAGAAGGTCGCATACCCGGATTCGTGTTTCGGAACGGATTCGCATACGACACAGATCAATGGTGCGGGAGTGCTCGGATGGGGTGTCGGCGGCATCGAAGCGGAAGCGGTGATGCTCGGGCAGCCGTGTTACATGAAACTCCCGGATGTCGTTGGTTTAAAGATTACGGGAAAGCTGAAGGAAGGAGTGAACGCGACCGATCTCGTCCTTACGGTAACGGAGATATTGAGAAAGAAAGGTGTTGTCGGGAAATTCGTCGAGTTCTTCGGACCCGGATACAAGGAGCTTGATCTTGCGGACAGGTCGACGATAGCGAACATGGGCCCCGAATACGGTGCCACAACGGGATTCTGTCCGATAGACGAGAAGACGACAGAATATCTCAGACTCACGGGCCGCGATGAAGAGCACATCGCGATCGCTGAAGCGTATGCGAAAGCTCAGGGCCTCTGGTACGATCACGATCCGGAGTACAGCGATACGCTGGAATTGGATCTCAGTACCGTGGTGCCGTCGCTGGCCGGTCCGAAGAGACCGCAGGACCGTGTTCCGCTTAACGAGATGAAAAATAACTTTAACGGACTGTTATCGTCGCTCGGCGTGGAGAAGAGGACGAAAGGCGGCATATCCGACGGATCGGTGGCGATAGCATCGATAACCTCATGCACGAACACTGCAAATCCGTCAGTGATGATCGCCGCCGGGCTTTTAGCGAAGAAAGCCGTCGAATTCGGATTAAAGGCGAAGAAGCACGTGAAAACGTCTTTGTCGCCGGGATCGAAAGCGGTAACGGAATATCTCAGCGATTCGGGATTACTTCCGTACCTTGAGGAATTGGAATTCAACGTCACCGGTTACGGGTGCATGACGTGCATAGGCAACAGCGGCCCGCTTGCAAAGGACATCACCAAAGCGATAACGGAGAACGATCTCATCGCCGCAGCGGTCGTATCGGCGAACAGGAACTTCGAAGGACGCGTCTCACCGTACGTGAAGGCCAATTATCTTGCGTCCCCCGCTCTGGTCGTTGCGTTCGCGTTATGCGGGCGCGTTGATATCGACTTAACAAAAGAACCGATAGGAACGGTGAACGGGAAGGACATATTCCTCAAAGACATCTGGCCGTCGGACGATGAGATAAGCGAGAATGTGAAGAAGTATGTGACATCGGAAACATTCAGCGGACAGTATGCGAACGTGTTCGAAGGCGGCCCCAGATGGGACGCCGTGAAGATACCGAAGGGTTCGTTATACGTTTGGGATGATGCCTCTACGTACGTCAAGAACCCTCCTTTCTTCGATTCTTTGGATCGGGAACCTGCGATGAAGAACATCGACAGAGCAAGAGCGCTTGCGTATCTCGGCGATTCGATAACCACCGATCATATATCTCCGGCGGGCGAGTTCTCAAAGGATTCCGAAGCGGGAAGATATCTCATATCGCTGAACGTGAACCCGGAAGACTTCAATTCATACGGTTCCAGGAGAGGTAATCACGATGTGATGATGCGAGGTACATTCGCAAACATACGTTTGAAGAATAAGATCGCCCCCGGAACGGAAGGCGGTCTTTCCAGATACATACCGGAGAATAAGGTCGATACCATATACGAAACGGCCAAGAGATACGATGATGACGGTACACCCAGGATCATACTCGCCGGCAGGGAATACGGAACGGGGAGTTCAAGGGATTGGGCGGCAAAGGGACCGCATCTTCTCGGCGTGAAAGCAGTGATAGCGGAATCGTTCGAACGGATACACCGTTCCAACCTGATAGGTATGGGCATCGTTCCGTTACAGTACGAAGAAGGTCAGAACGCCGCATCCCTCGGTCTGAACGGCGACGAGATATTCGATATCGAACTGGAAGGCATGGAACCCAAGAGCAGTGTTAAGGTGACGGCGTACCGCGACGGGAAGATATTGACATTCAACACGATATCGAGAGTTGACGTTCCCGCGGAGTTGGAATACATCAGGAACGGCGGGATATTGCAGACGGTTCTCAGGAACATGATAAGCTGAAGGGGAACAACTGTGTTGCATAACCTCCATCTGTGACCGATGAGGATTAATTTTCATAGGGCCATTGTCCGACGCTTTGGGAAAAAGCAGGAGCCGGACAATGGCTGGGATGGGATGCGCAGAACAGTATA
>Ga0123353_10001689_pt1 | contig 27158 bp, 17 predicted proteins | sample TergutLab28metaG_3_FD_92763 | JGI IMG/M metagenome (GOLD analysis project Ga0123353, IMG submission 92763) | Labiotermes labralis P3 segment gut microbial communities from Petit-Saut dam, French Guiana - Lab288 P3 | ecosystem: Host-associated > Arthropoda: Insects > Digestive system > Gut ...
AGTGTCAGGGTTCACAGCCGGCAGTACCACCTGATGACGTGACGGACATTCTCGTTATTATTCTCACTCCTCCAGAATTGCCGGGATACTAATAAAAATTAATACCGCTTCCTTTCACCTCCTCCACATTTCACTGTTCAGTAAAAATTCAATCTTTGGACATTAGAAAACTGAGTTATTAAACCGCAGTTAAATGAACGAAATATAAATATTCTCTATAAATTATACTATTAGAATTAAGCCAACAAAAGCACACAGTTGTATTAGCGGTGCAATACTATTACAACTGACCACTTTCTCCTACACGTACATGTTTCATAGCCCATCATCAGGGAGGGGGTGTTCACGGTAGGATATACGGTACGTACGTGTATCCCACCTTGAAGAGTGTTTGGCGGTTATGCATACAAGACACCAGTGTAACAGACGTTTCGCTTTATGCAACTTGTAGTGTTCCATGATGATGGGGTATGAGGTCCGAAACGTGTACATGTAGGATATGCTGGTCAATGTAATATTCTTATATCGATAATACAACTGTGTGCTTTTGTTGGCTTGAACTCCAGTAAACTAATTTGTAATGCACGGAATACAAATGTAAAATTGTTCAAATTATACCATACTGTACTTTCTTCTTCTCCTCCTCCTCCTCTTCCGCTTTCTTCTTATTTTCTTCTTTTTTCTTTTCTTTCTCTTTCTTCTTATTCTTTTTCTTCTTCCTTTTTTCTTTTTCGTCATTTTCGTTTTCTTTTTCTTCTTTTTATTGTTCTTTTCTTTTTCTTTTTTCTTCCTATTCTTCTTTTTCTTCTTCTTCTTTTTCTTCTCCCTTTTCTTCTTCTTTTCCTTCTTTTTCTTCTTTTTCTTCTCTTTCTTCTTTTTTTCCCTTCGTCTTCTTTTTTTAATCTCGTTCCTCTTCTTCTTCCATTGGTACTACATTCCTTAATCTCCTTATACTGCACTGTAGTGCACAAATTCACGAAAATATGTTATGTATGTTTAAAGTAGTTTTGTCCGTAATTGGGTCAGTAGAGACATAATTTTTTTGCTTTTTATTTATTTATTGACGAGGCTCCTAAGGGTATGACGGTCTGGTCCTGTTGAATCCTCAAGCAGTCTTACAAAGAAACACCGAGTTCGCATTGCGGCATCATTCGTGCGAAACGGGTCAGGTATATCACGTGCAGTGGCGTTCTGTGATTGATCAGCGTCACGTGATCACGAAGATAGCTGCATCATGTTGACCCGAAGGCGCCTTGTTAGTGTTTCAGATGAATATATTAACTTGCAGTCTGCAGGGCAGCAACGTTTCGGCACGTCTTTTGTTTTAGCCGGGTGGTCGCAAGCTCATCATGCGGATCTGACAGATCAAGGTGCGAAGTGCTGTGGGCTTCTTTTGATTAGTAGCCTTCAAGAACCCACAGTGCTGTCTATACTGCTTGCTCCTTCCTTCCAGCAACTTCACAGTAATGCACACAGTTCTTCGTACACTGCCTGCAACGCGTTTCCAGAAGGTCCATGATACACCGCGGTCGCATGTTAAGCGAGCAAGCCTGAAGACTTCGCAGAAATCAGAACTCGCAAAATTAAAGACTTTTTTGTCCCGAAGGAATAAATGTAAGTATGGGCGATGTTTTCTCGTAGCACATATATCTACAACCATTTTAGCGAAATTTTTGCTTTTGGAAGTGCACTTTCGAAATTAAAAATTCGCTAAAATGTCTCGTAGGAATAAATATAAGTATGGGCGTTGTTTTCTCGTAGCACATATATTTACAAATATTTTAGCGAATTTTTGCTTTTGAAAGTACACTTTCAATAGCAAAAAAGTCCCGTAGGAAGAAATATAAGTATGGGCAATGTTTTCTCGTTGCATATGTATGTATATATATATATATATATATATATCTACAAAAATTCGCTAAACTGTTTGAAACCACGAGGCGAGACATGACCCGCCTAGAAGCGGCAGAGGTGCGCTTTCTAAGAAGTGTTAAGGGATACCCAAAATTAGAAAAATAAGAAGCGAAATCATAAGAAAAGAATTAGAGATGCCTGGAATACAAGATATAAGAATCAAATACAAACAAATTTAAAGCAACCACCTTGAAAGAATGGATAACAACAGTCTCCCGAAATACGCCCTCAACTACAAACCCCGAGGACTAAGAGATCGTGGACGCCCCAGGAAACGATGGCAACGCGTCGATGCCGGAACAGGTCAAAAGACCTAATCCATGGAGGAAGATGATGATGATGATGATGATGACGACGATGATAGTGAAAGTATACTTGTTAAGAACAATATTAAGAAATAAACAGAAAAGTTAATTTAATGATTCACGTTATATCAGTTCTGCGCATGAATTGAGACTTCATTAATATTTTTATACCGCACCATTTCAAATTCGAATAAAATGCGAACGCACCGTAATTCACAATTTTCCATATATGACGACTGGTTTCGGGAGTTTGATTATGGTGCTCAGCTCTTCATATAGGCCTACTACGTGCAGGTACATTGGTTCCAGTCGCTTTATAAATAAGGCGCGGTTCTTTGCACCTACGAGTACTTCCATGTCCCGAATGGGGTTCGAAATATTTATCACTGTGCTGGAGCGCTACAATAAACGAAACGCCATATACCGCTCTTTTACTGAGACAGGCCATTTATTAGCTACTACTACTACTACTATTTCTTCTTTTCTTGCCTTCTTCTTCTTCCTCTTCTTCTTCTTCGGCACTTCGGCCCCCTATTCGGTCTATGGCCTCCCCGATCTTCCGTCTCCAACCGTCTCTGTTCCATGCTGCCACTTTCCAGAATTTCTTAACTCTGATGTACTGAGTTCGTGTTTTTTACTTGTCTTCTGAAATTGACCTTCTTCAAATCTACTGATCCATATTTTCATTGACTAATCTACGTAATGTGATATTAACGTAGGTTTACCGATAAACGGACAGCTTTGCTTATTTAGCCCCTTTGTCTCAGAATCTTTTATGTAATGTGTTATAAAACGTTTCCACTGCTGTCTTGTCGACTTTCGTTTCAATTTTTCTTATTTTCTAGTTGTCATGCGATATTATGCTCCCTTCTTAAAACAAATAACCTACTGCGGGATTATATTTTATCCTTATACAAAACAGTAAACAAATCCGACTTGCATTGCAGGACGTGACATTCGTTATAAATTCATTCGGTAGCAGAAGATGATGTATATGTAACGCTGACAGACAACATGATGACGAAGACTAACGAGAAACTTGTTGGGCACATTAACATCCTCAGACACCGCTTCATCATTTGAAGAAGCATGTTGATATTAATACGCGTATTAATCATGATGTCACAAGGCAGTCCGTCATAGGCTGCCCGTATGCATGTCAGCCCACCCACTCGTTTCTGTGTTACAGGTCTATCCTGTGGACCGTCAGGCCGATAACTCGGTGTTAACATTTCCCAGGTTTGGGTTTCACCACCGTCTGGTTCTTTAGGCCTTTTTCGGACTGCTTCGTGTATCCGTTCTTTGGGGTGACGTGTGGTGTATCTGGGGTTTCATTTCAAAGATGTTTTGAAATAGAGTCGTGGAAAGAATTTTGCATCGTACGGATTAAAAGTTCATAATTAGAACGACGGTGGTGGACATGTTGATGGTGATGATAATGACCGCCACCAGTATTCGATGCAGATGTGGTCGGTGCATACAGTTAATGTACACAATGGTACTAAGAAGCTGTGTGTAGTTAAAAGGTTACTATTGCTCTTACATTTAATTTTCATTTATTTTTTAGGTTATTTTTTAAAGTGATAATTAATTTGTTACTGTTAGTATCCAGTACGTGTAGTAAAAGGTAAAGGTCACTGCACAACTTGCCAATGTAGGCACAAAGGAGAGGAAGAAGAATGGCTCCAACCCTTCTACATCACGGCACTAGAAGAATATCGGTGGTCAGCACCAAACCCCGGCCGCTTTACTGAAGCATTTTGCTGGAGGCTGGTTGGGCCTCGGGGCTGTCTGGACGTAAGGAAAATCTCGCCTGCATGGGACTCGATTCCGGACATTCCAGCCCACAACAAGTCGCTTTCTGGTATATTACGTCCATAAAATGCGTTGTTATTAAATTAACGTCATTGTTATTTGGAAGTGGAATAGTGTACCCTGTACAGCGACTACGCTATCAAGTGGACGCAGGCGAAGGCATGATTTGATTCCCATCAAGGCCAAGATATTTTTCTCTTCTCTTAATTATCCAGACCGGCTCTGGAGCCCATCCAGCCGGCTCTTCAGTGGGTGCCGGGATCACTTGAACCCGGGCTAAAGCGGCCGGTACGTGGGGCTGACCACTAACCCCACATCTAATACCGGTGTTAAGAATGAGTGAGACTGTAACTTCACTTCCCTTTATGCGTTCAAGGCATATACTGGTACAACTTTGCCTATCTTCTTCTTCTTCTCCTCCTTATTATTATTATTATTTTCATCATCATCATCATCGTCGTCGTCGTCGTCATTATCAATCATTAAGGGAAGCGAGTACATAGCTTTTCCAAATTACAAGTTGTCTGTGATGGAAAAGTGCGCAGAAAGGTGGACATATTCAAGTGTAACTGTTTTGTCCAAGGAGACAGTGAAACTATTATTTAATTGTAAATTAATCAGCGGAAACCCATTGCAACTTTTTACTTATTATATGGTGTTGACAAACAAAACAAGCTATAGGCCGCACTGTCTTTGCGAAGATTAACGTACGTGCTGTTAAGAATTCGCTTCCTCCCTTGTCCTCACAAAGACGAATGGTTTCCGGCAACTGCGTGCTTGTATCGTTTACTATTATGCATCAGAAACGGTACTGGGAAAATTCAGATGAAAGGGCCACTTCGCTTTGAAGACCTAAGCATCAAACGGATATATCTAATGGATTAGTTTGTGGAACTAGGGTTTATTCAAGAATTTTAAAAGTTACGTTGTTGTCTTAATCATTGTGGTATGGATGCACGTGAAAATCGTCTTGTGCGTAGCTGTAAGGGTGTGCTGTCTGAGGCGCTTGAACAGTGGCTAGTGATGGTGACTAGATAAGGATCATTAATCTTGCAGACAGGAAGGTAGCACCATGGTGCTAACTCGAAAGATGCACGTCGGTTTTCTCCTCGCGTTCTTCCTTGTGAAGCCTAAGCATGACAGGGTCACTGACGGAACAAGACCAGGTGTCTTGTCTGTTATGGTTTAGGAAACTGGATGGTAAATTTTCATAATTTATTTTTTATGTTTTGTTGATCGTGCATCCCTGTATAATCTTGTACATAAAGCCAACTTGGTTCACAGTTTTTCTTAGTATGTTTATTTCTTTTCTCTACATGTTTCGGGCGACTATGTGCCCATCACCAGGAGAAACAGGTGTGTTTATGCGATACTTGGTACTTGTTATTCTGAAACAAGTCGATAGTTTAAAATTACAAGTGCGTATGTAATAAAAATTGTGCACCAAGTTGGCTTTATTTACAAGATTATACAGGGATGCACGGTCAACGAAACATAAAATTCGGCAATGCAAAACAAGCAAAACAAACACCCTTCATTTTCTGACATATGCACTTGTAATTTTAAACTATCCACTTTTTTTTTCAGAATAACAAGCACCAAGTGTCGCATAAATACAGTTGTTTCTCTTGATGATGGGCACATAGTCGCCCGAAATATGTAGAGAAATGAAATAAACATACTAAGAAACACTGTGCACTAAGTGGGCTTTATTTAACAGATATCAGAATTTATGTCTGTTATCCTAGCCAAAGATCACGAATAAATTCATGCAAGGTTACGTACGGAGTCGAAGTAGTCAGGTATTGACTGACAATTAAAGAGCGTTTGTTATGTATAATTTGGGTTCTTTTACTTTCATTAAACTTTGTATGTCTAGAAACAACGTGCATGGTTTAAGAAGGCGGTGAGTGGAGTAATACAATTCGGGCAATATTGTGGTGATTAAATTAGGCGTTAAAGATAATGATTGCAATACCGAATTTCCTAGCTGCTACTTTTAGAGTCTGATTTAACGGGTATCATTGAAAGGGCTTCGCAAAGATCGCTGTTCTCTTCTTCCCTTCATAGGGCAGAGACAAGTCATAACAGCCATCCATAAGCACGTGTGGGAAGTTTGGACAATTTTTTGGTGGAGAGTTTTGCTTTGCATAAATTCACCGAATGGTGGGTAACGGTCGGGTAGGCAGCAGCGCTCGGAGTTGTAACGAACCGGTGCACCTTAAGGTTAGAGGCCGACCGGCTATGGAACAGAGAGCTACTGAAAGGAGTAAGGGGAACGACTGAACTGCTGGTTGTCTACAACCCTTTGTTGAACAAGAGGCAAACTTTGCTGAATTCACGCAAGACTTACTTGTGAGAGGAGAAATAAGGAGGAGCCCCGTGCTCGAACGTACGATGTGGGTACTACCCTATTATACTTCGCGTAATTCCACAAAGACCGTGTGATTTTAAATGACAACCTTCAGCGCGAATCTTCTACCTCAGTCACATGATAGCAGCCACCATGTATAAGAGGCCAAGTGTCTACCACAGCCACTTGCTTGTCGCTGCTACGTGGGTTGGACAGTACAAATCGCCGAATATCTCAGGAGTGACCTTGCAGCATAGCACTCGTATCCGATGTTCGAAAGAGCCCGCAATAATACCGGCACCTCCACCGCTCTGTCTGCACCAACACACTGATCTACGCGCACACGACTTCGCGCACTCTCACCACTTGTGAAATGAGCCTAGGCTCGCCAACTGTAGGTTTTCTGGAAGCCGGAGACTTTGTGGAATCACTCGAACCATGAAAGGATGGCAAAGAAGCAAGGATTGAACTTAGTTCACGGCTAAGGATATAGTCCATTGGCGGGCGCTTTGTCGTTTATTTGACGATTAGCAATCTAATACACACAAATACAACACCCGAACGCTATACGTTCATTCATCGTTATTTTCTACGACATGTATGGTCGTTCATTCGACCATCATCAGGCTGAGGATGCAAGTACATAAGGGAATGGCGTGCTGCAGAAGAGGCCTCCCCTCGCAATACACCTGATAAAATAGGTTAAAAATTATTCCCAACAAAGGGCCAATGAAACATAAAATATTCAATAAAATTTACATCTAAAATCCAAAATGAACTTTATGTACTTGCATCCTGCACGTGATGTTGGTCGAATGAATGACAGAACGTGTAGTAGAAAATAAAATAAACGAAAGTATAGTGTTTGGCTGTGTGTGTGTGTGTGTTTGTGTGTGTGTGTGGATCTGAATAGTAATTATTACCTAGCACAAGGGTATGACGTTGCCCAAATTAGTTTATTTGACAAATCTGTCAGTGTGTCACATTGTATAGCGTCGAGGGTAAGATGAATGATGAATGGCTTAGGAAGGATTCGGTCGTGGTAAAATCGCAGCAGGTTACTGTCATGCAGTTTTTCTATAGGCACTGAGGAACAACGACAAACTGCGAGATACCTTCCGGCCGGTCTTCACAACGAGCACCGAAGGTAAGTCTGGAAAGATACTGCTGCACCAGTTTTCTCTTTCTCTCTGTTTCTTATTGATATGGTAATAACAGGGTGGAAATTTGTTGATTATTCGAACAACTATTATCTTCGGAAGGACGATTGTGTCCAATTAAGTTAGTTATTTAAAAAAGCAAACAGTAAGATGTCGGAATGAAAAATATTTTTTTCAGCATTAGTTGGTACTCTTTTGATGGATGTCTTTCACCACTGTTTTATGTGTAATAATACTCAAAGACCTGCACCAAACACGTAATGCTACAGTATTGAACACTTTGATTACAAGCCTATGTCGAATGCTAAAAAATGCTTTGAAAGTTCCAAGTTTTTTTTGGGGATAAAAGGCTCGGTCTTTTGGTTTTCATGTCGGGAGTTCCTTAACCAGCTACTCAGCGCAGTCACCCAGAAGCCTTGAATCATCCGCATCACTGTTGAAAGAACCTAAAATCTCGCACATTAGCATACTTTAACTTTAGGCTTAATAAAAGTTGGGAATTTCTGTGATCGGCTGAACGACAACTCATGTGGCTTCTGAAGACGTAATGTGCTATAAGGAGGGAAACAGGGGAAATATTGGCGAGTGACATTGGTCATTCAGCTTCGGAAGTTGTGTTCGGACTACAAGACGAGTTTAAACACTTTATTGTAATGTGTTATTTTTTATGTAAAACTGAAAGAGACAGCAATTTGGAAGAATATGAAATATGATACATTTTGTCTTATCATTCACAGCTCTCTTATATAAGAATGCAAAGATGTTCTCATTATCAGTCATAAGGTGTACGTTTTGGGTTTCATGATAACTGTTTTTTTCTCTGGAACCATATCACCGATCTAGATTTCTGTCTGTCTGTCTGACCGATAATTGAGACACGTACACTGTTAGAGTAAAAAGATGTCACTGAGTTTGCGGATCAGGTCTCTGATTAATTAGTACGTACATAGTTTATTAGTTATTAAATAATTAATTACACAATTCATTATAAGTTAATTAGGTACCTAGTGATTTATTGAGTAACTTGGTTTGTTGGTTTGCTATTCCCTTAGAGAGTAGCAGTTATTCCTTAGTTATTACGTCGATTTATCACTTTTTATCCAAGTAGCGAATCTGTTAATGAGTGTTCAAGTTCGTAATTAGTCTTTTCATTCAGGTATATATATATATATACCGCTTCTTCTGGCTGCATCTTACGTTATATCTCATTTTACTGCAACCATACCCAACGAAATGTGTACTCTGATATTTACGCATGAAATACGAATGCAACAGGTCACATGTCTACAAAACCATCTAATTGTTACACTTGCGTGCAAGGGATGGAGTGCATTAACTGTTACCTTTCAAGCGGAAACTCACGTGCTGTACGTCGAACTGGTGGTTGGTGTGTTTATGCAGTGTCTGTCAGTCTTCAGTCCAGGAAGGACGGACGTTGCTATAAGTTTTTACACAGAACGCTTTCTCCTTACAATTGAACTTTTATTTCTTGTCGCGCTGCGGCCAAACGCGGGCATGGTCTCATGCATGAGATTTCTAGAACAAACACAACGACGCATCACATTCGGTAGGAGTCCTTGGACGAGTGAGCAGTTCGTCACACAGACCTCTACCTGACAACACTCAACACTCATTAGTGACAGACATCGATGGCCCCGGCGGGATTCGAACCCGCAATCCCAGCAAGCGGGCGGCCGCAGAACCACTCTTTTGACCGCGCGACCACTGAGACCGGCATAATGGAGCACATGTATAATTAAAATTCTAACAGAACTATTAGAAATTTCATAGAGAGAAGGAGCAGGCTACCAGCGACGTGTAACTTATGTTACTTATATTCTGAAAGTATCGCGTTCGAACACGTGTAGGTCACAAGCAACTTCTGTGCTAGAAGGCTTATATTGGAACAGTTACGGCCGTACCTCTGGTTATGCATTTTGTGTCTCTTCAGTGTAATAAGGGTGAAAGTATTATTCTGTTTAAAACTCTGTTTTTAGTGCCATTTCAGTATTTACGTTATTAGATATGAAACTGTAATATAAAGGATTCTGATCTGACACATCTTTGTCTTAATATTGTGCATACTGTGCATGATGTTGGCGTTATGTTGAATGAAGGCTAGATAAATTTCGAATATACGCTTGTCTACTTCCTGAGTATAATTTTGCTTTGTTTTTCAAATTCGTGGGTAGGTTGTAATTTGATAGATTTTCTGACGATTTAGTTTCCGTTTTTATTATTTTGCCCTCTATTTCGTTATGAAATATTAAAATATTCGTATCCTATTTCGGTTCCTTTGTTTGTTTGTTTGTTTGTTTTTTTTTTACTGTTCTTCTTACTGGGCATCGGATGTTATCCTTTCTAATGTATAGCTTTCATATTACATTTACTTGCCAACAAATTCACACCTTTAGGATAAGCCAGCAGCTCTCTAGAATCTTAACATAACTTTTATGTGCTTCATCATCAGGTTCCTTGATTTATGTTACTGTTAATCCTGAAATTCAACTTGCGACGCTACATAAATTTACGAAATTGGTAACGAATTTGCCACCTAGAAATAGAGCATTGAATCATCAAGACAGCATTTGTGTTGGACGATGACTCAATGGAAATCAAGGGTCATAGTTTCCAGAATATAGATACGCGAGTAACAGTGGGTTGAAGGGAAGGCAATGAAGATTTGAAGTAGAAGTCACTGCGTTCTAACACGAAAGATGATTTAATTTTGAGTCTCAAGATGGGATATCTCTTGGAAAATTTGCAATTTTTCATCTGCGAATCGAAAATATTTTTTTTAAAGAACACAGCACTAGTAACGACGAAGTAAGATAGTATATTTTACTAACTTTACTTCCTGTCTGTGAAATGTAAGATCCGATTCACAGCGTAAATTGTTTTTTCTGTTATGCGTTATCCCAGAATCCTAAAACCTGTTCTTCATGATGATGATGTTCTGAAATCATTATGCCTTGAATTTTATGTTTCTGTCTATGTTGCAAGTAGAAGTCCGTGGGACTGTACTTGAACCCACATATAGCTTTGTGGCATGTTGCTTAAGGACAGCTACATTTTAACTTTTTGTGACGCACTGTACTTATGTTAGCATTATAAGAACTGGACTAAGTATAGAGGATTCGAGAGAAAGATCATAAATACAAATATTTACATATATATTTATACGTATATAAACATTTCAGTAACATGTGGTGTTATCAACCGTAATGACAACTTTGTTTTCCTTGCGTGCGTGGTAAGTGTAATGACATTTGTAGGCCTATAGATACACCCAAGGAATTGTACCAAAATGATGTTGGAATAGTGCTGTAGGATGTAGGAAAGAAACGGACAATGTCAGTTGGTATGGAAACCTCTAGATTATGGAGAGGGGATTAGAGGGGTGAAGGAGTTAATCTACGTGTATATTGTCCAAGCCTCCCAAAAACGCTAACAATAATGATCTGTTGCCCACAAATTACTGTATTGCTACCGCTGTCCAGAGTGTCAGTCTGTTGTCAAAGAAACAAAACTCCACCAAGCTTAGATATTGCTTTCGAAATGCAGTGCCTAAAGCGCATTACTTTTTTCATGATTTTTATCAGTACCTGTGATGGAATAGAATTCATGTCTCACAAAATCCACTAGTATTTTCTGTGTTATTTTTACCAGGACATAATTTTCGCAGTAATCCAAGTAATTCTACCTTCCGGCTTTATCGTATTTGTGATCTGTTCTGCTGGACAAAGAAGCGTTAATAACCAAAGATACTAATTAAGCAATTAAAGGAATTTGGATGTATATTAACTTTTCCTGGAAGCCATTGTGTAGCGGTTATGGCTCTGCTCCTTACTAGTGGGCCTAACTTGGAATTTCAGCCCCAGACCAATAATTCTGACAGAATATAAAATGTCTGTTCTTAGTTTCGCTCATGATGTTAATTCTGAGACCTACATACATACCACAGTTACTTCTTATTATTATAGAGAACGCGCGACTAAGTAAGTTTATACGAAACTGCATTTTATATACTCTTCGTTGTTGCGCTTGTCTGACGCTCTGTTCTCTCATATTGTGATATTGTGTAAAAGACTTGCTCGATACTGAACTTTGGAAGGTACAGTTGCATATTCAAATACAAAAATTCTGACGATGATATATCACAATTCTAGGATTGCTCGGTTTCTGGATTTTTTCCATCGCCTCACATTTAAAAGGTAGCAAGTCGTGCCAGGGACGGAATATGTGTCTTTTGAGGTTATGAGGGCTACGAGAAAACTTCTAAGGGTTCTTATAGGAAAACCTGGCCGAAAGAAATCACATGCAAGATCGAGGGTTAGCCCTTCAAACGTAGGAGGAATTTAGTATTAAAAAGGGTCTTAACGGAAAAGGTGGGAGGGTATGGACTGGATTTTTCCCGCACAGGACAGGGTCTGTATCAAGTACCTGTGGTAATGAAGGTGTCATTAAATGCGAGGAATTTCACTGTTAACACTGTGGCTGCTCTGGAAGGATTCTGTTCCATCGACTTGGATCCACCAATATTTGTGGCAGAAGGGGCCGTACAACATTAACGTTGAAATGCGTTAGTAATAATATCAATGGCATGAATAACCTTTATTTTAGCGGAACTGAGTGTGTAAATTGAAGAAGGACTTAGGTTTTTCATGTGCACACGCTTCTTGTACAGTACAAATTTGTGCTGCACACTACGATGTCTGCAGGGTGCTACTTTGTCATTACAGGAGCCTCTACCTAGTGACCACGCGCCGAACACGCTTCTTCTTTTCGCGGTCTTCAACCATCTGGAGACAGTTGGTTAGCGAGACCATTCGACCGGAACCCAGCCGCCAAAGAATAAGGTGAGGGGGCTACCTTAAATAAGCGGTGGGTGGAAGGGCACGTAAGGGGGCACGGTACACTCGCTGGACGACACACGTCACTTTTGGAAGTGAAACATGACGCGACGTCTCACTTCCTGAGGCCTTCTTTTTAATTGCTGGCCTTCGACTTATGACGTAACAGCTCTCTTAATAAAGTTCTATACAGTTCGAATAAATAATACAATTAAAATATGCCACATTGAATATGTTTTGTTAAGAGAAGACTGTACTTTGTCTGGCTTCATCAACCACCCACCATCTTGGGTTTTGGCAACTGCCACTGCTGTTTGACGGAAGTTCCAACTGACGTAACAGCAGGCAGCCCCAAAGGAGAGAAACATTGTCTGAAGGATCTCTCATTTGAAACCTTATTTACAAACCACCTGTAGGCTTAATTGCGCCCAAGAGTGCATCAGGATGAACTATAGAACAATTGCCGGAGATATAAAACTCAGCAGTAAGTTAAGGTCCTAGTGACGCAGTAGAAATATCGGCAGTCTTGTTGGCTCAACATATCCATACATTCCACAATTAAATCATGTAGAGGCTGAAATGAATTTTAAAGCAATATGTGTATTTTTGCAAATTTCAGGACTTTTTTGAGTCAGTTTTATTTTAAACCTCATATAAAACTTCAAACATCTTTTCAAATTCTTACTCACTCGTGGATGAAATCTTAGTTTCTTGGCGTGACTGACTGTCGTTCACTGAGATCCGCCAGTTCCGAAAAAAGCTACTCCATTTACATATATCATTCACACTGTAATACAGCAAGAATTTTTGGCTACAAGATTGTGTTTTGTATTCATACACAGAACACACTAAACTATAGTTGGCTTCTTACGCAGCTAACTACAGAGCCTACTATTTTATCGGAACGCTACAGATAAGGGACTTAATCATCATGTAATTTTTTCTTTTCTCAGTTAATTTCAGCCTAAATTAAAACACTTTATTATCCAACAGTTGCACAAATATATAATTCGTAGATGCATTTAGAATTATTATAAAACATTTTAAAATATTTAAAATTGCTCCAATATATTTCGGATCACAAGGGATCCATCATCAGGGAGCTTTATACAGTGCTTGGCTCCCTGATGATGGATCCCTTGTGATCCGAAGCATGTTGGAGCAATTTTAAATATTTTTAAATATTTTATAATAGTTCTAATTTTATCTACCAATTATATATTTGTGCATCTGTTGGATAATAAAGTGTTTTAATCCTCATTGATGCACGGTACAAACATGAAGATCAGCCTAAATGTTTCCTTTAGGCCTAGTAATGTGTTTTCTGGTGCGATGGTATCTCTGTGTTCGTGACCCTCCATGCTACGAATTTTGACCTTTTGTGAACATTAATTTCAACACTGTTGTTACGAACTTCCGTTGCTGGTGTCGACGAATCGATGTAAGACTACATCGATGCCTCATCGGCTTCTCCCTCTCTCCTGCTGTTGCGCAAATCACTTTCAGCTCAGTCTCAGTCTTTCAGTAACTGAGGTTGATCTGTATCGTGCTGCATACCGCATCAGATTCATTCATTTTCAGTCGATTGCCTTCGGTTGTCTGGTCTGTATGACTTCCTGTTCGTCTTTATGGAATGAGTCTGTCCTTCACTCATTCGGTGCATTTTGTGCTTCGAAAAATTTAATCCTATAATTCTTTTTATGTTTTGAGGCTATTTTGTATCTTTATTACTGCTATTGCACATATTTTTGGAAACAAATGGGCGATTTACATCGAACATGGATTCCGACATTTGTGACGATTTTATCTGTCCCAATTAACCTTTTGGCGCCAGATTTATTTTTTGTTTATTTTAGCACACCTGTATATAAAATGTTAATAATACAGGAACCAAATACGTTAGAATTATGAAACAAATTGCATTTTGAAGAGAAAAAAAAAGGAGAGTATACACCATGTTTAAAATATTCGGTACCCATATTTGTTGAATAAATATGTAAAATGCAACTTTGGAGGTTAGCGGTGCGGTACGTCTACTATAGTTGACGTTAGGCGTCTAAAGGTTAATCACGAAAGTCGGGACTCGACTGTCGTTCATACTGAATACTTGCCTATAGGCCTAAGTGATAACATTTCTGAGGCGACCAAACACGCCAATTTGGAACAAACGCCTGATCTGTCTTCACCATCACGTTATTTCCTTATGATGGAGGCGGAAAAGTTTCCTTAACGTTTGGCTTCTCTTATCGACTGATGCGGCAGATCGCCCGGCATTTTCAGTTGCCCAGAAAACAGAAGTGCAGAGCCTACATGCTCCTTGTGTGCTAAAACAATTTTTTTCATATGACAAATAATTTTCGTGGCTAAACAGAAAGTGTGCCCTACCCTGTATAGCAGGCTATTGAAGCATCACCTTTGGTTCGTCAGGAAAAAACTGTTCATACCGACCTTTAGTGCCCAATCGTCATTTTACTGACTAATTACAGATATCCTTTCGTCAAATACAGCCTGTTAATCATTTTATTATACTCAACGTTTTACGATCCAGTAGTTCAGTTTCATGGTTTTCACACTTAGACAAGTAATGAAGCTTCACAAACATGTTAGGTGTATACGATAAGGTACTTTATTGAAATAAGAAAATATCTAAACTTTGTTTCAGTGTGTGTTTGCGATAAGAATTAATAGTCTTCAGTAAAAATATGAATCACTTATCGTTTACCTTTTAGTATGGGTTTAACTGTTTGTTTCCAATAACACCCTTTTAACCATAATCGTGTTAACGAACGGTTAGGGCCTCGTCACATTCACGTCCTTTAACATCTGTCTAGATGGGTCTGAAGGACTTCGCACCTGGCATATCAGTGTGTCGTAAATGGTGTGCTTTCGCAGGACTACAAAGGGAAACAAAGGCAAAATCGTATCCAAGGAGGTTTCGAACTCTCTTTTCGATGTTTCTTTCACGCCGTCTTTCGGAATCGGTTTTACCACAAACCTAGCAGCAAAAGCATTGCAACTTGAAATAAAGTTACGAATGTGTCCAAATGATGTTGATCGAAATTAATTTTAGTTTGAAGTGAGTTTGGGCATGAATATTCTTGGTCTTGTGCCGTGTCCCTCTCCTGTAATAACATTACAAGATACTGTGACAGATTCTGTACTTATCACCAGAAATGTTTACTGAGAAGGTCATAAACTGAAGTAACTTAGTCTGTCTCTCTATTGGCTGTTCCATGGTATTGAGCACCAGTTACTTTGGCGCGGTCAGCGAAGCGTGGCACCGAGACGACTGCGACTGCCCAATCGAAACTAAGAACCGGTCTAATTTATGTTGCTATTAAGCATAGAGTTTACGCAATGTCGATCGATGAAGCATAGACATGCGCTCTGTGGTTGTGGGCCAAGAAGTAAAATGGCTGCGACTTATAAAGTTGCATAATCTAAAGATCCCATTTCTACTACAAATATATTTTACGGCAAGAGGATGTGGAAAATAAAATTTTGTTTATAGATTCCCTTTAAATGTTCACCTAGTGCCGGCCTAGATACTGAAGATAAGGCATTCAAGGCAAAGTAGTCCGTAGTTTACCAGTGGCATTCATACATGGAGTGTAAAAGTCACCTCAGAGCAAGCCATGAAGGCCCACAGGGGGAGTAGAGTTATACCTCTGAATTATCTTTAACTACGGTGCTAGACGATGGTGGGTGGTCAACGCCACGTCCCGGCCGCCTTACTTCCGGTAAAGAGACGAGGTACCCATTGTGCAGGAGGATGGGTGAGTCGCAGGGCCTGTCTCTACGGGTGCGGAAAATCTTGTCCCCACCTCAATTCAATCCCCGTAGCGATTCGCCGTACTGACGAAGTTATCCCGGCTCTAAACATATCGAATAAGCAGTTGCGAAGAGCTGAAAATTAGTCATCTCTAGCTTGAGGGTTGGGTTTAGGCCTCTAAGCCACGACCATTTCAAATTCAAAATGCCAAACTCTATTTATTTAAGATACATCGCTACCAAACTGAAAAGGTAAAATCCAAGTCCAAGTCATCATGCAACTGAGAGTGACTCTGTCCATCTTGACGTCGAGGCCCCGCACCCCGGGGGGCTGATGGCCACTTATCTAAATTATGTAGGGTATAAAACTTCAACTCTTAGCAGCGAACACGGTCGCTCTCCTTTAGAAAACCCAACCTCTTTATGTTGTTAGGAAAATAATTGTCAGCTATTTTGGAATCGCAAGAATTTCTAAAGTAAATACACTTCGTGGCAAAACTGAACATTTCTTAATGTTAAAGCAGCCAATATGTAGTTTCCGTTGGGTTTAAACGATTAAGCGTGCTTGTCAGTCCAGTTTTAAAGTTACTATTTGTTCCTTTAAAAGAACCTCCAAATTTTGATCATCGCAGGACCTGTACAGCTTCAGACTTCTTGAGCCTAATGAACGGTGCCACTGTAACGACAACTACGGACATTCTGGCGGCGCTGTAATCGCTTCTAATCCTATTTATGCTGCAGTATATATTAGAAAGAACAAGACAGGCAATGTATGTATAAAGTAACTTTGAGGCGCGTTCGTGCAACCATTGTTGAAGTGGAAAAGCAAGGAGTATTGCACAGCCTGCGTGTGTGTATTTGTAGCCTTAGGTATCCAGCATGCAATGCGCATGCGCCATGTTATCGTCTGTGGTCTGCCCCGCTCTACAGTATTTTTCCACTTTATCTCATAAAAGATACGATTTTAAACAAAAAAAAATTTATTGAGCACAAAATTTGTGTTTTGATTTGCTCTACAAATTTTGTTTGAAACATTTTATATTCCATGAATAAACGAGCGAGATATAATCAAAAATATATATTGGTCTTCATGTCACGTACCCGTTATTCTTGTCCGACTTTAAAGAAACTTGAATTTCCCCGACATATTTTCGAAGAATCCTCAAATTTCAAATTTCATGAAAATCCATCCAGTGGTAGCCGAGTTTTTCCATGCGGAAGGACAGACGGATATGCACGACGAAGCTAATAGTAGCTTTTCACAATTTTGCGAAGCGCCTAATAAACTGGCGGGAAGTTGTCTAATACCATGTTCTTTAACGCGTAGTCACTCTAGGTCAAGTACTGTGATGTAGAAAATTCAACAACTGACACTCTATGCGGTTGTGACCTGTGTTTTTTGGAAACATTATGGAATTTTATCTTGTTTTCCTCCGCTCCGTGCAACATATTTTCTTACATCGAAGCCGACCGTCATTTCCAACCTAACGAAGCCCAGGGAGAATCTGTGTGCTAACCGCTACAGCTTTTATTACAGAACACGCTGAACTATCAGTAAGGCTGCTGGCTTTTATTCTGAAATTTTAGGTACAGCTACCGAACAGTTCTCCCGAATGAAGTTTATATGATGTTTGAACATCTGACGACCTTCTTCAAGGGGGGCCTACGACCAAATCCGTATCTAGGTCTGCTCACCTTTACATTAAAATGTAGTCTATTCTACACTTGAAACAGCGCCCTGGAACAGTTTATTACTTACAATTATACCGTGCCTCCCTTGTAGTGTACATATAATCTGAGGACTTCTTAATTTTTAGGAGCATTCTCCAAATTGCGAAAGAGGACTATTGGCTTCGTCATGACTCTGTCCGTCCTTCCGTCAGCATGGAACAACTCGGCTCTCATTGGAAGGGCTTCTTGAAATTTGATATTGGAGTATTTTTCTAAAATCTGTCGAGAAAGTTCAAGATTCCTTAAAACCAGACAAGAATAATGGATACTTTACATACAGACCTCTTGGCATTTTCGATCTTAACTCGCCCAATTCTTCTAAAAATGAGAAATGTTTCAGGCAAAAGTTGTAGAGGAAATCAAAAAGCACATTTTATAATCAATAACATTTGTTAGAAAATCGTTCCCTTTTTGATATAATGCGGAAAAATGTTGTGGAGCGGGGTAGGTCACGGATGGTAATATGGCGCATGCGCATTGCATGCTGGATACGCAGGGCTACAAACACACACTCTGGTTGTGCAGTACTTATCGCTTTTCCACTGCAACAAAGGTTGTACGAAAGCGACTCAATGTTATGTTACACGTAAATTGCCTGCCTTGTATAGTACGTGACTGCGATGGTTTTAATGAATGTTGGTGTCCATGTAGGCCAGTGTTTCTCAACCTTTGTGAAACCGCGGCCCGGTAAATTATTTTTTTATAAGACGAGGGCCCGTTCTCAACAGCTTTAATCGTCAGTACCTTTCCAATTATTTTAAGTTCATACATTAAACTTACATAATTTTTAATAATTAATTACGGCATAACCATAAAGATTATTAGTACACTTATATGTACGGTGTGGCATGTTGACAAATATAAAATTACATTTAAATTAGTTGTTAATTACAGGAGAATTTCTCACAGCCCGGTATAATTGATGCCAGGGCCCTGTACTGGGCCGCGGCCCGGCGGTTGAGAAACACTGATGTAGGCGATTCGTAGAAGTGTGGTGTTAAACTGGACGATTATGAAGTATGTGAATTCGAACTGGAGTGTGGGTGGGACATACCTCCTGCAGTAACACAGCCGCCTTGCAAGTGATCTGATAGGTAAAGGTGAGGTCGCATCAGAACTTAGGTCTATCTGTATGAGGTTAGGTTTCACAGGAAGTGACTCTGAAGCCTTTGGAGCTGCGGAGTGTCTCCGCTTTCTTAATTTCCGTTGCAAATTGAAGTTAACAGACACTTGATCACTTTCCAAATTAAATCGTCTTTTTTGCCTAAACGAAACTCTCTCAAAGCCTTATGGAGAAGTGCGCCGAATGATGCAGGGTGCGCAGAAATGGTCAGCTCCTTGTTCTCGGGCTATCCTCAGATCCAAGTATGGAGAAAAACTGAAATCTTGGGGATTAATGTTATCCGTAAAATTGAACATGTAAGTTATAACGAACATAATGTTACTGAACACGCGTCCTTTTCGCTCGTGGCCTTGCCTTAGGGCGGTTAGCAGCACATTTAAAATTGTCGTGTTCACATGCTTGCTCTTTTGTCTCTACCATTCATGCCAGAGAAGGTTTCTTTAATCTAAAAAATGAAGACTGTAACTCTTACTTGTCAGCATTCAGATTTGACGTTACGAACCGCCCAGAGGTGCAATCAATCTTTGCATGAGAAGCAACTGAAATTTAAATTTTAACAACAAAGTAAGAAGAAGTTTGACGTATAAATGAATTTAATTAAGGTCGCTCGGTAAAATTAACTTATTGAAAATGGGAAGAATAGGTTTCTGACAGGCTCACACAATGCCTGAATGAATTGAAAATAATTCTTACTAAGCCATGAAGCATACAGTGTATACTCATGCGATAGACAGACTGAAATTTAAAAGTTGACCCGTTAGATCTTGAACATAATTTTTCTGAAATTTGAAATACGTTACATTCAAGGCAAGCGTATTTTTATTGGCATACGACGTATTGTCAATGGAGCTACGTCACCTTGTTATAAGGTGATCACCGGATATAAGCTCACTCTAGAAGTGTGCAACTTCCCTGAGATCAGACAACTTGGCGTCACCCTCATATAGTTTCCATGCTGACCTGCTACCTTCCAGAGGATATCCCGACAAAATATGACAGCAAAAACAGGAAGTCCGCATCATTTCCTGCTACTCAGGTCTGTAACTGACCCCACTATGGGAGGTATAGACCTGAGGACTTCACATTTGTCTTTGCTTTTAGATATGCATTGCTTTGGCTGTAAAATTGATGGTAACAAATTTTTGTACTCTGAATTGTGGTACAGATTTTTTTTCTCAGTGCACGTTATGAATTACGAATAAATGGAGCTACAAACGTCAAACCAAGTTTTCCGAATCTTGTAGTCGGCAGGTTTATTAGCGCGTGGTCCGCCAACTGAGTTTGTGACTCACAACATTCTTCATTACACAGCACCACCTCAGCAGTGAATGCTTTCTCCTGTGGGTACAGAACGTCTTTCGCAAAAATGGATTAACCCCTAGTGCCCCGTAGGCCTATACCTTTTCGTTTAGACACAGTGTACTTTCATGCTGAGACGTGTATCGGTTTTTAACATAATCTGGTCTGTTGTTAAAACACTAAGATTCGGAAGCTAGTTCTGCTGATAATAAATACAAGTACCGCGTGACATAGAATAGACTTTTTTGTGGTGCCATAACCCCAGTCGTGTTTAGGTCGCCTCATTTGACCTTTCTAGATCACATACAGACACCCACACCCGGTAAGACTCCTCTGAACGGGTGATCAGCGCTTCATATAGGCTGATACCTACACTATAAACACAAGAGATGAACTTCCATGCCCTCAGCGGCGTCCGAACCCGCGATCCCAGCAGTCAAGCAACGGCAGACCTGCACCTTAGACACCACGGCAGCCGGGATCGACAGGATAGAAATTAGGCCAGTCTAAAGGCATGAGTTTCGCATTTGTGGTATTGTTGCTTGCTGAGGGAAGCGGGGTCAACATACGAAATATTGTGTATAACAAAAGACGAGACACGAGTGAAAAATGTAAAGCAGAACCACACGTCAACTTAATAACAAGCATTTCGACACATACTCTTAAGATTTATGTGACTTATTTTATTGGAAAAATATTTATATATTTTTATCGTGTAGTTTCTGACACAGACGCATATTTTACTTTCAGGAGTTACACTTCCCAGATTACTATTACGTCATCGTTTCGAAGTTATAGCTCTAATTGTGAGGGGATCAATTAATCGCATGATTTCACCTTTACAAGACAAGACGATGAGCTTTAAGAATCATTCATGCCTGAGCGGCATTCAGAAACACAACGAAAAATTGACATTGTCCCTCTTCACGCATTGAAGGCATATCTAACGTCACAGTTAGATATGCCCAGTCTTTCTCACAATAATATGTAGAACATAAGTTTGGTTAAGAAAAGTTACGAATTTTAAGTGCTGCTTTCCGAAGTTAAACACAGATAAACCTTGACAGGTAGACAGAGTAAGCTTGAATCTTCATGGCTGTTTTCTCTCTGTAGGCCTTTCTGAATCTCAGGAGGCGGATACATGAAATTGGGACTGCGTATTGTACTCTAGAGCAAAGTTTTGTCTTTGCGGTATTTTCCGTTCCGTGGCTTTTAGAGTAAAAGTGAATCAAGAAGGTTCCCGCTGATTCGTAGCTTGTGCCTTGATTACGCTTCAATCAGAACATCCTGGAATTACAAAAACTGGAAAAATTAAAAAACGGAGAATATATTCGCAGTTGTAACTGTTCAGAAAATGCAACAGTATTTTTAAAAAGTGAAAGCACTGGGACCTATATTCTGTGTAATTTCGTTAGAAATGCATCGCATTGAAGAACATTGACATCATCAAGTTTTGTTATTTATTGCAATAATTTGTTGTAGACGCAACTGATCTGTGATATGAATACGTTTGAATCTAGAGGGAATTTTAGTAACGTAAAATAGGTGAAAAGTCGTACTTATAAATTAGGTAAAAAAGATAAAAGTAAATTACAGGCCTGGTGGGGGCCTTAGGTTTCCTGGAAGTTAAGTTTCCCAGATTTCGTGACAACGGCACAGGATTGTGGTAGGTTGTCAGCCTTACGCACCGGCCGCCCCAGGAAATACTCCTGGTACTTATTTCTGTTAGGGGCTGAGTCGACCCCAGTACCATAGTGCATTCGGGAGGATTTTATATCAATAAAAAATCCACTGACACCAACTGGGATCGAAACAGCGACCTTCCGATTTGTAGTACGGCACCTTAATCACTGTGCCACCGCAGCTCCCCTATAAATTAGACATCAACTAGTTTTAAATGTCGTGAACTTTTCGATTTCTATTCCTTTAAAGGCAGTTTTGACCTGAGAAATAATATCAATCTAAAATATGAGCTCCCTTTCTTAAAAATGGTATAAATGCTTGTTGAGAAAACAAAAGTTGTGACACAATTCTAATGAGATGAGATTTCGAGGGTTGGTGATTATGAAGAATACTGATTTATTAACTTATTATCCGCCACAGACTAACACATTTCCATACCCTGTCTCGAATTCCTATACACTTTTCCAAAACAAAGTTTCAGCCCTTTATAGTTTCCCAGCACTTTCCATCATCACCTCCACCACCACCACCATCATCATCATCATCATCATCTTGGTGGGGGCGACACGTAGCAGCAGTCTAGTTCTACTGGTTCTTCCTTGTATTGGGTGCCAGCATTTGTTCCTTCAGGGCAGTCACTTGGAACGTTTCTTAGGCCACTTATTCTAAGTTCAGATGTATATTCGTCTTGTTTTTGTGACAAAATGACGACAGGCCTGTGTCCCATGCTTAATCCCCGCTCATCGCGTCTAACCACTCCACAAACTAATGCGACTTTAATTCACTTTGAGTAGTCGACCTATCCGCTTTGGCCCACCCATTGTGTTTTCAATAACACAGAACTATATTCCTTGTATAATAATAGCAACTACTTGTTAATAATGGACCATGAGACAGTCTTGATTGTTAATAAAAAGGCATTCAACTTCAGGACATGTGATTTCATGGTCTTCAACTGCTCCTTGCCTTGATTACTTGGTCGAGGCGTACTTCTCCGCCGTACACACGTTGAATAAATAGGCCTGTTTATATCTCTCTGCATAACGTCGGAAAGTAGTGTCACAGCTCCGTGGAAGTTTTACATTTTCGATAAATTTCCTGTGCCTTATTATGATGCACTTCATGTAGTAGCTTACACTTTTCGCTCGTAATCAGTAAGAAATACGTAGTGGTTAGTATTAAAAGAAAGGTATATTTAATTTCACATGTGTATAAGAACACCATCATGAACGGGAAACTTTTTGTCCCGAAGGGGGAAAAAATTTAATTGATGCCGTTTATGAAACGTGAGAAATCATGCTACTTGGTTTGGTGATAAGGTAATTGGAAACATCGCAGTAGGAAGACTTGTCTAGGCAGTTCTGTTCATACGGAGGTTGTTTAGATATTTGTTTATTTATTTGTCATGATTCCTTCCTTTACACGAATCCATATTTGAGTAACATCCGATTCCCTTCAGAGACCATATTCGAAGTGTTTACAGTGGTGTAATGCACGTTTTACTACTCATGTTATGACACCACTGCTACTTTCATGCATTTATGGTTACTGTACTGGTATGATACATACATTTTTCTCCAATAATTTTATTATTTTCTCATTTCATTCCCCGGTAATCTGAAGTAGGGGCTTCGTCTGAGTAGGAAGCAAAAATGAGTTACGGGGTCCATATTTCAATTTATCGAGCATTCCAGAACAGAAGATTAAGACGACTGCAATCCGAGAGCAGTATCTGATCATTGCCTATTTAAATACATCACAGTATTAAACAACACGCGCGTGCAGTAGATGAATTAAATTTATTTCATGTCTACCTTAAACAGTAAGTACAAAAAAATGTAAAACTGTCTGCTGAGAAACCGTGAAATTTTGTGTCCTCGCAGTTTGTTCTGTCACCGTCGCTGGCTGTCACTTACTTACTTACTTACTTACTCCATGGTGCAGAGTTCTTCTTGAGATGCTAACTGGTTTGCAGCTAGTCAAGAAATTCCCCGCATTTCACGGAACCCGAAGGTTCATTACCGCACTCACAAGCGTCCGCCACCTGTCCCTATCCTGGGCCCGCCCAATCCAGTCCACACACCCACATCCCACCTCCTGGAGATCCATCCTAATATTATCCACCCATCTACGCCTAGGTCTCCCCAGTGGTCTCTTTCCCTCCGGCTTCCCCACCAAGACCCTATACACACCCCTCTCCTCACCCATACGCGCCACATGCCCAGCCCATCTCATTCTTCTCGATTTTATGACCCTCACAATAGTGGGTGAGGAGTACAAATCATTTAGCTCCTCGTTATGCAATCTCCACCATTCCCCGTTACCTCGTCCCTCCTATACATATATATATATATATATATATATATATATATATATTCGATGCTACTTCAATATATATATGCGCATTTCGCCTTCGTCTTGGTCTTAGAAGTTCAGAGTTGCGATCCAGAAGTTTAGGGCTGATTTTCTTTAAATAACAGAACTAGAGCAATCTATTGGCCAACCCACTAACTAAGTACTATCAACCAACGTCCATCCACACACCGAGTTTCGTTTGTTTTTCTTCGACATTGTACGAGTTATAACTTGTCTTGTAAAGTCTGTTTTCTTTATACTTCAAGGATGACGGAATTTAACAGAGATTTGCTAATAAAATGTTTCAAAGTCGGTCTATCTGCGACACGAAACAGTAGTATTAGTGCAAAAGGTTATACGAGGCTGTGAACCGAACAAACGTTTTTAGATGGTATTCTAGATTTCGAGACGGAAGTTAGCTGGTAGAAGATGACGAGAGAGATGACCGTCTAAAATCTACTCGAACTGAGGTAAACATTGCAGCTGTTGCTAATCTGGACAAAAAGGACCGTCGAATCACATCAAGAATGATAGCAGAATCTTTGAACATACCCAAGACTATAGTTCTTCGGATTCTGAAAGAGAGTTTGGGAAAGAGAAATTTGTTTGCACGTTTTGTTCCACACTCCTTGACACCTGAGTAAAGGGAAGATCGAGTCACATCTTGCCAAGACATAATCGTGATGGCCGATGCAGACAAAAATTTATTGACAAAATTAGTACTGGAGATGAGACCTTGTGTTTTGTCTGTGGTCCCGAAACAAAGCGATAGAATTCTGAATGGGTTGGTGAGACATCGCCACGGCCGAAGAAACTGAAATTCCAAAGGTCCCGCATCAAGAACATGTTGATCATTTTTTTCGACTCTCAAGGCGTAGTGCACAAATAATACGTACCAGAAGGAAAAACAGTAAATGCGGAATTTTAGAAAAGAGTAATGGATCGCCTCCAGAAGCGCATTCAACTGCAGCTGCGTTTTGCTCTCGAGATTTTTTCTTGTTGCACGATAATGCATCCGCCCACAAAGCTGCAAGTGTTTGGCGGTTTTTGACCCAAAAGAAGTTACAACCCTTTATCACCCCCCGTACTCTCCAGATTTATCTCCGCCAGACTATTTCCTGTTCCCCAAGTTGAAAATGAAGTTAAAAGGACTCCGTTTTGCGGATGTTGCTGAGATCCAAGGCGCCGTAACTAACGAATTAAAGAAGGTCCAAAAAGAGGACATTTCGGCAGCTTTTCAGAAAGTGTACGACCGCACAATAGCCTGTATATATGCCTGAGGACTTTCTGCAAAATGAATTACCAAAACAACTTGAGGATGTTCCTTTGGCTACATGGATTGCTACGTACTTTCAGCATGACGGAGCCCCTTCTCATTATACCCGACATGTGATACAACATCTCAATGAAACTTTTCCTAATAGGTGGATCGGTCGTGGCAGTTCCATTAACTGGCCACCAAGATCACCAGACTTAAGCCCGTTAGTTTTATGTTTATGGGGTTTGATGAAGAGTGAAGTGTACAGAAAAAAAGTGGATACATGAGACGAACTGCACGTTAACATACTGGATGTTATCGCCTGCATAAAGGAAAGTCAAGACGCACTCAGACGAACAACACGCCATGTCTTCACATGAGTTGCGAATTGCATTGATGTTGACGGTGGAATTTTCGAACATTTATTATACCCCTGTACTAACTCTGTCACTTCAACAATAAATACCAGTATTAGAAACAGTACGTACACGTAATATCTCTTTCTTATCAACAATGTTGCGGTTGTACATTCAAATAGCTCTATCTCGGAAACCGTTCGGAATAGGACATATATTCATATAGACATTTTTGCTTAGAATGACCGATACTATGACCTCCCAGAATATTGACCTTTCCTCCTGAGACACCCTGTAAACACCTACATGGAAAATTAACTGTAATTTCTGTCTCCCGCCGTGCGTGATTTTGCAACCACTTTTCCTTCGGTCTCTAGCTGTGCATGGTAGATGAATAAAATACACTTGTATATACCATACGTAGCTATACACACGCACACACTCATAAAGGAATGTCAAATTTCTTCGATCTCCCGCTGTGATTGGCATTAGAAATTACCTTACATTGGCGTATGTGCAGAGAATGAGTGTCACGTAAGCTGATGGGGAAATTAATCATATTAACAGAGTCTACTACTACTAAGTTAGTTTTCACTCTCATTTCAAATGCCAGATAAAGATTTAAAAATCCTATCCTTATACACAGTCTTAGTGGATAGCTTCTTTTTCCATTTTATTAAAACCCCCGCTCAACTTCCTTTCGCACTACCCTTTTCATAGCACAGTTTTCTTTCCTGTCTTCCTTGCACAGCACTTGTGCCCATTTTATTTATCCTTCTCAAATTTCTTTGTTCTGTCTGTGACGCTCGTTTCTTTTCGTATCCTTCCTCTCCCTACTCTATTTCTTTGTCGTTTCTCTTCCTTTCCTTCCGAACAAGTCCGGGATTTTTCTGCTGCCGTTAATTTCACAAGTAAAAAATTTCACATCTCCACAGCCACCACAACCGCGCCAAGACGCTGCCGCCGTCTCCACCGCCACCACCACCACCACAAATATAGCCGTGACGACGACGACGACGATGACGACAGCGTCCACCACCACCACGACCACTACCTCCACCAACACCATCACCACCAACACCACCACCAACACCACGACCACCACCAACACCACCATCACCACCAACACTAACACCACCACCACCACCAACACCACCACCACCACCACCAACACCACCACCA
>Ga0123353_10001691_pt1 | contig 27139 bp, 12 predicted proteins | sample TergutLab28metaG_3_FD_92763 | JGI IMG/M metagenome (GOLD analysis project Ga0123353, IMG submission 92763) | Labiotermes labralis P3 segment gut microbial communities from Petit-Saut dam, French Guiana - Lab288 P3 | ecosystem: Host-associated > Arthropoda: Insects > Digestive system > Gut ...
TGGACATCATCATGCCCGGAATGAACGGGTATGAAGTATTAGAAGAACTAAAGAAGTCAGAGAGAACGCGCAATATACCCGTCATATTTATCACAGGGTTAAGCACCGCCGAGGATGAAATGAAAGGATTGACCTTGGGAGCGGACGATTATATAAGCAAACCTTTCCATGAAGCCATCGTCCGGTTGCGCATCAGAAACCAGTTGAAAATAGTCAACCAAATGCGCTTGATAATTGAAAAGGAGATCGCTGAGAAAAGCAGCCGTGCAAAAAGCGAATTTTTGTCACGCATGAGCGATGAAGTGCGTACGCCTTTGAATGCAATCATAGGCATGACAAACTTAGCGCGGAACACTGACGACCATGTAACGAAGAATGACTTCCTTGGCAAGTCCGCCACCGCTTCCCAAAATCTCTTAAAGCTGGTGGAAGATGTGTTGGACATTTCTGATTTACAAGATGAAAATTTCCAGCTCGCCAGCTCAGCATTTTCTTTCAGCCATATGCTACGGAGTGAACTGCAAAAAGGACAACGCTGGTTGGCAGATAAACAGCAAACCCTAACTACAAACATTGACCCTTTGCTGCCTGAAATCCTTATTGGAGACGAAAAGCGACTCACCCAGGTAATCGACAATCTGTTGTCTAACGCCAGCAAGTTCACGCCAGAACATGGCTCAGTCCAGATCAGCGTGTTTACAATATATAATGAAAACGGTTATGCTACCATACAAATTGATGTCCAAGACAATGGTATTGGCATACCGAAGCATAAACAGGAAGTCATTTTTTCCGCCTTCGAGCAAGCAGACGGAGGGATAAACAGAAAATATGGTGGGGCTGGCATGGGACTCTATTCAGCGAAAACCATCGCCGCCAAAATGGGCGGAGAGATATGGCTGGAATCTGAACTAGGGAAAGGTTCTAAATTTTCCTTTACCTTTAAGCTCCCCCTGGGGCAACCCAACATAGAACTTGAAAAGTTCACCTCTTTCGCCGGTTACACTTTACTATTAGCTGATGATATTGATATAAATCGCGAGATTATCATGGCGCTCTTGGCAGATACGCAGTTGCAGTTTGTGTCTGCTGCGAACGGGAGCGAAGCCGTCGAGCTATTCAAAGCTGATCCCGCCAAATATGACTTCATTCTTATGGATATAAATATGCCCGAAATGGACGGTGTGGAAGCCACCCGCCAGATCCGCTCCCTCGGCATCTCAGAAAGTGCAACTGTTCCCATCATTGCTGTGTCAGCCAATACCAACCCGGAGGAAGTAACGAGTTATCTTGCAGCTGGTATGAACGACTATCTCGAGAAACCGGTTGATCTTAGCAAAATCATGCATATGATTAGTCTATATATGCCACCAAAAACGTTGAAAGGTATATGATATAGCATGAGTATAAAATGGAAAATTATTATTCCGGTAACCTGCATCCTAGTGGTGTTGGTCGTCGCCACACTGGTTTTTTCCTCCCTAAGGTTTTCCACATATACGGATATTCTTTTTCGCGAAAGAATATCCGTAGCCACCAATGGCCTGAAAAAGCATATGGTCGATCGGGAGCGCGATTCCCTAATTGCAGCTATTACGGCATCAACAGAAGCAAGTGTTATCACAGCCGTCGCTAATCGGGATAGAGAGGAAATTATTCGCATACTATCATCCTCGATGGATTTATACCATGTGGACTTTATCACCGTAACCGACGCAGATGGCATCGTTTTGGCAAGAACCCACGAACATGATATATATGGTGATTCCATAGCCGACCAGACGAGTATACAAGAAGCCTTAAGGGGGACTGTTTTTTCCTGTATCGAAGAAGGTATCGTCGTGAAGGTATCAGCCCGTGCCAGCGCACCAGTTTACGATACTAACGAAACGCTTATTGGTGTTATATCCGCAGGGGTGCGGTTTGATTCCGATGAAACCTTCGATTGGTTAAAAGAGCACTATCATGCCGATTTTGGGGTGTTTGTCAACCAGGTGATGGTTTCTGGGACGGTAAAAGCGAACGGAGAACGGCTCATCGGAAGGCCGCTCCCCGCTTTTGTAGCGGAGAAAATCTATGCAACAAAGCAAGCAGTAATAGGTTATGATACGGTTAACGGGGAAAACTACAGCATATCTTTCCTACCGTTGTTTGATATACATGGTGAGATATTTGCCATTATTGCCACCGGATGCTCCAACGCGGAACTGCTGGCGGAAAAAAATGCCATGCAAGCAAACATATTTGTCATTGGACTGACGGGACTCGCCGGTTCCGTCTTAGTTTTGTTGTTCATCACGGCAAGAATTACTAAGCCGATAGCGTATTTGTCGCAGTTCGTGGGAAATGTGTCCGCCGGATACCTGGAAAACGGCAATACCAGTGCCAACATGGCTACGAAAGACGAAATAGAATTGCTGACTTCCAATATTTATAGTCTTGTGGACATTATAAAATCCATACTGAGCGATCTGACCTATCTGACCAGCGATTTGGACAAGTTCAGCGACGTTGATATTTATGTGGATGACAGTAAATATTCTGGTTCATATAAGGAAATAATTCAAAGTATTAAAAAGCTGGCCGAGTCAGTTTCCATAATGCGCAAAACGATGGCCGTCATGGATCACCTGGACATCATGATATCTGTCGCGGATTTCAATTATCGTTTACTTTATGTCAACCGTAGTATGGCGGAATACTACAATATGGACAGGAATGACTATATTGGCAAAACATGCTATAAAGCCATTAGGAATATCGATCAGCCCTGTAAAATATGCCAGATGGATAAACTAATGTTGGCAAAAGAGTTATACCCGTATTATGACTATGACGGCATGCTTGACGAGGAATCCTGCAGATATATTGGTGGTAGAGCAGCCATCATCCGGTGGGTCGATAATTCCTATGTGTTCTTTAACGCCATCAAAGATGAAACGGTCAGGATTGAAAACCAGGAAAAGCTGCGCCAAGCCACGACAGCGGCGGAAGTGGCTTCGGTAGCTAAAACGATGTTTTTAGCGAATATGAGCCACGAGATACGAACCCCTATGAACAGCATTATCGGTTTCACCGAGCTAGGGCTGGAAACCGCCGTAAATCCCATCGCCAAAGAGTACCTTGCCATGATCAAAGAGAACGCTGGATTGCTCCTGCAGATTATCAACGATATTTTGGACATATCCAAGGTCGAATCAGGCAATATGGAGATAGAAGCTATCCCTTTTGCTTTGCATGAACTGTTAAATTCCTGTAAGACCATGATCACGTTGAAAGCAAGTGAAAAGAACCTTGACATACATTTTTACACCGCACCATCTTTAAGTAAGATGCTACTCGGCGATCCCACAAAATTACGCCAAGTGCTGATCAATCTTCTTTCCAACGCTATCAAGTTTACCGAAGCCGGCAGTGTCAGTCTTGCCGTAATGGTTATCAAGGAGACCGCAAACCAGGTAACTCTGCGCTTTGAGGTAAGAGATACCGGCATAGGAATGACCTCTGAACAAATCACCAGAATTTTTGAGCCGTTTATCCAGGCAGACATTAGCACCACCCGCAAATATGGCGGAACTGGTCTTGGTATGTCCATAACGAAAAGCATACTGGACTTGATGGGCAGTAGTCTTGAAGTAGAAAGCGAAGCTGGCGTAGGGACTGTCATCGGATTTGAGTTGTCCTTGGCAACGACCGAGAAAACACCCGAGATGCTAAAGACGGGCAATCTGGTCAATGAGCTTAGTAAACCGGTGTTTGAAGGTGATGTGCTGATATGCGAAGACAACCAAATGAACCAGCGGGTCATCATTGACCATTTGAACTCCGTTGGGTTGAAATCTGAGATAGCTGAGAACGGACAGGAAGGTATAGATAAAGTCCAGGCGCGTATAGACATGGGGGCAAAGCCGTTTGATTTAATCTTTATGGATATCCATATGCCAGTGATGGATGGATTGACAGCCGCCCCAAGAATCATTGAGATGGGAACGGGAACTCCACTGGTGACTATGACGGCGAATGTAATGGCAGACGATAGGGAGTTGTACAAAGCAGCTGGGATGCTGGATTATCTGAGCAAACCGTTTACATCACAGGAGTTATGGCGTTGTCTGCTAAAATACCTTACCCCAGTCAATTTTGTCAATGTGAAGGAATATGAAAATAAAAATACTGATACGGACATTCAAAGACAGTTAAAAGCCGATTTTGTGACCAGTAACCGCGATAAACTAAGTGAAATTATGAGCGCCTTAGATACCAGTGATATAAAGCTAGCCCATAGATTAGTTCATACCTTGAAAAGTAATGCCGGTTTAATCGGACAAGTTGTCTTGCAAAAAGCCGCAGCTACCGTCGAAGTGGCTCTTAAAGGTGGTGAAAACCGAGTTACCCCAGAAGAGATGCATGCTCTGGGCATTGCCCTAGGCTCTGCTCTGGAGGAGTTGAACCCGTACCTGAACGAGATAAAGAGCCTTGCGCCAGCAGATACTATGGTTGATCTTGACGCGAATACGGTGCGCCAACTGTTGGAGGCATTGGAACCACTACTAAAAAGCGGTAATCCGGAATCTCTTAAAATGATGGGTGACATCCGCTCGATTACAGGAAGCGGGGAACTGCTACGGCAAATGGAGGATTACGATTTTGACGCTGCAGGGAAGGAATTAGCCAAAATGAAGGTAAATATGGCAATTCCGCAATAATTGACACCAGGTCAAACTCCCTCATGGGGTTATGCCTATGTTTTATCCACGATGATAAGTTATAGTCTATACATTAACCCCCTGACAGCATGACCGTTCATAGATAAACCCCCCTCGGCGGATTGCCGTCACGGTAAAATGTTGTGACGACTTTAGCGTAGGGGGGTATCTTAGCTTTGGGAACGAAACTGGCTAGGCTAAGCATGATCTCCTTGTTAGAGCCTAGCAGATACTGACAATTTTCTTAACTTTTTGCTTCTTCTTCCTTGATCTCCGGTTCCGGCAGCTTAGGCCAAACCCGTTTGGGGTAGGCTTGCTCATAAGCGTAAGCGAAGCCTAGCAGTAAGGGATCGCTGAAAGCGCCTCCAGCAAAGGTTATCGAGAAAGGTTGACCTTCGCCAGTATAACCGGCAGGCATATTCAGGGTGGGATAGCCGGCTTTGGCGCCGATGGCTGCCGCTGAAGGTCCTGGGAAGAGGAGAGCTGCCACCTGGTAGTGTTCAAGACCATAATCTATCCCTTGCTGGCGACTGTTGAGCAAATCTTGCAAACGGTGTTCGATATAAGTCCCTTCCGTTAAACCTCCCGCTAAAAGTGCCGATCTTTGTATGGAAGACTGTCCGTAGCGAAGTTCAATTTGAGCATGGAGAGAGTTATAGGTTAAAAGTTCATCGATATTGTGAACCGGTAAATGGGAAGCCACATTTTTAAGGTAGGCATTGATCCCAGGCTTAAACTCATAGGAGAGAACCTCACTGCGCCAATCTCTTGAGGTAGCCATGCCGGGAAGTTCCACCTCTACCAGTTCCACTCCTAAAGTGGTAAGCTCTTGAAGAACATTTTCGAACAACGCTTTCTGCTCATCGTTCATCCGCTCCAGAGGAGCTTTCACAACCCCCAGACGAACACTGGTCAGAGCTTTGTCGTCTAAATGCTGCAGGTAATTTTCACACAAGGTAGATGTGCCCCAGGTAGCTCCATCTTGAGGGTCTTCCTCTGCCATAACTTGCATCAGGAGAGCCACATCGGCTACACTTCGCCCCATAGGACCAGCCGTATCCTGGCTGGCAGCGATGGGGATAACCCCTCGCCGGGAGATAAGCCCCAAGGTGGGTTTGAGCCCTACGAGAGAGTTGGAGCTGGCAGGGCTTAAAATAGAACCACTGGTTTCCGTGCCTACGGCAATAGGGACAAGCCCTGCACCCACGGCGGCACCGGAACCGGAACTGGAACCACCCACATTAAAGATACCCGGACCGTAGGGACAAAGCACCTGACCACCTAAAGCACTGTAACCGTTAGGCATACCGTTTGTCATAAAGTTAGCCCATTGGGTCATGTTCGCTTTGCCTAGAATCAGGGCACCGGCTTTTTTCAGAGCAGCCACTAAAGGAGCATCTTCTTGGGGATAGTGATCTTGCAAAGCGGTAGAGCCTGCCGTGGTAGGCATACCCACGGCATCGATATTATCTTTGACTAATACCGGAATGCCGTGCAGAGGTCCGCGAATACGACCTTCTAAATGCTCCTCCCGGTCGTAACCGGCTGCTTCACTCAGGATATGTAAGTTTAAGGTGCGAATAGAGTTGAGCTTAACTCCTTGCTGGTCGTAAGCAGCTATACGCTTAAGATAAAAGGTAACAATATCCACCGAACTTAACTCTTTTTGGGCCATTAGGCTACGCATCTCCGCCAGGGAGAGGTTAAGTATATCTTTCGTCTCCTCCGACATGTCAATCCCCCTTTGTTATAGTGTCTATCTTTTTCGGTATAATGGAAGAGTTCTCCTTTTTTAGCAGGAGTTTATCCCCTGTTTGCGGAAAATAACCTTAATTGGAGGTGCATTTTTTTATGTCACACCGTACAAGAGCTCTCTTGGTCGTATTTCTTATATTCGCTCAGGTCACCGGTTTGTGCGCTATCCCCTTACCGGGTAAGATCAGGGAGGCTCTAAACCCCATGCCGACGGTGGGGGCAGCCTTCGCTCTCCCCCGGGATTTAGTCGATCACTGGGCTTCCGACAACTTCGCCTACTGGATGAACGAAGGGGTCTTAGCAGGTTTTGAAGACGGCACTGCTCGCCCTGACGCCAACTTGCTGCGCTGTGAAATGATCGCTTTCTTAAACCGGGCTTTAGGCTATGCTACACCGGGGGGACGGCAGTTTGCCGATGTCACCCCCGACAGCTGGTACGCCCAGGAGTTTCTTGTTGCCCGCCAAGCCGGCTACTTCACCGGGTTTAGTAACAATTTCGCCTACCCGGAGCAAGAGGTAACCCGAGCCGAAGCGGCTTCTTTGCTCTGTCGCATTTTCTCCATGACTCCCCAGACCAGCCACGATGAACTAGCGCGCTTTGCCGATTATGAGCGAGCTTTGGTAGTTTCACCGGCTCGTTCCAGCCTGGAAGCCATGGTGGAGCGAGGCTTTTTAACCGGCTACCCCGATAACACCTTGCGCCCCGATGAGCTCTTAACCCGCTCGATGTTAATGTCGATGTTCAGTAAAATCATGCAGCTCTTTTTAAACCGCCCCGGGGTGAACCACAACAATAACTCTGCCCCCATTTACGGCAACGCCGTTATCCGCCAAACCACTGCCGAGCTGCGTAACGCCACCATCTACGGCGATCTGGTTATCGCTCCCGGAGCTGGTGAAGGGCAAGTTACCCTTACCGATGTTACCGTCAGCGGCCGTATCCTCCTCATGGGTGGAGGTAATGTCGACCTAACAAACTGCCAAGCTACCGATTTTTATATTAATAAAAAGGACGGGCAACGTGTGACGGTTAACGGCAACAACAGCCATTTCCACCGTCTCTTAGTCCAGTCCCCCAGCGATGTCAACATGGATGCTCGTTCATCCTTGCATACCCTCATTGTCGCCCAGGAGTCTTTAGACAGCCGGATTAGGCTGGATAGCGACCCCCGCACCATCGAACGCTTCTCCTTACAGGCAGTTATCACCCTGGCTTCTTCCGGAGATAGCACCGTAGCGCCCACCGCACCTCCTGTCGTTCCCCCCCCAGTGGTGCAACCTGCTACTACCCCCTCCGATACCTTCGACCCCTCTAAACCGCAAGTCTATATGCCCAACGCCCAGTATGTTATCACCATCGGCTCTCAGGTCTATGTGGAAGCCACCGTCTTCCCCTTAACTGCCGATAACAAACTCATCTGGAGCAGCAGCAAACGGGATGTCGCCACTGTCGACCAGTGGGGGTTAGTCACCGGGCTTGCGGTGGGCAGTACGACCATCACGGCAGTCTCGGCTACCAACCCCTCCCTCTCGGCTACCGCTACGGTTGTGGTGGAGTACCGCACGGTGGCTACTATCGCCCTCAACAACACCTCCCTCACCCTGGCAGCTCGCAAAACCGCCAGACTAACTGCCACCCTTTTCCCCCTCATCGGTACGAAGCAACCCCGAGATGCTGTAGCCTGGTTCTCCGGAGATAACCAAATTGCCACCGTAGACCAATCCGGAAATGTGCGAGGGGTAGCCGTAGGTAAAACCACGGTTTATGCCTATGTCATCGATATCCCTGCGGTGCAAACTCGCTGCGCGGTCAACGTGGTCGCCAGTGGCACCCTCATCGACAAAATAACCTTACCCCGCGATAAAGATACCATGACCGTGGGCGAAAAGCGCACTTACGCCGTTTCCGCTTTCCTCCCGGCTAAACCAACTCTACTGGAAACCAACTGGTGGAGCAACGACACGGTCACCGCCATGGTATACAACATTTACAACACCCGAACCCGGCAGACCGATGTGGAAGTCCACGCTCTGGAACCGGGGCAATTCACCCTTTATACCGAAGCATTGGACGGCAGCGAAATTATGGCCTCCATGATTATCACCGTCTTGCCGCGTCTGGCTGACGATATGCAGCTCTCCCGCAGTTTCTACAGCCTTACAGTAGGGGATCGAGTCACCGCCGAAGCAGTCTTCACCCCCAGCCATGCGGCTAATCAGGTTGTTTATTGGGAGAGTACCCATCCCGATTTTGTCTCCATCAGCCCCGGAGGGCAAATCTGGGCGCGAAAAGTTACAGCCAATGTGGTCACCAATGTCCAAATTGTGGCATATGCGCCCTACTACGCCAACACTTCCTTTTACCGCCGAACAGCCCAAGTGGTAGTTACCGGTGACGAAGTCGAAACTATCGACTTCTCTTACAACGGCAACCCCGGCAACAGCACCACCAGTATTCAAGTGCCTGCCAACAGTACCCGGGAGATTGCCATGATTGTGCGCCCCACTTCCGCTCCTGAAAAAACCCTGACCTTTGAAAGCCTGGATCCTGGCATCCTAGGGGTAACCTCCACCGGAGATATTACGGCTTCCCTACGAGGGCTTAGACCTGGGGTGGCTCGCCTGCGGGTCACTCACGATGCCAGCGGTAAAGTTAAAGAATACTGGGTGGTAGTAGCTTCCAGCGACTTCCTCACCTTCCTGCAAAACCTGCAAGCCAGCACCGCTCACTTCTCTTCAATTCAGCAACCGGAAAGCTTCTTCTATTATAACCCCGACTTAGAATACGAAATTGCCAGCTTCTACTATGCCTTTGTCCAAGCCAACGGCATCTTGCCGGCGTTAGGACGGGAGAATGTTTTCTATGGTCTCATCAACGCCTGGGCTAGTTCCTTCCGTAACCAACCCGAAGAGCGCTTCCCCGGCGGCGAAGGGCGTCTCCCCCGGGAGGCTCAAGCTATGTCGCTGTTGCTTCGGGATTCCACCAAGCTGCTCCTCTCCCTCAGCACCGCTTCCAACGACGACTTGGCGATGATTGCCAACTCTCTAAAAAACTTGTGGACAGTCTCAGAAGCCAGCTTCGATTGGGGAGAAGGGGACTACTTTACCCGTCTGGCACAATTTCTCTTCTTCGAGAACAACCGCAATACTCTTCCACCAAACACCTCCTCTGCGGTAACCCAAATTTTGAACCTGAACCACCTCCTGGCGCGTAGCGGTATCGACCCTTACGCCCCTTACAACACCCAAGTAAGTAATGCTGAACATGCAGGCAACTTTATTAAAAACTACATGAACTACAATACCCTGGGTGCCGCAGCGGTTATTCAAATTACTAAGCTTAACAACACCTCCGCAGTACGTGCCTCCTACGCCAGGCGCATGGTCTACGATACCCTCCTCTTCGCCGATGGCACCGCCATGGACAAAGCCACCCAGGAGCTACCCCTTCTGGGGCTGGGTTACCTCTACCACGACTTAGACCAGCTGCTAAAATTAGCCAACTTTAAGGGATACCTGCCCGAGATCCTGCGTTACGGCTACTTCCCTCGTCTAGCCGAATATATGGCCTATACTATCCCACCCAACCATTTTGATATCGACGCCTTCTTGGCTTACCGCACCTATAGTCAGCTCTTCCCCACCAAGTCCCCTCTGGAAGTTATCACTGCTGTCAACCGCAGCAGCGACAACTACATCAACCTCCTTAAAGATTTAGACGGACGCTACGCCGTTTTTAAAGGTACCACCCGCGTGACGGAAATTGTCGTCCCGCTGGAAGTGGTTCGCGATCGCAACAACATCAGTTGGCGCCCCACGCGGGTAGCACTTTACCGCCAAAGCGGCAAAGAGCCCCTCTATGTGGACGCCCAGTTTATTAACTTTACCTGGGTGGAGACCGGCAACCTGCCCCCTGACGACTATGGCGACTACACCCTGCAGCTCCACGTGGCGCCTCCCGGCTACGATACCGTGGCCATTATCAATATACCGGTCTATGTTCACGGCAATGCTCTGCTCACCAAGCGGGATCTTTTACAAAAAACTTTAGCTGCTCAGGAGGCTCTCACCTACCCGGATTTAGTCGCCGCCCGCACCAACTACGACCACGCACCCGATTATACCCGTAACCAAACCGCCTATATGCTGGAGGGGGTTCTCACCGATACCCAAATCAGCGAAGGCTGGTTGGAATATTTCGACTGGTATTTCGGGGAAATTACCATGAACAAAATTATCGAATCTCTCCCCTACGCCGATGAGCTCTTCGATTTCTGGGTAGCTTTGCGCCATGTAGGTGGCGACTTACGTACCCGAGATATCATCGTGGAAGATTACAAGCTCTTTAAGTTTTTCGATATTTATTTGCAGCGTTGGTTGAAGATCACTATCAACAACCGCGTCCTCTCCTACGACTTCCTCTGGAACCCCGGCGACTTTATCGACTTAGGTCCTTTGTCGCCTCGGGAGTATATTATCGCGCTCACCAAAATGCGCATCCGTCCCGGGGATGCTTATCAGGCTCAAACCCGCCCCGACGGCTTCGTCACCGATTACCCTCTGGAGTCCCATCGCACCGGACTCTTCTTTTCCGGCAGCTACGCTTTTAATAATGTTAACAATATCTCCTCGGTAGGAGAGATGCTGGAGCGTTACATCATGCTTTGTAACGAATCGTTGCCTCCCTCAGCACCGGCTACTAATCTCCACAGCTTGGCTTCCCAGTGGCTAGCCGACCACCTGCAGAACACCACGGAGTTTACGGTAGAAACCTTCCCCCAAGATTTAACCCCTACTAAGAGCTATATCACCGAAAATCTCTGGGAGCACTTCCGTAAAAACAGCGACGAGCTACTGCCTTTACTCACCCTGCCACCTACCAACAACCCCGGTATCCGGTTAACTGTCATGCCGGGTATCATCCTGGTCGGCAACACCAGCGCTTATACCGACACCGGAGCTGGAGCAGCTGGTGAGCGCAACGTAGAGTTCGTTAGAGCTTTAGGGCGACCGCTCCTCAACATTATGTTCAACCTGGAACAAAAGCACAATTATAAATCCGAACCTGCCAGTGCTACCTGGTTGCGCCGCGACTTTAAAAAGTCCTGGCTTGAGAACGGCTCGGTCTTTGTCTTCGACTTACCTCGCGACTCTAACGCCACCCCCCTCAATGCTCTCTTTTACCTCCCTCTTCGCTTCTGGCCTGGTTCCTACAGCTCGGCAACTATTAACCGTATCCAGCTGGGGCAGTCTATCTTCACCGACCTAATTACCCGTAACGGATGGAACGACGAGCTGCAGTACCTGCTCTTAGAAGCCCTCTCCCTCCACAACGCTATTGGTTATAACAACCCTTTGCGCCTCTTACCTCAAGAGATGGGTGGCATGATGCTGACCCACGACGGAATTGACTGGAAGCTGGCCAGTGACGATGTCAACGAAGTTCCCAGCTTCACCCAAATGCAACCTCCTTTAAGGCGACTGTGGGAAAGCCGCACCATCTTCGATCGCTGGTGGGGTGACACCTTCCTGGTGAGTCAAAACTCCCGGGCTTCCCAGAAGTATCATTACGAAGACCGCTCGGTCACCGGGTTGGCGCGCTATGTCTCCACCCCTACAGATATCATTGACGACTACGTCTATTGGGCGAACCCCCCCAGCTATATCTCCCCGAACAAATCTACCGACGAAAAGTATTATATCAATGGTATGTATCGCCTTTTAGGTAACAGTAACCGTCGTCAGTACCTTACCGACCCCCGCTCTGCCAATTTTAAGCTCTTAAACCCTCCCGACAGGTGGTTCTCCATCTCAGCGGTAGGAACCGGCGACCAAAACTACGAAGGAAACTCTTTGGTACCTACCCAGGATACCCGCTATAGTGGCAGCCACTACGACCTACCCCGGGTAGAGCTTTTAGAACAAATCTTCTACCGTCACAGCTGGCAAGGGGTTATGTCTTATCTTTCCGCCGCCCAGGAAACCGCAGCTCTGATGGCAATGAACAGCGCTTTGGGCACCAACTATCAAAGCTGGACGGAGTGGACTTTAGAAGAGTGGCAGCGAGTTTGGGCTCTGCAAGACAACGGCAGCTCCCCAGCTACCCTGGCTGGTTTAGCTAATTGGGAATGGCAGAAGCTAATCTACTTAATAGATGATCCCGGCTTCCTCAAAGAGTTCTTTGTCGATTACCTGCGGGGAGCTACCAGCAACTTCCACAATGAGATTACTTCCGTAGCTGACCGCCCTGACACTTTTGCCAGTATCGACAGAGCCACGCGGATGTTAGACGGCAGCTATACCAATCATGACCAGGCTAACGAGCCCCTCTACCCAGCACCTTACGACTCGTACACCTGGCAATACAACCTGCCTACCAAGTTCCCTACCCTTTGGATGCTCAACACCCACGCCCGCGTTGGCGACCACGCCTACCGCAACGCCGCCGATAACTTAAAGCTGATCATCTACGGCTCTGGTAACAGCAATATCCTTTCCACGACTGCTGCTGTCGCCAACGATGCTAACGATGCTCTGGTGGAGAGTATTCTTGCCCGATGGGATACCACCGTGGAGCAAAATGTTTATCTTTTCGATATGGACAGGGTCCCTTTAAACCGGGCATGGGCTTACGATCATGAAGCAGTGCTGTGGCAGGCCTATAACGAGGTCAAGGAAACCGATACCCGCATGCTGAACCTGCTGCTCCACCCCAGCATCCCCGCCAGCGAAAAAAGTACCATTCTGGCTACCTATGGCACCCCTGCCCTCAAGCGGGAACGAGATGCCTATCTCTTCCGGCGCACTAACGACAGTTATAATATGGATTACGAAATTGCCTACTACAACTACTCTTTCATTTACAGCGATTACGACACCCAGGAATCTCAAGATACCATTGTCGCTTTCGTCAATAGCCTGGGCACCCGTTACGGGCAGAGCCTGGTAGACCAGCTGCGCTCCATGAAGTTGCCTGAAGAGTGGCGCCGCGATAACAAAATGGTGCAATTACTGGATAGCTTCTTTAATCACGATGCCAGCTATCTTCAAGGGAACAGCTTTAATGGCTTCTACGGCTATCAGGTAGACCCCAATATTATCAGCATTATTTATAACGAGTTTATCCGTGATGTTCCCGGTTTGTTCAACGTTGCCGATCGCAAGAGCGGTATTGATTTCACCTACACCTGGGGAACATTAGGGCACAAAGCTGTCCGCTTAGACTTCCACGACCTCTACCATCGGCTGGAAATAAGCAGCTTGCCGAACTACGACGGTAACGGCTTCTGGTCGCCGGTTTTGTCTGGCTATAAAAACCGTGCCCTTCACGAATATCTGCAGATGAACGATAGCTTCTCCTTCGTGATGACCATTGGAACGGAAATCTACCGGGTGGTGACCCTGGCTTTAACTACCCCTGCCAACAAGATGCAGCGCAACCCCGGCACCTTAGACGAGGAGGTTAAGCGCTTAGGTAGTGTTAACAGCTCCGCCTACTACACATCGGGAAGCACCCTGCGCTTCTATAATACCCTGGCTTTCTCCCGCACCGTGGTCAGTCGTAACAACTTCCTCTTTGCGGAGCTGGGTAACCCGACCAGCGGTATTACCACACCGGTATTCTACCAGCCGCTGCTGCTTTTTACCAAACAAGCAGTAGGTACTGGTATGGACTTACGGCCTTGGACTATTAGCGTCACCGAGCTTTCCGAAACCGGCGCCGATAATGTCATGCTGGGCGGCGGAGTCTACTTCATGAGTAACACTCCTGGGCAAGAGAGCTTCTACACTCCCGTAGACTATGTTACCAGCCTTATCCGTATCGACGGCGATGCACCCCGCTCACCTAATGAGATTTATATCCCGGAACTGCTGGTGTTTGACGAAGTGTCCGATGAAAACTCCCCGGGAGCGATATATGAGTTCTCCAGCCGTTTAGAATCGATCCACCATCCCAGTGCTTATAACGATGCCCTTCTCACCTTAAAAACCTACGAAGAGCTAGTCCTCTTAGGCTACGATATGGACGATATTGTCACTATCGCCAGCGCCACCGACGGCGTGCAAACCCTTATCCGCTACGCGGCGGAGAAGCGCTTCCGCGAGAACAGGTAATGCTGCACCTATGGCTCATCTTGACGCTGTTGCTGGCAGGCTGTAGCCCTTCTGTTTCTCCCCCTGAACCTACTCTGATAGATGGGGGCTACCCGCCCCCAAACCCCGGTCGCTTCAGCAGGCAAAGCCCGCCTGCGCTTACAGGAGCTCCGCTCCTGCGCCCCGGTTCCCGTGGCGGAGTAGTAGCCCACATGTATCATACTCTGGGTAAACACAGTTCATGGTCTTCTACTCTTCCGGCTACTGAGGCTCAGGTGGCAACCGCAGCCGAGGCTCCGGTTGCCGAAGCCCCTACCCCCGAACCTCTCCGGCTTAAATTGGTCGCCGTGGGGGACAACCTTATCCACTATCCCATCTACGAGCAGGCTTATGATCTAACCAGCGACAGCTATAACTTTACTGCCAGCTACGCCCCCGTCCGGGAGCTCTTTGCTGCTGCCGATATCGCTTTTTTAAACCAGGAGGTGCCCACCGCCGGCAGGGAGTTCGGCCTCTCCAGCTACCCTCTCTTTAACTCCCCCTGGGAGTTGGCACGAGACATGGTCGAGTTTTTAGGCGTCGATGTGGTCAACCTGGCGACTAACCACGTCATAGATAAAGGTCTTGGTGGCTTTTTGGCCACCAAGACCTATTGGCAAGAGTATGGCGCGCTCCCCATAGGTGTATGGCACCTAGAGGAGGAGCATGGGGTGCGGTTGTTAACCTGTGAGGGTGTAAGCATGGCCTTTGTAGGATATAGCTACAGCTTAAACGGCCTCGACCTTGTTGATTGGCAAGGTTGGCAGGTAGGTAGGATTCAGAACAGAGAAGAAATTACCCGAGATATCATCTGGGGGAAGGAACATGCCGACTTAGTCGTGGTCTCTTGCCATTGGGGGGATGAAGGCTCTTTGATCCCCAACAGAGAACAGCAAGAGCTGGCTGAACTCTGTGCCGCTTTAAACGTAGACCTAGTCCTAGGTCATCACCCTCATGTGCTACAGCCGCTAGAGCTTTTACCCCGTGCCGATGGAGGGCTTTTACCTGTCTATTATTCTTTAGGTAACTTTATTTCCAACCAGATAGAGGCTGAGAATATGCTGGGGGGGATGGCTACCCTGGATATAATTGCTGATACCGAGGGGATTCGTTTGGCTAACCCTCGCCTGGTACCTTTGGTTACGCACTTCACCCCCGGCTTTCGTTACACGTATATCTACCCCCTGGAGGAGTACACCGCCGAACTGGCAGCTAACCACGGCATTAGGGCTTACGACAGCCGCTTCTCCCTCCCCTGGCTCTGGTCTCTCTACGAGAGACTTATCACTCCGCCACCCAGCACTTCCTCCCCCCGGTAAAAGACGACCCCCTGTCCCGGAGTGATGGCACGTTGGCGTTCTTGAAAGTGTACTAAATATGCGTCCCCCCCGGGTAGTCGGCTAAGTTGCGCCGCCGCTGGCTTGGCGCCATAGCGGATCTTTGCTTCAGCTTCCAGCTCCTCGGGTACTGGGTTAATCCAAGAAATTTGGTTGGCAATTAAAGAATCCCTCCAGAGAAAACGCTCCTCGGCAACCAGGAGCGTATTTTTTTGTGCTTCTATAGCCACCACATAAAGGGGTTCCCGCCAGGTAAGTGCCAAGCCTCGCCGTTGTCCAATGGTATAGTGATGCAGCCCGCGGTGTTCCCCCAAGATAGTACCGTCAAGGTGTTTAATTAATCCTGCCGGGGGAATATCGACCCCCAGCTCAGTCACCAGGGAGGCATAATCGCCTTGCGGGACGAAGCAGATATCTTGGCTCTCACTACGGGTAGCGGTGCGTAAACCCCGCTGAGCAGCTTCCCGACGGACTTGACTTTTCTCCATCTCCCCCAAGGGGTATAAGGTCATCGCCAGGTTTTCCTGAGTGGCGCTGTAAAGCATATAGCTTTGGTCTTTGCGACTATCTATCCCCCGCCACAGGTGAAAGCAACCGTCGTAATATTTTATCTGTGCATAATGTCCCGTTGCCACATAATGACACTCTAACTCTCTTGCTTTCTGGTATAAAAGGTTAAAGCGGATATGGCGGTTACAGAGCAGACAGGGGTTGGGGGTTATCCCCCGGAGATAACCTGCCACAAAAGGAGCTACCACGGTGTCAAAGAACTGTTGTTGCATATTCAGTACATAAAAAGGAAACCCTAACTGCTGAGCCACCCCTCGCGCCCCGTCAATAGCTTCCTGGGAGCAACAAGCTTTGGGGTTTACCTCTTCTGTCAGACCTTGGGGCATCCAACCTTTAATAGTTATGCCGATTATCTCGAAGCCCTGTTCCTGCAAAAGAGCTGCCGCTAGGGAAGAATCCACCCCACCGCTGAGTGCCATTAAAACCCGTTCCTTCATAGCTTTAACGGGGCGTTAGGGTTAGTTCCTGGGCAGTATCGTCCCAGGTAGGATTAAAGCCCAACTGCTCTAAGACGGCGGTAGTAACCCAGCGCTGGTTGGCTATATCGATGAGAGGCACTAACCCTAAAAAAAAGCCATCCTGCCACAGAGTACCATCGGCATAGATAATATAGCCCTCGAAGTAGCCATTTAAATGGATTTCTCCCCGTTCACTGTCGAAAATAACTCCCCAGCCAGCCCCTTCCATAACTTGCCGCAGAGGCAGGAGTAGTTCTCCTTCTCGGTTATAGTCTGGTACAATACCCAGTTCGGCACAGGAGAGTACGGTGGTTATTTCCAGACCAAACTCCACCGCCGCAAAGAGCATGCGCTCGTTCATGGTCACCGCTTGGAGTTGGTAACGCCCTACCGGGAAGCGACTGGCAGCCAACAGCAGCTGAGAACCGGAGGCGACAACCTGACCTTGACTGTTGCGCCAGATAATACGGTCGCTGATCCCCCACCGCTCCTGGTCATCCCAAGCTGCCGCCACCAGATCAATAGTTTCCTCCCGCCGGTAAGTCAAAAGCTCCCCTGCCTGCACCCCGGAGATATAAATCTGCGGCAACAGCCAGGGGACGATGATGCTCTCCGACAGGATACTGTTGGTTAAGCCGTTACAAGCGATAACGGCAAACTTCCCGGCGCCACCCGCCAGCTGCCCTCCTGGTAGATCGGTCAGCTCGACCACAACGGCAGTAGCTGTAGTTTGGGTCATAAAATACCAGTAAATGTCATCGGGAGTATACCAGACAGCATAGCCATCCACCGAACCGACGCTTGCCCAACGCAGAAGTATACTACGGTTTGTGGGGTCTAAGGGGGTAAGGTCTAAATAGTATAAGCGGGGGGCTGCTTCGTTGCTCTGCCAGCTCTGAGCACCGTTAGCCACCAGGGAACCATCGGGAGCCCGTAGCTCCACATAGGCAGTGCCCGGAGGTAGCACCATTTCTTCTTGGATAAGGTTGGTCTGACGACTCATGTAAAAGGTGATCTCCCCAAGGACAGCCTTGTTAGCTGCCAAAGCCTGGAGGCGATACAAGTTAGGGCTGGCCATAGCTATCTCCATAAGAGCATAACTCTTAGCCTGGCTGGGGGTTAAAGCTTCCGTAAGCCATAAAGCCTCTACTAAGGTATCACCGGCTTGAGAGCGCACTAAAGTCCCCCGCAGCTGCAGGAGATAGCTACCCGCCGTTACCGGAACTGCAGCTTCTGCTCCCTGAAGCGGGGTCAAGATGGCGGTGACCAGGGTAAGTACTAAGCAGAGGAAAAGGCGATAGTTAAAAGCTCTAGTCCTATACAATCTATACAATTATTCACCTACTAACTGTAACGCTTTCTTCCAAGGGATCCCAGCTAATCTGCAGCCCCAAATGTTCGAGAATCCGGATATGCACTAAAGTGCGTTCGTTACGAATGGTGGGAGCGGCAATTTCCAAAGAAGCTCCGTTTAAGGTTGCCTGAGTGGAGCCGCTGCGAATCTCCAGGGAACGCCCGTTCAGGGTGAGGACTGTCCCCTGGGTCTCCTGGTTAAAGGCTACATGTCCCCCGAAGGCTTCGATGACTGCTCGGATAGGGAGCATGGTGAGATTGTTAAGCAGTAAAGGGACCGTGTCCCGCCCCGGATCTACCGGAACCAGTTCGCCAAAACACCACATTAAGGAACGATCCACCTGCAGAACCAGGTTTTGCAAAGTGCCACTGGGAGGAAGCTTCATCCGCTGAGGCTCCATAAACTCTGCGGTGAGCAGGTTGTCACCTAACTGCCCAAAATGTCTGCTCCCTTGGCTCCATAAGGTGTTATCCCACAGTAGGATATAGCTAGAGGAGGCTCCAGCGGCTACCTGACGTGCTTGTTCCAGCATTGCTTCCGGGGTGTAGATAATCTCCGCCGTGCTGTTGCTTACCTGTCGGGAGCTGTTGGCACCCCACCCCCAGGCTTGTCCATCCACCGAGGTAGCTAAGCTATGGGTACTTCCGGCGGCTGCCGTCCGCACCCCACTAAAGAGGCGTTGGGGGCGTAGCGCTTCAGGGATGTGGGCGCCTAAACCCAACTGCCCCAATTCGTTGCTGCCGCAAACCCAAAGAGAGCTATCGTCAGCCATAATTAGCGTATGTTTGCTGCCGGGAAAAACTGCCAGCACTCCCTCCATAACCTTGGTGGGAGTGGTGCGCATATTTTTATCGCCCAAGCCTAGCTGTCCGCTGCTGTTCTCTCCCCAAGCCCACAGGGAGCGGTCTTGTAAAATTGCCAGGCTATAATTCTCCCCTGCGGCGATCCCCCGCACCCCTTCCAGCAGCTTGCGTGGCAGGTTTTCTATACCGCCACTGCTACCAATGCCCAACTGCCCCTGGGCGTTATTGCCCCATACCCATAAGTCGCCGTTGTCTTTGAGTAACAGAGAATGGCTCCCTCCCGCTGCCAAAGCGCTAACTTGGCTGCGGGGAGGTTGCGTGGCTGCAGGAGGTGCCACTGCTTCGCTATAAGCTTCCCGAGAAGCCCCGGTAGAAGGAGAGGTCGGTGATAGCGGGCTGTAACTCTCCCCAGGTATTAAAAGCTGGGTAGGATAAGATCGAGCCACATTGCCGCCGTTACCCAACTGCCCGTAATCGTTACTCCCCCAGGTGAAAAGATCCCCGCCGGTAGTGAGCAACAGGTTGTGGTTAGCTCCGGCGGCAAAGATGCTCACCCGCTCCAACACGGAGGCAGGCGATGCCGAGGAGCGCATATCGCGACGCCCCAGTTGCCCAAAACGTCCGGCACCCCAGGAAAATAGGGTGCCATTGTTGCTAAGCGCCAAGACATGGTTGGCGCCCGCCGCCACCCCTTTAATATCGTATAAAACCCGCTCCGGGGTACCCCGCACAGGATTGAGCCCTAAACCTAACTGCCCTTCCGAATTATCCCCCCAGGCAAAGAGAACACCGTCTTGGCGAATCGCCAGGATATGATCCATACCTGCGGCAACACGAACTACCTGGGTTAACACCGTGGCGACCGTTTGCTCCCGCCGAGTATTGCTCCTACCACCCCAGATATACAAGTTACGCTGCTGATCGGTGATTAAAGAAGTGACATCACCGGCAGCGATTTGCGCCACCCCGGTGAGAGAGCTCTCCGTAGGGGTAGAGCGAGGGGAAGTATCCCCTAAGCAGAGCTGACCATAATCGTTAGCTCCCCAGGCGTAAAGCTTTCCGTCGCTGGTTAGAGCCAGAGAGTGCCAGCCACCAGCGGCAATTTGACTTACTCCCTGGAGAACCAGGCGCAGCCCAGCTGTTTCACTGGGTACCAAATGCCCGGTTTGCCCTAAGTCGCTGCGCCCTGCCGTGTAAAGTATACCGTTATCGGCAAGAGCCATGACATGATAAGTACCTGCTGCTACCCGACTGATCGAAGATTGTATCTGGCGCGGGGCAAGAACCGCCTGGCGAGCGCTATCTACCCCCAACTGTCCGTAAGCATTAGCCCCCCAAGCGTAAAGTACCCCGGTTCGGGTTATAGCATAACTCGATTCATGACCGGCAGCTATGGCTGTAACATCGGTCATAATTTGCTCCGGTAGCGGAGCGATACTGTTACTGCCGTTGCCTACCTGACCAAAGCTGTTCCAACCCCAAGCGTACAGCTCCCCTCGGGTAGTCAGCGCCAAGCTGTGAAAGGAACCGGCAGCCACATGAACGACACCGTCCATGAGTTTATAAGGGGTGGCTAAGTTTTGGGTAAGGCCATTCCCCAGTTGGTAAAACTGGTTTTCGCCCCACACCCACAGCTCTCCCAGAGAGTTCACTGCTAGGGTATGCCGGGCACCGGCAGCAATATTAACCCATGGAGTATAAGCTCCTTGCACCGCAGCAGGAAAGAAAGTTGTAGCCAGGATGAGAGTGATAAGTGCTAATAACCAACTGCGTCTGGGTAAAATCATGTCATGGAACCTCCCGCCTCATCACGAATAGCAATTAAAATAGTGCTATAAGAATCTGCCTGCCAAGCAGAACCATTTAAGTCGGCAAAAACCTGTATGGTGGTATAACCTGCTTCCCTACACATATTGGCAAGTTGCAAACGGCGTACCGGCCAGAGGTAGCTCCGACGCACACTGCGCTCCATAGCATCTGAGCGGCAGATATCTATTTTATTAGTGAGTATTAAACCCTCTTTGCCATCCGGCGCCAGAGAGCGGTAGATGGAGAGCCCCCACTCGGGGTGATGAATATCCTCCAAGTGATAGTCGTGAAAGTCTAAGATACGGTCGTAGTTATAAAGCTGCATGACTAAACGCCCCCGAGGCAGGAGCATGGCCACAGTTTGGTCGAGAAAGGCAGCCAGCTTAGCAGCATTGTCCAGCACCGAGACAGCATTGTTAAGGCAGAGAATCATGTGGAAATCTTTTTCGTTGCGGGGTAGGTCGTGAGGTCCACCTACTAAAAAGCGGGGACGTTTACGGTTACCAGCGCGCAAGCTGTTTTCATCGGCGCGGTAAACCAAGGTGGGTTCTGCTTCCAGAGCCACCACGATAGCCTCCTGATTAACCAACTCCTGAGCCAAAGCACCGTTACCACAGGCGGTATCTAAAACATGCAAGCCGTTCCAGCGGTTCACCTGCTGGGAGATAAAAGCCAACATGCCGGAGGAGGTAGGCATGATATACGGTTGAAAGTCTACATAGCCATATGAGGAACGGGGCAAGTCTTCCACCACCTATTGGGAGAGTGATTGTCTAATCTTTTTCCTTCTTTTCGCTTTGCTGTATAAGCTTTCCTGCATTTCTTATGAAGGTTGCCCGTGGTCTGTCATATCAAAGTAAACAAATGATTTGCAGTTATAGCCGAGGCTACCCCCTCCTCGGGAGCTGAAGACAAGGTGTTAACAAAGCTCTGTTCATCTAAAAGGACAAAGGTCTCGGGAAAATTTTACGAGAATAATACTTCAAATTTACGGATCATCGAAGGTTTTCCTTTTAACCTTGACGAAGGAAAAGCAAGAATAAGACTTGTTCTTGGGTGGCCTCCTGTACCGTAAATCCTCTCACAAGGCGATTAAACATGACAGAGTACTAGCTTAAGCCACCTCTTTTGTGGTAAAATGAGATGGCTTATATACAAGATTATATTGGTAAACGCCATGAGGTGATCAAATGAAACTGACCTTCCCTAAATACTTCATCCTACTTCTGGCATCGCTGCTTTTTTTCTCCGGCTGCCAGCTTATCGACTTTCCCACCCTTATTGCTGCCGCCAACAATAACCAGCCTACCCTGCAAGCGCCTACCCACCCGATGCGCACCTACCGGGATGCCATCAGTGTCGGTTACTCCGATTATCATCGGGAGCATGGCTATGTTAAAGTTACCCTGGACTTTGCTAACGATACCTTTCGTACCGTCAGCATTAAAAGTTTCGATAGTTTAGGTCGCCCCAAAAACGATTATTACGACTACGAGCCACACCAAACAGCTCTCGGTTTATCTCTACGGTTACGTACATTAGGACCGGGACGCATCTCCCAGTTGGAAGGGGTGTCAGGTGCCACCACCACGGTAAATGCTATCAAGCAGGCTGCTCGCCGAGCCGAGGAGAAGGCTCGCTTCCGTCAGGAAGAAAGTAAAAGCTATTACGACGGTACCTTTGTCGGAGTTTCCGATCGCATCCTACGGGGCTGGACTATAGCTGTCATCACCATTCGTAACGACCGCCTGGAGCATCTCATGTTCACCGGTGTGGGACCCGCCACGGCTTATCAGGCAGATGGTACTACCCAGGAATTGCTGGACGACCAGCAGAACTTTATTTATACCGCCAAAGGACCCGACTACCCCTGGCGTTCTTACCACCAGGCTATAACTGAGCTGGAAAAGCGCTATGTGGAAGTTGGTTGGGAGAACCTGGATGTAGTAGATACCGTTTCCCGGGCTACGGTCACCAGTACCGAAGCCAAAATTGCCCTGCAGAGGGCTTTAGAAGCTGCCAAACGGTAGACGCCACTAATCTTCCTTTCCTTCTACACCCTAATAAACTTAAGCGTCTACTCCATATCACCGTTAGCGACTTAACCATGGCTCTATCCTATCCCAGGGATCCCCATCTAGCAGAGTAGTTGATCGCTTCCGGTGTCACGGAAAGGAGGAGTGTCGAGCAATTTACCACCTAAGAAGACCACCCTACCCACAACAAAAGGAGTGTATTTATGCGCAAGCAAATCCTTGGGCTTCCAAAATTGCTGCTTACAGCTGTCGCTCTCTGTCTCACCTTAGGCATGGTTGCTCCCGCAGCGTTAGCCGAAGCAGATACCAAAGAGCTTACCACCATTAACATCCTGCACACCAACGATGTCCACGGCAGGCTGTTCCAGGTAGATAACAACAACGCCGGCATGATCGGCATCCACCGCATTGCTGAGATTAAAAACAACACCGAGAACGCTATTTTAGTGGATATCGGCGATGTCCTGCATGGCCTACCTCTGGTTAATGTCAACCGAGGGCAAAACGCTATCGACCTCATGACAGCAGCCGGCTACCAGGTGATGACCCCTGGTAACCACGATTTCAATTTTGGCAGTGATCGCTTAGCCGAATTGGCAGAGTATGCTGCCCAACAAGGTATGCATATCATCTCGGCTAATGTGTACGACATCGTTCAGGACGCCCCTTTCCTGCCTGCTACCCATGTGGTGGAAGTGGCTGGTTTTAAGGTGGGCTTCTTTGGTCTTACCACCCAAACCACCCCTATTGTCACCAACCCTGTCAATGTAGAGACTCTGGAATTTCTTAGCTACCTGGCTGCTGCCGAAGCCGCCATCGAAGCTCTGCAACAGCAGGAAGTGGACGTTATTGTGGCCTTAGCCCATGTCGCTCACGGAGATATCCTGGCCATGCTGGAAGCTCTAACCGTAAAACCGGATGTGGTTATTGAAGGTCACGACCACCTCCTGGGAACCAACGAAAAGAGCGGTGTCATTATCGCCGGCGATGGACAGTATCAGGAAAATATTGGCTTTGTGACTATCACTCTGGCTGCCAACGGAGATATCGTCGATATCTCGGCTTCCCAAGTTAATAAAAGTGAGTTGGGCGATCTGGAAGGCGACCCGGAGGTTCTCTCCCTAGCGGAAGCTATGAAGGAGACCGTTATCGCCCAGTTCAGTGAAGTAATCGCCAAATCGGGCATAAACCTCTCCAGTGCTCGCGGCGATGCCGAGACCAACGGGGTGCGTAACTCCGAGCAACCTCTGGGGAACCTGGTCGCTGACGCTATGCGCTATATCAGTAAAGCCGATATGGCGATCACCAACGGCGGTGGGTTGCGGGCTGATATCAAAGAAGGAGATATTACCCGGGGTGACTTGAACAGTGTACTCCCCTTTGGCAATGTGCTGGTAGTTAAAGAAGCCACCTCCCAAGGGATCAAAGAGGCTTTGGAGAACGGCCTTTCCACCGCTCCCGCGCCTTTAGGTGGTTTCCCGCAAATCTCCGGTCTGATGGTCAGTTATGACCCCAGTAAAGAAGCCGGCTCCCGGGTCATCTCCATGACCTTAGCTAACGGCACCGTGCTGGATCCAGATGACACCACCACTGTATACACTCTTGCCACCAACGACTTCATGGCTAACGGTGGCGACGGCTACGCGTCCATTAAACTTATGCCTACCCTGGCAGAAATCGATTCCCTGGACAGTGTTTTCGAGAGCTATATTGTTACCGCTCTGGGAGGCACCGTCACCCCACAATCTGCAGCTATCGACGGACGCATAACCCCCATCCCTCCTCTGGGCAAGATGCCTATTACCCTGACTATCGATTCTCTGGTAGTCTCCCAGGGAAAAATGCTGTTACCAGAACCTCCCCTTCCCCCGCAAATTATCAACGACCGCACTATGCTCCCCTTCCGTTATCTGGTGGAGACTGTCCTGGAAGGTGAAGTCCTCTACGACGAAGCCACCCAGCAAATCACAGCCACGGTGGAGGGACATGTAGTCCAAATGACCGTGGATGTCGTCGATATTATCTTCGATGGCGAAAGCTATAATTATGGTCAGGCTCCAGTCATCGTGGACGACTACACCCTCATCCCCCTTAGGGCTTTCGATCTCCTCTTCGATAAACTAGGCTGGGATGCTGCCACTCGCACGGTAACCATCGAACCTTAATTAAACTAACCCCTCAGGGGAGAAGCAAAAGAAGGGAATTTTATTACCGGTAGCGAAGTAAATTTCATCACATCAAAGGAGGAAGAGCCAATGCCGGAGGTCAACATTGAGGAACTATTTCGCAGAATGCAACGTCAGCAGTCCTTTACCAACGCCTCCCTCTCCAAGCAGGTTGACAACATCCGCTGGGAGTTGGTTATGCGCGATGTAGCCGAGTTCGACATGCACCGCATCCCAGGACCACCCCCGAAAAACACCACTGCTCAATCCTGGCAGGATAAGGGTAACCCGGTAGTCTTTACCGTCTACACCTTTGTCCCTAAGGGGTTGGACAAGAGCAAGAAGCACCCTATGGTTGTCTATGTTCATGGCGGCGTCCACTCCGATTTCCGCAGCGGTAGCAACCATGTCATCAAGGAGCTCCTAGCCGAAGGATATGTTGTCATCTCCCCAGACTACCGTGGCTCCACTGGCTACGGGCAAGGCTTCTGGCAGCTTATCGATTACGGCGGGTTAGAAATCGAAGACACTTTTGCCGCCCGTAACTGGGCAGTGGAACACTTCGACTTTGTCGATCCCCAAAAGGTGGGTATCATCGGCTGGTCTCACGGCGGTCTCCACGCCCTCTTCAATATCTTCAATCATCCGGAGTTCTATCAGGTAGCCTACGCCGGAGTGCCGGTATCCGACCTGGTGGCACGTATGGGTTACAAAGGAGAGAGCTACCACGGTCAGTTTGCTGCCGACCATCATATCGGTAAGTACGCCTGGCAGAACCCTCAGGAATACCGTCGGCGCTCCCCCGCCTGGCATGCCGAAAAGCTACAAACTCCCCTCTTAATTCACACCAACACTAATGACGAAGATGTCAATGTTTTAGAAGTCGAGCACCTTATCAAAGCTCTTAAAGCTGAAGGCAAGGAGTTCACCTACAAAATTTACGAAAACGCCCCCGGTGGTCACTCCTTCAACCGCATCGATACCCCCTTGGCGGTGGCATCGCGCCAGGAGATCTACACCTTCCTGGCAAAGTATCTTAAGGGCTAGAACTCTCCAACTAACGCCGAAGGCGCCGCTGCTGATAGCTATCAGCCAGCGGCGCTTTCTATGAACTATAGGATGGTTATTACTCCAGTATTCCCAACCAGTCTCGGAAGAGGAACTGGAACCTACCCAAAACCAGGGTAATACGTCCCATAACGGTGTTGCCAAAGCCTACCCCGAAGGAGACCATCATCACCCAACGGGCAACGTTTAAGACCATAGGGGTATCTGCCAGCTTCTCGATGGAGAAGAAGAAGTAGAGCAGGGTCATGGTCACAGCAAGGACGAAGATAATATTGCTAAAACTCCGTTGTAAGTCGAGGCTGCCGTCGGAAAAAACTACTAACGGGAGCATGGTAGCGCGGATATTGTTCAGCAAGGGCATAACAGTACGCATGGTTAAGCCGGAAAAACCTGCGTTGAACCCGATCCACAGTGCCATAGGGAAGCGGGAAATCCAGCGGTAGTTGGGGAAAGGCTGGAAGTAGATCATACACCCCAACACGATGGCGATAATTTGCCACCACATCCCCATTTCAATCATATCTCGCTCAATAGCTGGGCGAATGGTGTTAGCCCAGGTAATGACAATAGAGTAAGCCGCGGTGGCTCCTACGTAAATATGCTCACAGACCCGGTAGTAGGGGTTTTCGTTCCAAAGAATACTAAAAATACCAATGGTCAGGATAGCTCCAACAATGTTACTAAAGGGTGCCAGCGCATCAATTAGGCCTTGAGATACATTCACTTGCTATCCCTCCTCTCTACAACACTTTAGCTTGCTCTTCCAGCCGCTTGAGCCAGAAGTAAGCTATATTGCCGATAATAATGAGTACGATGATAACCAAATGCCCTAACCCCTGGGAGTCTAAGCCTTGGGTAGCCGCTCCCAAGCGACCGGTAAGCTTCTCGTAGGCAGCGGCACCGGACATGCCACCAATCATCCCTTGCAGCATACCTGCCTGGTAA
>Ga0123353_10001693_pt1 | contig 27116 bp, 22 predicted proteins | sample TergutLab28metaG_3_FD_92763 | JGI IMG/M metagenome (GOLD analysis project Ga0123353, IMG submission 92763) | Labiotermes labralis P3 segment gut microbial communities from Petit-Saut dam, French Guiana - Lab288 P3 | ecosystem: Host-associated > Arthropoda: Insects > Digestive system > Gut ...
CGCATTTTTGCATCACCTCATGGGCATTTTTCCCGTTTCGGTGTGCATTTATTCTGTCAGCTTTTCGGGGGGCGGTTAAGAGGTGTTCATTTTAAACTGTCAAGAACGATGGGGGCAGTGCCTCAACGCAGACATATTTTATTACATTCAATTTGTATGCCGATCCCTTGACTTGTGTTGTCGCGAAGACCGTATTGCTTACGGCAAAAGACAACAACGACGGCACGGTTTTCTTTGACCGATTTGATGTGTTGTACGACTCCGGGTTAAAACCGTGGTCGGAGGCCATGTAGGGACGTGGCCCCCCTACAGCGGCACCAGCCGCATCTCCCTCGCCCTTGTGCAGGCCATCAAATCCTCACGGCTCTCCTCCAACAGCGGAAGCAAATCCTCCGCAGTGCGCACCTCGAGGACATCCATTTCCGCCCGCAAGGAGAGATTGCGCTCGGACTTGTAGCGCCGTGCCTGGGCGACGGCTTCCCGCAGGCTGTCGCCGAAGCGCAGCAGACGCTCCTCCGGCGGCGCGGGTTTTGCCCAGGTGAGGCTGTGCAAGGAGACGGTCTGGCCCGGCTCCTCGGAAACAACTCCAATCGCCTCCCGGAAGCCATTTTGATAGAGATATTCCGTGATGTGCGGCACATAAATCGCATAGAGCTTCAACAGGCCCAGCAGCGTATGGAACAGCGTGTACTGCCCCGCGCGGCGGACCGTTTCGCCGTGGAGTTCCGGGGAGTAGAGCCGCTCCTTCACCAACTCGATATAGTTGTCGCAAAAGTCCCGCCAGAAGAAGGTATCGATCTCCTGCCGCGCTAGGCCGATCTCGTAGTCATAGAGCAGAGCCGCCGCTGTGCGGGTAACCTCGTCCAGCCGCGCCAGAATCCAGCGGTCAACGGGCGGCAGCGCGGGTGTAGGGGACGGCGCCCCCGACGTCCCGCATATATCTGTCGATGGCGGCGCGGCCTCCGGCCGAAAATCCTCCAGTTGAGAAAGCGCGAAGCGGGAGGCGTTCCAAAGCTTGGTCAAAAAGCGCCGCGACAGAGCCATATCCGCTTCCGAGAAGTAGGTGTCCGTCCCCAACCGCGCGGTGGCCGCCCAGTAGCGCAGCGCGTCGGCGGAGTGCCGGGCCAGCAGGGCGGAGGGGCCTGCCTCCGCGTTGCTTTTGGACTTGCTGATCTTCTCCCCCGGCTTCGCCAGCACAAAGCCGCAGATCATAATCTCCTCCCAGGGGAGTTCATTGCGGTGATAGAGGCTCTTCACAATGGTGTAGAAGGCCCAGGTGCGGATGATCTCGTGGGCCTGGGTTCGCATGGACATGGGCAGGAGCCGGTCGCTCCAATCGGCCGCTTCGCCCGCCCGCGCGTTGATCTGCGGCGTGAGGGAGGAGGTCGCCCAGGTGTCCAGCACGGCGGTCTCCGGGAGGAACTCCGTACAGCCGCAGGCGCAGCTGCCGTGATAGGGTGTCTCGACGGGGTTGATGGGGGTCTGGCTCTCCTTCGCAAAGACGGGCGCGCCGCAGGCCTTACAGTACCAGACCGGAAAGGGGACGCCGAAGTAGCGCTGCCGCGAGATGCACCAGTCCCATTTCAAATTTTCCACCCAGACCGTGTAGCGGTTTTTCATGGAAGCCGGGTACCAGCGGATGTCCTCCGCCGCCCGCAGAAAGCGTTCCTTTTCACGCAAAATATCAATATACCACTGCCGGGAGGGCAGGATTTCCACGGCCCGTCCGCAGCGCTCGTGCACCGCGACCGCGTGGCGGAGCGGCTCGCTCCGCAGCAGCAGGCCCCGCTCCCCGAGCAGCGCGGTCACCGCCTCTCGCGCCTGGGAGACAGTCATTCCGCCCAGGAAGGGGACCTCCTGCGCGATAAAACCCTCCGGCGTGATCACCCGCCGGTAGGGGAGCGAATGCGTCTCGTACCACAGGGCGTCCGTGCTGTCCCCAAAGGTGGCGCACATCACCACACCTGTGCCCTGTTCCGGGGAGACCGACGCATCCGTGAAAATCGGGATCTCGTAGTCGTAGAGCGGTACCCGCGCGTGCTGGCCGGCGTACTTCCGGTAGCGCGCATCCTCCGGGTGGACGAACAGGCACACGCAGCCGTAGAGCAGTTCCGGCCGGGTGGTAGCAACAGGGAGCACATCCCCGCCGACCGTGAAGGGGATATAGTGAAATTGGCTGTCGGCCTCCTGGCTCTCCAACTCCGCCTGGGCGATGGAGGTGCCGCATTCCGTGCACCAGAGCACAGGCGATTCCTTCAGATAAGCCTTGCCCTTGCGTACCAAATCCAGGAAGGAGCGCTGGGAAATACGCTGCGTCTCCTCGCTGACGGTGCGGTATTGCAGGCTCCAGTCCACGCAGAAGCCCAGGGACTGCCACAAAGCCTGAAACTGCGCTTCGTAGTCCGCGGAGAGCGCCTGGCACTGCCGGACAAACGCACTGCGCGGCAAATCCTTCGCGCGGATGCCCAGCTCCCGCTCCACCAGCCGCTCGGTGGGCAGGCCGTTGTCGTCAAAGCCGAAGGGGTAGAAGACATTGCAGCCCTGCATGCGCCGGAAGCGGGCGACCATTTCCGCCTGGGTGTAGGAGAAGATGTGCCCGATGTGCAGGGAGCCGCTGACCGTGGGGGGCGGCGTGTCGATGGAATAGAGCTCGCCGGGGGCCTGAGGGTCAAATTTGTAGATTTGTTCCTGCTCCCACAGGGCCTGCATGGCCGGTTCGACTTGGTTGGATTGGTAGTGCTTTTCCATGGTTGTTCTCCTTTTTTCATGTAGCTTGTAGGGGACGCAGAGGACTGCGTCCCCTACGCTACCCTTTGGGACGGCAAAGCAAAAAAACCGCCCCGAAGCTCATTTGCTTCAGGGCGGACAGTTTATCCGCGGTACCACCTGATTTCGGCGAATTTTTCGCCGCGCTCTGCCGATGCGGGCCTGAACACTGCTGCGCTCCGGCCGATATCGCTTTCCCTGTAACGGGGGAACTCCGGTGAAGCCTACTACCAGTTCGGTTCACGGCTCAAGGGCTACCTTCCGCGCCTGCCTCAGGGAAACTTCCACCAGCCGTTTCCTCTCTGTGCTTTGGGGGGCGCGTACTCCTCCCTGTCGTTGCCTGTTGCGGTATTTCCATGCTTATTATATGCGAAAAATTGAAAAAGTCAAGGGCTTGTGCTTATCAGTTATTCATAATTTCTTTGAATAACGTCAAGCAGCTCAAGCAGAATTTGTTTTTGCGTGTAATTTAATGACGTAAACTTATCATTCAGAGAATCTTGCATATAGGATGGCGTATTTATTGCTGTCCCCGTTATGAAATATGCGATGTCCTCATCCAGCACGGCGGATATTTCCGACAAGGTATCCAAGTTTACCTTTGTAACCCCTCTTTCCACTTGGCTGATATATCCCACCGTTACGGAAATCCGTTCCGCAAGCTGCTCCTGGGTTTTCTTTTGCTGCTTCCGGATTTCTTTGATTCGTTGGCCGATTGCCTTATAATCAACACTCATACTATCACCTCACGACTATTGTGATAGTAATAGCTAAAAATATGAAGACAGTTACTGCTAAAATTATAGTAATGACTATTGATTTTTTCTTTCTGTTTATATTATAATTTGATAGCGCTAATCCCACCGCATCATTAGTAAAATTTTAAGGAGGAGAGAATATGTATGGCGATGAGTATTACGATTTCTTAAGAAGAGCCGAAGCTGGAGAAGAATTTGCAATGGAACTCTTAGGCGAGTATCTATTTGGCGACATGGAGGGGGATGCAATGGCAGGTTTTCCCCGTGATCCTCGTGAAGGAGAACGTTGGCTCAATAAAGTAATAGAAGAAACACAAGATTTAAAATTAAAGTGCAAAGCATTGCATCAGTTGGCAGCCGAATATGAAGACGGTGCTTCATTACCACAAGATTTACACAAAGCTATGGAGTTGTATAAAAAAGCAGCTGACCTAAACACGGGGGATGCGAGACATTGGGCAGTAAAAGAACGATATGAGATACTGCGAAGACACCTTTCCGGTGGAGGTGATGGTGGCCGTCGCCGTCGCCGTTGGTAAGCAACTTGCGTTTACGGCTCCTATGATTGCCTGAAAGAGTGGACTCTCCCTCGTTTCCGTGACATAATCTGTCAAACTCTTGGTTTGGCAGGCGGTTTATTGTCAACACACCCTAGATAAAATAAAACCAATGGGCAGGCTGTGGAAGCCTGCCCTTATGCAATTTCTTCCAATCGGTTCACCGGCGGTCTACAAGCCAGAGATATATACATGCTCTGCCCGTTCAAGAGCGGACGATTTTACCCCAGCACCAGTTTATGGAAGCCCTTCTTGCCCTTTTTCAAAATAACGGCGCCGCTTTCCAGCTCCGCGCGGGCAAGGCCTGCGGCGAAGTCCGTGACCTGCCGGTCTCCCACGCGCAGGCCGCCCTGCTCTATCAGCCTGCGGCCTTCGCTCCGGGATTTGACCAGGCCGGTCTTTACCAGGACGGCAAGCAGGTCCGCCGCGCCGTTCTCAAAATCCGCCTCCGTCAGGGCCGTGGTGGGCATATCCGCTGTGTCGGCGCCGCCGCCGAACAGGGCGCGGGCCGCCTCCTGGGCCTTCGCGGCCTCCTCTTCGCCGTGCACCAGTTGGGTCAGCTCGAAGGCCAAGATCTCTTTTGCCTTATTGAGGTCGCTGCCCTCCAGCTTCGCGAGAACTTGAATCTCCTCCACGGGCAGGAAGGTCAGCATCATCAGGCAGCGGATCACGTCGGCGTCGTCCACGTTGCGCCAGTACTGGTAGAACTCGTAGGGGGAGGTCTTCTCTGGGTCGAGCCAGACGGCGCCCTTCTCGGTTTTGCCCATCTTTTTGCCGTCGCTGGTCAGCAGCAGCTGGAAGGTCATACCGTAGGTCTCCTTGCCGTCCACCCTGCGGTTGAGCTCCACGCCGCCGATGATGTTGCTCCACTGGTCATCCCCGCCCAGCTGCATGACGCAATCGTGCTCCCGCTGCAGCACCAGGAAGTCGTAGCTCTGCATAATCATGTAGTTGAGCTCAAAGAAGGACAGGCCGCGCTCCAGCCGCTGCTTGTAGCAGTCGAAGGAGAGCATGCGGTTTACGGAGAAATGCACGCCGATTTCCCGCAGAAAGTCGAGGTAGTTCAAATCCCGCAGCCAGTCCCGGTTGTTGACCATGTAGGCCTTGCCCGGCGAGAAGTCCAGAAAGCGGGACATCTGCTTTTGAAAACAACTGATGTTGTGGGCAATGTCCGCCTCCGTGAGCATTTTGCGCATGTCCGTCTTGCCGCTGGGGTCGCCGACCATGGCGGTTCCGCCGCCGAACAGGGCGATGGGGATGTGCCCCGCCCGCTGCATATACGCGAGAATCATGGTCTGCACGAAGTGCCCCACGTGCAGGCTGTCCGCCGTGGGGTCGAAGCCGATGTAGAAGACCACCGGCTTGTCCCCGCCGAGCAGCGCGCGGACGCGTGCCTCATCCGTAATCTGGGCGATCAAACCCCGCGCCTGTAATTCGTCGAATACATTTTTTTTCATGAAAACCCCTCCTGATTCAATCCTGCCACCTGATGAAACGCCCTCCGCCGTCTGTTGACAGCAGAGGGCGTAATAACGCGGTACCACCTCTGTTTTGCCGCCGGATTGCTCCGGCAGCCTTGACGGGACACGGCAAATACCTACCCGCGATGTCCCCGCACAGTAACGCGTGCGCACGGCGCGGCCTACTCGCCAGTCTATCCAGACGGGGTTCAGCCTTGCGGCTCCGGGAGGTATTTCGCGGGGCGGCCGCGCTTCCTTACAGCGGCCGGAAGCTCTCTTTGCCGGCGGGGCCCTGCTACTTTTTCCCTTCGTTGCCTTTGTTTTCAATATGGGATGTATTATACAATGGTAAATTCGTTTTGTCAACTGGGGATTTGGGCGGGAAGCAAAACATAAAAAACCGGTTGACGGCTAAACGAATCTATGGTAAATTACTCTCGGTGGTATTGTCCAAGCTGTTGCGCAAGCGGCAGTATACGGTAGGCGGTTACAATCCTGCCCCCAGACTGGGGGTGAAGCCATGGAATACATAATTGCGTTAATCGTGATTTTAGTCTTAATCGACTGTATCCATAACGGTAGAAAAGGGAAATAGCCGCCCAACGTCCTAAAGTTAGCGGCTATTTTCTTTAGCTCTAATGGGGGCGTAACCGTCTACGGGCAATGCCACCATCTTTATTATATCCATCCTGAGGCGGGTTGTCAAGTCTCAACTTGACGGATTTTAATACGGCACATACGGCGGCTCGGCTTCACCGCCCCATTTCGCGTTGTAATACCGCAAATACATCTCGCCGTTTTCATCGGTTTTTTCTTCAAAGACGGTGGTTAGTAGAAACGGCTTTATCCGGGGATTGGAAGAGGCTTTCAATATAGCGTCCTTAGCGGTCTGCGGAACATCCCATGTACCATCTGCTTCCACTGCTAATGCCTCTAAACCAATTACATAAAATACACCTGTATAAACTCCATCCGGTCTGGCTTCTAACTCTTTCAATATAAAAACATGGGGGGTTGGGCTCCAGGCTTCTGGAATAGAATCGTAATCCTGAATTGTTTTTCCGAAATATTTTTTTGTGGCGGCGTCAAGTTCTGCTCTAGTGGGGTTTCTGCCATGTTGTACGGGGAATTCTTCATAAACATACATACCCATTGCCCTGTCTGTAAACTCGCCAGATTCATCGCCCACTATATATGAATGGCGCATATAGTAATCATAATATTTCTCTGTTTCCTCATGGCAGACAACGGGCGTTTCAGTCTGGCTAGTTGGGTTGCCGGTTTCAGAAGGCGAATCATTGTCCTTCCCTGCGGAACAGCCCGTAAACAGCAGTAGCATGGCGATTAAAATTATCACTATTTTTTTCATAGGTGGAGCACTCCCTTTCCGAATTACCTTTCGGCGTTTTTTAGTATACAAAAAGTCAGGGACAGAAATCTACTGCAATCAGGTTACAATTTGATTACAATCCGGTTACAAAAACGTGCCGAAAGGCCCGGAAAGTTACAATTTGTAACTCTTTTTTCGAATTGTTACAAAAAGTAACGTCAAGTGCGGATTCCATGTGCTATAATGGGCGTAGCAAAAGAGAAAACAAAAAAGGACGGCGCGTCGGATGACCAACATTATTTTTCTGGGACTCGTCAGCTTCTTCACGGACGTCAGCACGGAAATGGTGTATCCGCTGATACCCCTCTACCTCAGCGCGGCCTTCGGGGCGAGTCCCGCTCTGGTGGGTGTGATTGAGGGCATCGCGGAGAGCGTCGCCAGCCTGCTGAAGGTGTTCAGCGGCTACGTGACGGATAAAATCCAAAAAAAGAAGGCGCTGGCCGCCATCGGCTACGCCACAGGCGTCCTCTACAAGCTGGCCCTGCTGTTCGCGGGCTCCTGGACGGGCATTCTGGGCGCGCGGGTTCTCGACCGCCTGGGCAAGGGCATTCGCACCGCGCCCCGGGATGTGCTGGTCAGCGAAAGCGCCGATAAGGGCGGTATGGGAAAGGCCTTCGGGATCCATAAGGCGCTGGACATGGCGGGCGCGGCCCTGGGCATCCTGATCACTTGGTTTCTGCTCCGGGGCGAGGGCAGCGAGTCCGCGTATAAGCGGCTGTTTCTGCTCTCCACAATTCCGGGTGTACTGGGCCTGTGCATGTTCTTCTTTGTCAAAGAAAAGAAAGAAACGCGTCTCGTAAAACAGCGGGAGCCCTTTTGGAAAAATCTCAAACAGGTGGACAGCCAATTGAAGCTGTATCTGCTGGTGGTATTTCTCTTCACGCTGGGCAACTCGTCGAATACGTTTTTACTGCTCCGGGCAAAGTCCCTGGGCCTTGACGACAGGGACGTCATCCTGCTGCATTTTGTTTACAACATCACGGCTTCGCTGCTGTCTGTACCCCTGGGAAAGCTCTCCGACAAAATCGGCAGAAAAAAACTGCTGGTATCCGGACATCTGCTGTTCTCGGCCGTCTACCTGGGATTCGCCCTGGCGTCCGCTCCCTTGGTCCTGGCCGCGCTGTTCCTGCTGTACGGTGCCCACACGGCCATGATTACGGGCGTGGAGCGGGCCTATGTGGCGGAAATTGCGCCGCCGGAGCTGAAGGGTACCCTGCTGGGATTACAATCCACTGTCGCGGGCGTCGCACTGCTTCCGGCCAGTATGCTTGCGGGCGCTCTCTGGGACACCTTCGGTGCTGCCGCGCCCTTCCTGTTCGGTGCGGGCCTGTCTTTCGCGGCGGCGGGGATCCTGCTTTTCTTCATGAAAAGCCACTCAACGGCAGCGGCAGGGCACCCATAATAAGGCAGTGCAAAAATGTTTTCAGAACGCAGGGCGCGAAGCGGTTGACATCACGATATCTTTTTGATAAAATAAACTCCGCTGCAAATCCGCGGGTGTAGTTCAATGGTAGAATTCCAGCCTTCCAAGCTGGTTACGTGGGTTCGATTCCCATCACCCGCTCCATGTGAGATTTTAGCAGAAATGCTGGAATCTCATTTTTCCTTATGGCACAAGGCTTTGCTGCCTTTTTAGGATGCTTTCGGCCACGAATTCGGCCACGCTGTTGATGGGGGCACATCACGAACAATGTGTTAAAGAAATGGATAAAAGGATGTACGCATGAATACCAAACAATTAGATCAGCAATACATCGCGAATACCTACGCCCGCAACGACGTGGTGTTTACCCACGGCAGCGGCGCGACCTTATACGACGAGACGGGCAAGGCCTATATCGACTTGGGCGGCGGCATCGCGGTCAACAGCTTCGGCATCGCGGACCCCGTATGGACCCAGGCGGTCACGGAGCAGCTGCAAACCCTGCAGCACACGTCCAACCTCTACTACACGCAGCCGCAGGTCCGGCTGGCACAGATGCTCTGCGCGCGCACGGGCATGAAAAAAGTGTTCTTCTCCAACTCCGGCGCGGAGGCGAACGAGTGCGCCATCAAGGCGGCGCGCAAATATTCCTCCGACTGCCACGGCGAAAATCGCGGCGTGATTGTGACTCTGCGCAACAGCTTCCACGGCCGCACCCTGACCACCCTCGCCGCCACGGGGCAGGACAGTTTACACCAGCACTTCTTTCCTTTCCCGCCCGGCTTTGTGCACGTGGAGGCAAATGATATCGCGGCGCTGGAGCAGGCCCTTGAGGAACATCCCTGCTGCGCCTTCCTGTTTGAGCTGATTCAGGGCGAAGGCGGCCTGAACGTGCTGGAGCGGGACTATGTTCTTCAAGCGGCGGAGCTGGCAACCCAGCGGGACATCCTGCTGCTGGTGGACGAGGTGCAGACCGGAAACGGCAGGACGGGGAAGCTCTACTGCTGCGAGCACTACGGCATCCGGCCCGACATTGTCTCCACTGCGAAGGGCTTGGCCGGCGGCCTGCCCTTCGGCGCGACGCTGTTGGGGGAGAAAGTACAGGACACGCTCACGCCCGGCAGCCACGGCTCCACCTTCGGCGGGAATCCGGTCTGCGCCGCGGGCGCCTGCAGTGTCCTGGAGCGCATAGACGGGGAGCTGCTGCGGGAGGTCGCGGAGAAGGGGGAGCGGATTGCCCAGGTCATGGCGGAGGCCCCCGGCGTGAAGGCAGTCTGCGGCCTCGGCCTCATGCGCGGTATCCAGACGGAGCGGCTGGCGGCGGATGTGGTGAAACAGTGCCTGCAACAAGGCCTGGTGGTGCTGACGGCAAAGGATAAAATACGGCTGCTGCCGCCGTTGAATATCTCTTGGGCGGAATTGGAACAGGGGCTGGAAATCTTAAAATCCGTGCTGTAGGGGACGATGCCCGCAAAACACCTGTAGACAAGCCCCGCAAAGCAGACCAAAAGTTTAGGATTCCTTCATCTTTCCGCAACAGTTTTTTAGTAAATTATTCTCAGAGTTATACCCTCGGAAAATCGCGGGCTGGAAGGCACAACAAAACTTATGGGAAAACGAGTCAAAACAGCGTACCTGTACTCCTACCGGCTTGCTCCGGAGCGGCAGCCGGTCTATTTTAACTGTATCGCCGATTTGTTGAATACAAGCGAAGTCCAGAGCATGGCGTGTTATGAACAGCACTTTGAAATCAATCGGCTGCAGCACATGCGTAGCGTCTCCTACCTGAGTTTTTTGGCCTGCCGCAAGCTGGGCCTGGATTTCCGCCTGGCCGCCCGCGGCGGCATTTTACACGACCTGTTCTACTACGACTGGCGGGAGAAGGATCCGAGCCACAGGTTCCACGGCTATGTGCATCCGGCCTTCGCGTTAAAAAATGCCAGGGAGCTCTGCGGCCCGCTGGACAGAAAGACGGAGAACATCATCCTGCGCCACATGTGGCCGCTGACGCCGACCCCGCCGCGCTGCGCGGAGGCCTTCGTCGTCAGCATGGCGGATAAATACTGCGCCGCGCAGGAGATCCTGATTTCCTTTCACAAGGGCTACCGCGCGCGGTTTTACGCGGTGCTGGAATCCGGGGGCAAAGAAAACGGTTAGCTGACGGGAATCGTTGTATTCCGCAAGTTTGGGATGCTGTAAAATTATAATATGGCTTTGCGGCGCAGAGCACAGGGAGTGATCGAATTGAAGCAGACTGACAATGATAGGGGAGATAACAAAGAAAGAAAAAAAGACGTACCCTTTCTCACGCCGGTTTCGCGCTGCCCGGAGCTGTGTAAGGTGCTCCTGCTGGTTACCTTCGGATACTGCTTTGGTTTTGGGTTCGTGCTGGATTATTCCGTTCCGGAGATGAACCTATTCTACCGCTGGTCCACTACCAGCCAAATCGGGCTGTTACATCCTGTACTGTTTAATATTTACGCGATTTTGCTGATAGCCGCTTTTTTTGTAAATCTGGACTACGCCCGCCGGCGCTATCACTGCGGCAGCAAAGTCTCTCTCGTTCTGCAATATCTGGCCGTGCTGGGCATGGTGGTGACGATTCTTGTGCAAACCGGCCCGAAGTATTCGCTTGTGTATTTTATACACTGGATCAGTGCCGCTGTTTTTGCTGTGGCAAATGCCTACAGCCTGATGTTTTTGTTTATAGGCCAAGTGAAGCGGGACCGGCGTTTTCGCGCCTGGATCATCGGCGGCGTGATTTTCACCTTGGTGAGCATACCGTGCTTCGCGCTTGAGTCCATCATGAGCGGCTTTGTGGAAATGGCGACCATGCTGTTTGCCTTGGCCGCGGTGTACGGGCTGAATTACATCATGAAACCCCGGTGGGACGACCCGCGGCAGAAAGAAAAACAGGCGGCGCTTACCGCCGAAAAATAGAGAAAATTTTTGGAAAGGAAAGATAACAGGACATGGCAAAAGCGAACGACACCAAAATCAAAAAAGTACAGCGGGAGGGCGTGCCGCTGCTCACGCCGGTTTCCCTCTACCCGGAGCTTTGCAAGGCGATTTTACTGATCGCAATTGGGTATTGCTTTTGTTTTTTATTTCTATTGGACTACTCCGACCCGGAAATGAATGTATTTCATCGTTATTCCACCACCAGCTATACGGTGCACCGGCACCCCGTTTTGTTCTATCTCTACGTGACACTGCTGATGCTTACCCTCTTTTTTAACCTGGATGTTACCCGCCGGAGATACGGTAGCAGCAGCAGGCTGGTCGCCGCGTTGCAATATACCGGACTGATATCTATGCTCATCGCGGTCTGCATCAAGGCCGACGCCGAGAACATTCTGGGCATGATACACCTGGGTTGCAGCATCATTTTCGGTGTGGCGAACGTGATATGCTTGGAGCTTTTCTTTCTGCTGCAAATGCGGCGGGACCGCCGCTTCCGCAAATACTTCATTGGCGGCTTGGTGTTTATTGCCATCATTATACCGGCGTTTATCTTTAAACTCTGCGGATTTGTGGAGACGGTGCCCCTGTTGTTTGCCATGGCTATATTGTATTTGCTGAATTACACAAAGATATTGGAGCCCCTGGCACAGGAGTAAGACGAAGGAGCTGCGGCCGTTGGCACTCTATATCCTATATTTCTTTTTCTATAGCAGCCTCGGCTGGCTGATAGAATCCATCTACTGCTCCGCCGCGGCCAAGAGGTGGATCAACCGGGGTTTTCTGACCGGGCCGCTCTGCCCGATTTACGGTACGGGCGCGTTGGTCATGGCGGTGATCCTCGGGCCGCTGAAGGCTTTGGATCTCTATTTGCCCATGGCCGGGTTTTCCCTCAAAATAACGCCGGTTCTGGTCGTGCTGGCCGGCATGGTGCTCTGCGACATTGTGGAATTCATCACCAGCCTGTTGATGGAAAAGCTGTTCCATGCCCGCTGGTGGGACTATTCCGACAAGCCCTACAACATCCAGGGCCGCATCTGCCTCGGGCACACGATGTATTGGGGCATCGCCGCAATCGGGTTTTTATACCTGGTGCACCCGATTGTGGAGGGGCTGTTCCGCTTCCTCCCGCAGCGCGCCGTTTCTCTGTTGCTGGTTGCCGTGCTTGCTATTTTTGCTCTCGACCTCGTCAACGCCGTGCGCGCCGCTCTGGACGTCAAAGACCTGATGGACAAGATGCGCGGCTTTACCAAGAAGCTGCGGGGCTACAGCGTCGGATTCCGCAGCAGCGTGACGGGGAGTTACCACGAGGTCCGGCAGTTTGTCAACCACAGTTCCCTCCATTTGTCCAGATGGGCCGGCGGTTCCTATCGGAGGAAAAAGGGCGAGACGGCAAGGCTGCCATTCTATATTCGCGTCAAGCGCAGCCGGGTCGGCCGTCTGTTCTTCGGTTACCCCACGCTACGGCGGGACGCGGAGGACAGTCTGGCGGAATTGAACATGGTGCTGAATGAAATCGAATACCGCCTGTTTGGCGAGGATAACCGGGAAATGTACTGATCTAGATATTAGATGCCAGATACCATATATTAGATGGTATAACAATAAAGCAGTCATGTAAGGGTGGGCCTTGTGTCTGTCCTTAAATTTACCAGACATAATTGCCGGGAAGGCGAACCATACTATATTTTGCAGGAGCGGAAGATTGCCGTGCTTTGGTTTTGTTCCTCTCCTGCCAGGAGGCGGCTAGACCGCCTCCGGTCTTTTTTTGAACCTTCTTCCCGTCCACCCCATATAGTGGTATTGTTGCGAAAACAAATACATATGAGGGGTTTTGCGCTATGAACCAAAGCCGTGAAAACAACTCCGAAACCCGGCTGACCTTCCGGAAGGTGGATACAAACACCCAGCAGGGCCTGCCGGACGCCGAGTTTGCGCTCTATCAGGACGATAATTTGTGCCGGACGGCGCGCTCGGACAGTACAGGCCTGGTGACCTTCCGCTGTCTCGCGCCGGGCTTTTACATCCTGCGGGAGTTCAGTCCGCCGCCGGGTTACGCCGCGAACAGCACCCGATGGTCTATCTGCGTCAGCGGGCCAGGCCGCGTATATGTCAACGGCTGCCGCTGCGACCACTTTATTATCTGCAATGTGCCCCAGACGGCCTTGGGCTCCTTCACTGCCATCAAAGTGAATGCGGCGGACCTTTCGCCGCTGGGAGGGGCCGTCTTCGAGCTGTTTGTCGGCGAGGTGTCGATGGGCAGCGTCATCACCGAGCCCTCCGGCGAAGTCAGCTTCAGCGGCTTGGCCCCGGGCGAATACATATTGGAGGAGACCCAGGCCCCGCCGGGCTTCCAGACACTCCGAAGGACCTATGCCGTATTGGTGGCGCCGGACGGCAGCGTGACCATTGACGGAAAGCCTGCCCAGGGGTTCCTGCTGGGCAACGTCTTCTCCGCGAACATGGCCTTCCAAAAGGTCGATGCAGTGACGCAGCTCCCGGTTATGGGCGCGGTCTTTCAGCTGTTCCCGGGTCAGGAGCCCATGGAATCGGAGCCCGTGGCCACGGCAACCTCCGGGGAAGACGGTATGCTGCGTTTTGACAACATCGGGATGGGAAATTATTCCTTGCGGGAGCAGATGCCCGCGCCCGGTTATCTGCCCAACACGGCCGTCTACAATGTAGTGGTCGCGAACGACGGTTCCATACAAATTGACGGCATACCCGATTTTGAATTTATCCTGCCCAACAGAGAGTTCCCCGATGTCCGCGTGTTCAAGACAGACGAGGCGGGCGCGCCACTTGTGGGCGCCGGTTTCGAGCTGCGCCAGGACGAGACGACAATCATGACGGCCACCAGCGACGAGACGGGGTTTGCCCTGTTCCCGCGGCTGGCTCCGGGCGTCTACTCGCTGCGGGAGACGGACCCGCCGGAGGGATTCCGGCCCTACACGCCCATCCACATCGTCGTGGTGCAAAACGACGGGGTCATCACGATAGACGGCAGCCCAATCACCGTGTTTTCCATTCCGAATCAGCGGGAGACCATCCGTGTTTCCGGTATAAAAATCTGGAACGATTCGAACAACGCCACCAATATCCGGCCCGATGAAATCACCGTGACACTGTTTCAAAACGGCATGGCCCACAGTTCCCAGCAGGTAGCCACCGCGGTCAACAGCTTTACCTTCAGCGATTTGCCCGAGCTGGACGCAGAAGGAACGCCCTTTGTCTACACGGTAGACGAAGAGAGCGTTCCGGTGGGCTATGAAAAAAGGGTGGAGGATACCACGATTATCAACGACATTTTGGTGTTCTGCATCTTCGTGGTTTATTTCGACGCCACCAACAATGTCCCGCTGTTTGACCAGTATTTTGCCGCTCTATACGGAAGCGACTACACGGTTTACGCGATTGATTTCCCGGGCTACGAGGCGATTCCGCCCCTCTCCCACACGTTTACCAATATCACGCGGCCCCAGGAGCATACGTTTTATTATAATGCGATATAGCTTTATTACATAATACCCGAGCACAATTCCCCCAACAACACCCAATTCCTGTTTTCCGTCACCCGGACCGTCTGGAACGAGCCGATTACACGCACGTCCGCAGGGAACTCAATGATGACGTTGCCCGCCGTTCTGCCCGCGACGAGGCCGTCTCCCAGGCGGCCTTCTTCTTCGCAGAGCACCCGGAAGCACTGCCCCCGCATCCCCGCGCAACGCCGCGCCGCGATGGATTCCTGCAGCGCGCAGAGCTCCTGCAGCCAGCGCACCTTCTCCTCCCGGGGCACGGGGTCGGGAAGGTGCGCCGCGCGGGTACCCTCCCGGGGGGAAAAAATAAAAGTAAATAGAGAAGTAAACTGCGCTTCCCGTACTAATTCCAAGGTGTCGCGAAAGGCCTCGCGGCTCTCTCCCGGAAAGCCCACGATGATGTCGCTGGTGATAGAAATTTCCGGCATGACCCGCCGCGCGTATTCTATGAGAGAGAGGTACTGCTCCCGGCTGTAGCCGCGGTTCATGTCCCGCAGCACACCATTGTTTCCGCTCTGGACGGGCAGGTGCAGGTGCTTCGCGGCTTTGTCGCAGGCGGCTATGGTGTCCAGCAGTTCCGGCGTACAGTCCTTGGGGTGGGAGGTCATAAAGCGGATCCAGAAATCGCCCTCCATGCGGTTCAGTTCCCGCAATAGCCAGGAGAAATTGACTTCCTCCTGTAGTTTTTTGCCATAGGAGTTGACATTCTGGCCCAGCAGGGTAATCTCCTTGTAGCCCTGTTGTACCAGCTTCCGCGCCTCCGCGAGCACGGCCTCCGGTTCCCGGCTGCGTTCCCGCCCGCGGACATAGGGCACGACGCAGTAGCTGCAAAAATTGTCGCAGCCGTGGAGAATGGGCAGCCAGGCCTTGAAGGCGCTCTCCCGGTGCACGGGCAGGTCCTCGTGAATGGCGCCCTCCACTTGCGGCAGCTCGAAAATCCGCTTGCCGCCGGAGAGGTTTTGATAGAGCAGCTCCGGCAGGCGGTGGAGGACATGGGTGCCGAGCACCAGGTCCACGAAGCTGTAGTGCGTCCGGATTTTTTCCGCGATGTGGGGCTGCTGCGTCATACAGCCGCAGAGCAGGATTTTCAGGCCGCGCTTGGATTCTTTGAGCTGTTTCAACGCGCCCACATTCCCGAACACCCGGTCCTCCGCGTGCTCGCGGATGGCGCAGGTGTTGTAGAGGATGAGGTCGGCCTCCTCCTTCGCCGCCGTGAGGCAAAAACCCATGGCCAGCAGCATCCCCTGCAGGCGCTCGCCGTCCGCCGCGTTGGCCTGGCATCCGTAGGTGCGCACATAGGCCTTCGGGGCCTCGCCGTATTGGCTGGCCAGCAGCTCCCGCACCAGCTCCGTGTATTCTTGTTGGGTTATTTCTTGCGGACGGCCACAGGCCGCCCCTACTTGATTACTTTCCCGCAATGGAATTTCCTCCGATGGTTAATCTTCAAACAAACTGTCCTGTAAGTCTAATATCCGCTCCCGCCGGCGCTGTGTTTCTTCTGCGTCCGGATGCAAACTGCCGTCCCCGTCCAGACGCAGGACTTCGCCCTCCCGCGTGCCCGGAGGTACTGCCGCTAGGGCAACCGTGACAATTGATAGATCCGCGCGTTCCAGCACGGCCCAGTCGCCCTCAAAGCGGTCGATCACCACAAATTCCGGCATCTATGTCCATTCCCTTCACTTCTGATTTGCGTAACCAATTGTGCAGTACAGTTGTGCTTTCTCGATTTTAGTCAAGAGGTTACTTCAACAACATTTTAAGCTCTTCAAAGTCATTTTTTGAAACATTATCAACGATTGTTTTTCTGCAATATGCACTTGGATGAGGTAGAAAAACAAAAGACCGCTGTACACCGCCAACATCAAAAGTACGGTAATTAGTCTGGCTTTTGAGGTGGAGATGCTGCATAACTTGATTTCGCGCAAAACTTCCCAAGATTACAATTATCTTTGCGTGACTACTGTTGAGTATCTTTAATAAATATTTCCGGGAGCATTCATCTGCGGCTTCTGATACACCCTGTTCTTTTATCGATTTGCAGTGAACAACTTCGGTGATAGCGAAATCAACCCCATATATGGACTTGCGCCCCAATAGTTCTTCCGCTCTTTTTCCAACAGCCGCCCAAAACCGCACCCAACTTATCGAATATGTTCCATCTTTCAGCAACACATAACGGTTATCTTTGACCCACAATTTCTTTTTACCATCGAAGCGATTCGTAAAAAAGTCTGTGATGTAATCTTTTGTCCAACTCTGCGTCGGGTAGTCTTCTTCCGCGCCAATGGATGGATTTGACGAAATAAATAGAATTGGCGATTCAAGAAGGTTTCCATTCCATGGTTCAGGCAGTTGAAAATCATCTGTCTGATTTTGTGTGTGAACAATATTATGACAAGGATGACTTCTATCCTGCCTGGCCAGACAAACATTTGGACAATTAGCAATTTCGTGTAATAAATCGTCCATTGAAAGTTCTCCGATTTTCATGGATTATTGATTTTCATAATGAATATACAAGCTCTCCCCATCACTGCCCACCACGATCGTGCCGCAGACATCCGTCCGCAGGACCCGCGCTCCGGCGGCCGCCAGGCGGTCCAGCGCCAACTGGTCGGGGTGGCCGTAGGAGTTTTCCCTGCCGCTGCTGATGACGGCCATCTCCGGCCGCACGGCGGCAAGAAAGTTTTCCGTGCTGGAGGTCTTGCTGCCGTGGTGCCCGGCGGAGAGCACCGCCGCCGACAGGACTCCGCCGCCCGCAAGCAGTTCCCGCTCCACGGAGCCCTCCGCGTCCCCGGTGAACAGGAAGGCGGTTTTTTGATAGACCACACGCGCGGTGACGGACATATTGTTCATGTCCGAGGACTGGGAAATGGGCCCGAGAATATAGAGCTTCAGCTCGCCGAGGGAATAGACGCCGCCCGGAACGGCGGCAATCGCCTTCGTGCCGGAGTCCCGTATGGCCCGGAGCAGCAGCTCGTAGGTCTGCGTGGCCGGCGTGTTTTTCTCTGTCAGGCGCGGCAGGATGATGGCTGTCACCTCAAAGGTTGCCAAAATCTCCGGCAGGCCGCCGATGTGGTCCGAATGCGGGTGCGTGGCGATGACGTAGTCCAGCTTCTCTACGCCGCGGCCGCGCAGGTAGGCGACGACCTTCTGTGCGTTGGGCCGTTCCCCCGCGTCGATGAGCAAATTGCCGTACTCCGTCTGGATGAGGCAGCATTCGCCCTGCCCCACGTCGATAAAGTGTGCGCTGAAGGGTTTTGCCGCCGCCTCGCTGTCCGCCTGCAGGCCCGTGTAGGCGTAGAGCCTGTCCAAAAGGCCGCTTCCGCTCGCGAACAGAGCGGCTACCAGAACCAACACCAGCAGCAGGATGCCGGTAAACAGCTGTTTATTGCTGCGTTTTGCTTTATTTGCCACGCTTTCCGCTCCTTTGGATATCGTTCCGCCCTGGAATCAGGCAATTGGCCCCCTGCCCGATCAAATCCGCGCGGCCCGCAGTGCGCAGCGCCTGCTCCGCCAAATCCCGGTTTTTCGGGTCGAAATATTGCAGCAGGGCGCGCTGCATAGCCTTTTCCCGCTGGGTCTTTGCCGCAAAGACGGGCTCCAGCGTGTAGGGGTCCAGGCCCGTATAAAACATGCAGGTGGACACGGTGCCGGGCGTAGGGTAGAAGTCCTGCACCTGCTCCGGCCGGATGCGCTGCCGCTTCAGAAATAGGGCGAGCTCCACCGCGTCGCGCAGGGTGTTGCCCGGGTGGGAGGACATCAAGTAGGGGACCAGGTACTGCTCCTTGCCCGCGCGTTTGCTGAGAGCGAAATACTGCTGGGCGAAACGCAGATAGGACTCGATGTGCGGCTTGCCCATGGCGTCCAGCACCGCCGCGGAACAGTGCTCCGGCGCGACTTTCAACTGCCCGCTGACGTGGTGTTCCACCAGTTCGCGGAAGAAGGCGCTGTCTTTGTCCGCCAGCAGATAGTCGTAGCGGATACCTGAACGAATAAATACTTTCTTCACGCCCGGCAGGGCGCGGACGGCCCGCAGAATATCCAGGTACTCTCCGTGCTCAGCTTGCAACTGGACGCAGGGCGCCGGCGCGAGGCACTTTTTGCCCTTGCACAGGCCCTTCTCGGTCTGCTGTTCGCAGGAGGGGTGGCGGAAATTGGCCGTCGGTCCGCCGACATCGTGGATATAACCCTTGAAGTCCGGCTGCTTTGTGAGAAGCTTTGCCTCCCGGAGGATAGATTCTTTGCTTCGTGCGCTGACGGCGCGGCCCTGGTGAAACGCGAGGGAGCAGAAATTACAGGCGCCGAAACAGCCCCGGTTGTGGGTGATGGAAAAGCGGACCTCTTCCAGCGCCGGGACGCCGCCCAGTCCGTCATAGGCCGGGTGCCAGGTGCGGGTGTAGGGCAGCGCGTAGACCGCGTCCAGCTCCTCTGTGGAGAGGGGCGGCATGGGCGGATTCTGCACCAGCATACGTTTGCCGTGCTTCTGTTTCAGGGCTTTTCCGCGGACGGCGTCCTGCTCATCCTGTTGGATGCGGCAGGCAATCGCGTACTCCCGCTTGCTGGCCCGCACATTTTCCAGGGAGGGGCACTCGGCGCCGCCCCAGGGCGTCTCCCGGCTGTCCACCGCATAGCAGGTACCGGGGATGTCCCGCAGGGAGGAGACCGTCTCCCCCGCCGCTAGCCGCCGCGCGATGGCGGCAGTCTGCTTCTCCCCCATGCCGTAGACGAGCAGGTCAGCGCCCGTTTCGAGTAAAACAGAGGGGCGGACGCTGTCCGCCCAGTAGTCGTAGTGCGCGAAGCGCCGCAGGGAGGCCTCCAGGCCGCCGACGATGAGCGGGATATCCCCGAACAATGCGCGGATTTTTTGGCAGTAGACCGTCAATGCCCGGTCCGGCCGGAGCCCGGCCCTGCCGCCGGGGCTGTAGGCGTCCTCGCTCCGCTTGCGTTTCGCGGCGGTGTAGTGGGCGACCATGGAGTCTAAATTCCCGGAGGAGACGAAAAATCCCAGGCGCGGCGTTCCGAAGTGCAGAAAATCTTCCTCGGAATCCCAGCGCGGCTGCGCGAGGAAAGCAACCCGAAAGCCCTCCCGCTCCAGCACGCGGCTGATGATGGCCGTACCGAAACTAGGGTGGTCCACGTAGGCGTCGCCGCTGATTAGGACGAAATCCACCGCGTCCCAGCCCCGGGAGAGCATATCTTGTTTGTCGATGGGGAGGAAAGAATTCATAAATACGTTAATTATTGTAGGGGCGGCCTGTGGCCGTCCGTATATATTTCACAGGTCACACGGACGGCCGCAGGCCGTCCCCACAGAGAAACTCTCAACTCAATTGCGACGGGTGCTTCTTGAAGAAATCAAAACGCGGCTCCAAAAACAGCGGCTCATGCGTTTCGGGATTTTCCATAAAGCTGTAGACCGTGTCAAAAATGCGTTCCCAGGAGAAGAAGCTGAGGTCGTCCCCCAGATTGAGGTAGGCGCGCAGCAACTCCGTGCCCTCCGGGGCGACGGGGTGGGTCAGTACCGCGGCGACACGCAGCATGTGGAAGCTGTCAATCACCGTCTGCCGGTGGAGTGCGCTGCCGCCCTCCGCCGCCTTCGTCGCCTGGGACCACTGCTTGTTGATGCTGCGGATATAACTGTCCAGCAAATTCATCACGCTGTGGAATTCGTATTTGTAGGCAAAGCGCTCGCAGCTCAAGATGGCTTCCTCCGCCGCCTCCAGCACCGCCGGGCTGACTTCGCCCACGGGGATTCTTCCGTCATAATATTGCTGAATCGTATAGAAGCAGGAGCGCGCCACGCGGTTCAGCACGTTGGTGAGCAGATTTCCCTCCTTCAGGGCGGGGTCGCTGTCCCGTTCGCTGACCTTTGGGTTGAGGGGTTTTGGCTGGAAGCTGACGCTGCGGATGCCCAGGCCCAGGCCCAGGAAGTGGGCGCGGAGCTGTTCCGCTGTATAATAATTCAGCAGCTCGGCGGCCATGGGCGGCTTCACTTTGCCGCTGCTGGAGGCCTTTTTGTCCAGGAATAAAATGTGGTTGTTGGCGACCAAGTCCGGCATCTGCAAGTCGCCCTGCTCCGGTTCCGCTGAAGGATTTGTTCCCTGCAGTCCCATGAACAGCGCGGGTTCCGCCAGGCCGTAGAAGTAGATGTTGTCCGAGCCGATGAACTGGTAGATGTTCGCCTCCCCGTCGCACCACCAGTCCTTCCAGGCCTCGGGGGAGGCTCCCTGCTGCTCTAGATAGGTCTTGGTGAAAGAAATTGGCGCCCAGAGGGATTCCGGCCAGACCCAGAACGTCTGATTTTCAAGGCCCTCCAGCGTGGGGGCCGGTACGCCCCACTCCGTGTTTCCGGTCAGGCGGAAGGGCACCAGGGCTTTGCCGGTCCGGAAGCGGATGCCCGCCCCGGCCAGCGTCTGTGCGGCCTGCTCCCGTTCCGGCAAGTTCGCAAAAATCAGAATAGCCGAAGACTTGTTTTCCTCTTCCTGCAGCTCGAAAGATGGCAAATTGCCCCACGCCGCAGAATCGCGCAGTAGATCCAATTGATCTTTCTTGATATAGATGACCGGCGGGCGCAGAAATTCCAGCAGCGTCCGCGTCAGCAGAAGGCTTGTCGTTTCGTCCTCCTGAATGCGGCCTACCCAGGCCCGCAGCAGCGGCTCAAACTCCTCCAGGCAGAAGTACCAGTTGCTGACGTCGCGCATTTCCGGCTTTTTGCCGGAGAGGGTGCTTTTGGGAAAGAGTAAATCGCTGGGCATGTACTGGTGCCCCAGCGAGCATTCGTCGGCGTAGCCCTGCTCGGAGCCGCAGCCCTCAATCGGGCACTGCCCCACCACCTGCCGCCCGTTGAGCAGCACGCCGAACTCCGGGTCGAAAAACTGCAAGGTGACCAGCTTGCGCAGATAGCCGTTTTGATGGAGCGTTTCCAAAATCTCATCGGAGAGCGCCGCGTGGATTTCTTTTGCCCTGCCAAGCCCGGAGGCCGCAAAGAGATTGGGACTGATGAGATAATCTGCCAGTGTTTTCGTCTGCTTTTCGTGGTTGGATTGTACGAAATCCTCGATGCTTCCGCTGAACGCGCCCTCCTCACAGAGTTTGCGGTAGCTTTCCGAAGCGGGCGAGCCGTAGCAGTCTGTGCCGGAGACGAAGATCACGTTTTCCGGGCCGATGCGGTCCCGCAGAAAGCGGGCGAAGAAGTCCGCGCGCACAAACGGGCCGCCGATGTGCCCGAAGTGCAGCTCCTTGTTGCCGTAGGGCATGCCCGCGGTGATCACCGCGCGGGCCGGAAATTTTGGCCGGTTGGTTTCTGTATTCATAAATACGCTCCTATCTGGTAGGGGACGCAGTCCTCTGCGTCCCATTGTAAATGATTCGATGAGGGTATGATGGGACGCAGAGGACTGCGTCCCCTACAACCCCGTCAATCCGTCCAGGGTTCATCCCCGTCATCCTCGTCCTCGTATTCCTCGCCGTCGTTCTCCTCGGCCGCGTAGTCGTCCGAGCCCAGGGCCTGCATCTCCAGAAACTGGCGCTTGCTGATGAGCACCTTTCTCGGCTTGGAGCCCTCGAACGGGCCGACGACGCCGCGTTCCTCCAGCTCGTCCATGATGCGGGAGGCGCGGGCGTAACCGAGCTTCAGCTTCCGTTGCAATAACGTCGTGGAGGCCATTTCCGCCTCGACCACCACGCGCACCGCCTCGTCAAACAGATCGTCCTTCTCGCCGTCCCCGCCGTCGGAATCCATCGCGGCGGAGCCCTTCTTTTTCTGGCCCGTCTGGGCGGCGATCTTCTCGACTTCCTCCATCATGGCCTCGTCGTACTCCGCGTTCAGCTGCTCCGTGACGAAGCGGACGACGGCCTCCACCTCCTGGTCGGAGATGAAGCAGCCCTGCACGCGCACGGGTTTTGAAATGCCCACCGGGTTGAACAGCATGTCGCCGTAACCCAGCAGTTTTTCCGCCCCCGCCATGTCCAGAATTGTGCGGGAGTCCACCTGGGAGGACACGGAAAGCGCGACACGGCTGGGGATATTGGCCTTGATGATGCCCGTGATGACGTCCACGGAGGGCCGCTGCGTGGCGATGACCAGGTGCATCCCCGCCGCCCGCGCCATCTGCGCCAGGCGGCAGATGGAATCCTCCACCTCGTTGGGGGCAATCATCATCAGGTCGGACAATTCGTCAATAAAGATGACAATGTGGTGCAGCCGGGCAAGTTCCTCGCTCTTGTCCGCGAGTTTATTGTAGCCGGTGATGTCCCGCACATTCTTTTCCGCGAACAGCTTGTAGCGCTTGCCCATTTCGCTCACCGCCCAAGCCAGGGTGCCGGCGGCCTTGCGCGGGTCGGAGACCACGGGCAGCGCCAGGTGCGCGATGCCGTTGTAGACCGTGAACTCCACCTGCTTGGGGTCTATCATAATCAGCTTGACCTCGTCCGGCGTGGCGTTGTAGAGGATGCTGATAATCATGGTGTTCATGCACACGGATTTGCCGGAGCCCGTCGTGCCCGCGATGAGCAGGTGGGGCATGCGCGCCAGATCCGCGCAGATGATGTTGCCGGAGATATCTTTCCCCAGGGCCACGTTCAGCTTGCTCTTCGCGCTTTGGTACAGCGGGGAGCCGATGATCTCCCGCATACCCACCGTGGATTTCTGCTTGTTGGGCACCTCGATGCCGATGGCGGATTTGTTTGGAATAGGCGCCTCGATGCGCACGCCGGAGGCGGCCAGACGCAGGGCGATGTCGTCCGCCAGCTGGGTGATCTTGTTGATGCGGATGCCCGGCTTGGGTTCCACTTCGTAGCGGGTGACGCTGGGCCCCCGGCTGATGGCCACAATCTCCACGCTGACGTTGAAGCTGTTCAGGGTTTCGATCAGCTTCTGCCCCGTCAGGTCGTTTTGAATGTTCCCGCCGCCCGGATGGAAAACCCGTTCCGTGACGGAGAGCAGTTCAATCGGCGGCAGCCTGTAGTGCGGCGGCGTGACGAAAATTTCCTCCGGGGCGGTTTCCGCCTCCTTCTTTTTGGGCTTGCGCTTCTTTTCGGCCGCCTGCCCCAACAGCTCGTCCATGCCGGTTTCGGAGGAGAGCGCTGCCCCGGGCGGCGAAACAGGCGCCGTGTCCAGCGTGGGGATGAAATCCCGTTCCGGCGAGTCGGGGAAGTCGGGGCCGCCCGCACCGTCCAGAGGGTCGCCCACAGGCAGAATCGGCAGCTGGACCGGCTTGCCGGGCCCGATCCGCAGGGGCGCCCGCTCGTGTTCCAGTTCCCAAATTTGCCATTCGGCATCCCGCTCCTCTTCGCGCAGGCGCTGCTCCTCGTAGTGCTCGGCGAGGCTGGTCTTTGCGCGTTTCGCGCCGCGGAACAGCGCCCGCAGCCAGGTGATGTGTGTGGTGCCGGTCAGCAGCATCAGCAGCACGGCGATGCCCAGGAGGACCAGAATCGCCGCGGGCGTCTTGCCGAGTTTGCCCAGGGCCGCGCCGAACAGCGCGCCGAAAAAGCCGCCGCCGGCACGGGGGCTCACCGCGTCCCAGGCGCCCTGGGCCTGGGACCAGAGACGCTCCTCCAGCAGGTAGCTCTCTTCGTTCGTGAAGATGTGGATAGCGGCGCCCAGGGCCAGCAAAAAGGCGGCTGCGCTGGCCAGGCGCGTGCCCTGCTTGCCGTATCCGTCCAGAGAGACCAGGACGGAGAGCAGCAGCAGCAGCAGCGGCCAGAGATAGGCACAGAAGCCGAAGAGGCTGAACAGGAGCTCGTGCAGCGCGGTCCAGAGGCCGGCGCCGGGAATGAACGCCGCGCACAATAACAGCACGGCCGCGGCCAGCAGCAACACGGACAGCAGCCTGTTGCTGGCCTCCGCCGCCTGCTTCCCACCCGTGGGACGTTTCGCGCCGGAGCCGCCCTTGTTAGAGGAACCGGCGGCTTTTTTGGTGGAGCTTCCCTTTCCGGTTGTTTTTGTTGGCATTTTATGTACCTTCTTAGACATTAGATAGTAGATATTAGACGTTAGACGATGATTTTTGAACGGTGTGGCATGGAAACGGCACCCTCCAAATCCGCACTTTCCGTAGGGTCGGGGTTCCATCCCCGACCGGATAACGCGTCAAACACCCCTACAGCCCGGCAAGACCCGCAACAATCACAATTGCCCCAATTCCAAGGCAGTAGTAGCCGAAATACTTGAATTTATCGGTCTTTACCAGCCATTCCAGGGCTTTGATGGCGAAGAAGCCCACCGTGACGGCGGTCACGATGCCGAAGAGCAGCGGTAATATCTCCAATTCCCGGTCGGACGCAAGGGCGTCTTTGAGCTCCATGATGTTTGCCGCCAGCACTGCCGGCACGCCGAGGATGAAGGAATATTTCACCATGTATTCTTTGGAAATGCCGCAAATCATACCGGTGGAAACCGTGGAGCCGGAGCGGGAGATGCCGGGGAAACCCGCCGCCAGAAACTGCGCAAAGCCCACCGCCAGCGCGGATTTTTCGTCTATCTGCTTGCGGGGGTGGGCCTGTTGCTTCGCCCGCCGGACGCCGAACAGCAGCAACCCTCCCGTGAACAGGAAGCAGAAGCCCTCCACCAGGATGTCGTCGTCCTGGGCCAGGCCGCCCAGAACGTTCATCAGTCGTGTCTCTTTCCCGATCGGAAGCAATAACAGCAACAGCGGAACGCAGGAGATTACCAGCATGAAGAGCATACGCCGGGTGGGCTTCATCTCCCGCCACTTGAATCGCCGGGTGACGATGTCCCGCACGGTAAAGACGGCCTCCCCCAAAAGGGCCAGAAGCGTCTTCCAGTAGACCAGCACCACGGCAATCAGGGTGCCCATATGTAGGAGCACCGTGAAGAGCAGGGAGTCCTCGCCCCCCACGCCGAGAAAGTGCTGCAGCACGGAGAGGTGCCCGCTGGAGGAGATGGGCAGAAACTCCGTGATGCCCTGCACCAGGCCTAAGAATATGGCTTTAAAGACGGACAAAGCAAGCACCCCTTTAGAGTGGAGAGTGGAGAGTTGTTTCCGGGGGTATATATCGGATTCAAATAATCCGCTAAGTCGGTAGAAATCAGCCGACCCACAATTTCCCCCCGCGGGGTCCTCACGCAGCTGAGCCATTTGCCGGTTCCCAGGGAGTGCTGCGTATATGGAGACAGGGTTTCCAGCGGAAAAACGTCATTCAGAGAGACGACGGTGTGCAACATCATGTCTGCGGCTCCTGTTCCATCAATTCATACAGGCGGGCCAGCGCGTCGGACAAACTGCCCAGGGAATCAATCAGCCCTTCTTTGACGGCGTCCTCCCCGTTGAGCACGGTGCCCACGTCCATCACCAGTTCCCCGGTGGCCAGCATCAGCTCCCGGAAGCGGTCGGCCCGCATCTTGGAGTTGTCCGCCACGAAGCGCACGATGCGTTCCTGCATCTGCTCGAAGTAGGAGAGCGTCTGGGGCACACCCAGCACCAGGCCCGTCATGCGCACGGGGTGGATCGTCATCGTGGCGGAGGGCGTGATGAAGGAGTGCTTCGCGGAGACCGCCAGCGGCACGCCGATGGAGTGCCCGCCGCCCAGGACCAAAGAGACGGTGGGCGTCTTCATGCCCGCCACCAGCTCCGCGATGGCGAGGCCGGCCTCCACGTCGCCGCCCACGGTGTTCAGAATCATCACCAGGCCGTGGATGTCCCGGCTCTCCTCAATCGCGACCAACTGGGGGATCACATGCTCGTACTTCGTGGTCTTGTTTTGCGGGGGCAGGATGTAGTGCCCCTCAATCTGGCCGATGACGGTCAGGCAATGAATACAGCGGCCGTCCCGCTCCACGGTAATTGATCCGGTTTCGACGATTTGCTCCGCTGTCTCCGCCTGCTGTTTCGGGGCATCGTCCGGGTCCTCCTCCGGCTGCGGCCCCGGGATTTCGGCGGGGAGAGGGGAGGGGAGCCAGGTATTGTCGTCCTGATGCATCTATGCGGCCTCGTTTCAGAAAATGATAACTCCCGATAGTTTTCCCTGAAACAGGACGAAATATGCCGGAAAAGAATTTCTTACTAAATAGTATAGCAATAAATTGCAAAACAGGCAATATAGAAAATAGAAAATTTCGAATATTTTGTGGACAGGGCCAATCTTTAACGCAACACCTTGCGATTTCAAGCCACAATGCCCCGCAGGGTCCCCGCATTTACATTTCAGAAGAAGCGGTCAAAAGACGTTCGAGGTAAGCATTATCCCAACCGGCGAGTCTGCGGCGGCTTTTGAGACTGACCCGCTTGCCGGGATCAACCCG
>Ga0123353_10001697_pt1 | contig 27078 bp, 18 predicted proteins | sample TergutLab28metaG_3_FD_92763 | JGI IMG/M metagenome (GOLD analysis project Ga0123353, IMG submission 92763) | Labiotermes labralis P3 segment gut microbial communities from Petit-Saut dam, French Guiana - Lab288 P3 | ecosystem: Host-associated > Arthropoda: Insects > Digestive system > Gut ...
ATCTCGAAACGATGCAACAACAATTTGTCGAAAGCGTTTTGAAAGAGCATGGCGAAACACTTGACAAGCACGGCTTTCTTCCGCCGCCTTCGGAACAGAGTGCTTGCGAAGTAGCCGTTGATGATGAGGACACGTCGGAGACCATCGACGCAGAAGTCGAAGCCTTGTACGCCTATTTCACGGGGAAACACCGTAAAAACGAGAAAGAAACCGAGGCGAATGGAAATGGCGGTCAGGAACCATGTGTGCCAACCGCTCCTTCTCCAAATCATTTCTGTTCTTCTATGCCTAAAAAACCTGCCAAAGAGTCAGAAGCAACGGGCGACTGACAAAAATACTGTCCGTCAAGATTGGGGCAGGTCACACCAACCTGTGAACAGAAGGAGAAATTTCAAAAATGGGGCATGAGATTATAACCAAATTGTTCGAAAAATGATTGAAATTCGATTGGGTATCGGTTACAATTGATGCCAGTATCCCCAGACCAAGTAGAAAACGAACTCTGAAAAGTTATGCACCGCATTTTTTTGTCCCTTCTTTGGACCGCTGTGTTCCTATTTGTGGCACAAGTGGTGTACTTTGTTCTTTTTAGCACAAGACCACTAAAATACAACGAAGGGAAACCGCTCGCTGCTGAGCGGGTTTTGGTCGATGTCGGAAACACTTCGTGTCTCTACAATGATGGCAACGGCAACGTCTGGATTGGCACGGAGGGCAGTGGTGTCTATCGTTATGAAATTGCTGAACGCAGAACGACTTCCATTGAGGTGCCTGATGAACTCAAACACGCATCGATTCGGTCGTTGGTCGTGGACTGTCATGGGCGGCTCTGGGTGGGTACATCACAAAGGGGGCTGTTTGTCCGAAACGATGAACAATGGAAACATTATGAAACGGGTGAGCGGATTCCCAATATCCAAGTATCACCCATTGATGGTACCATTGTTTTAGCCACGAACATCGGTGTGATCGGTTACAATGCAGAAAAGGACGTATGGATGGAGATTGATTCGAAAGTTATCCAGCCGACTTCCCTTGCTTTCGATAGTAGTGGCAACCTTTTCGTCGGAACCTCTTGTGATGGGATTGTCCGATTGAATCGGGACGATGTTGGCTATTTTTCTGTAGGTCAACAGATTACTGCTCCGCGACGATTTGGTCCAGACTCTGCACCGACCGTCTCGCCGGTGCCGCTTGATCCTTGCGGCGAGGGTTTGCCTTCAAACCAGATCAACGCACTATTAGTTGGCTCAGATGGTACTGTCTGGGCGGGGACATCAGCGGGTTTGGCTTGGAGTCGTGATAGCAGTGAAACTTGGACATTCTTGAGGGGACGTGACTATGGAGATAAAATGCGAGGTCTCTTTGCCGGGACACCGCACGGATGGAAAGAACTCCCGCGTCTCCGGTTCGGCGACTTATTGCCGGAAGATCATGTGTCTTTGCTTGTCGAAGACGAGTCGGGAACGCTTTGGATAGGAACATCTGCGCTTGGCTGTATTGCCCTGAAACCTTCGTCGTTTTATCGTAACACGTTACCGAAAAATGAAGACATGCAGTCGCAACGCACTTTTCTGGAAGAAGTTGCCGCTGAATCAAGCAGGTTTCATGGGACGAAAACCGACCGGATCGTTGCCATGACACAATTATCCGGTTCCGAAGTCCTGATAGCCTCGGTGGCGGGCTTACTCGAAAAAATGGAATGTCACGGCGCGCAACAGGAATTTCTAGTGGCCACCCAACCGGAAAAAACACCCCCGAAAGACGTATTTCCGGTGTCCTACGTAGCGAAGGCAGAAAAAACGACAAGTGCAACGTCAAAGGTTGTTTTTCTCGGTGAAGATCGAACGACGATGGACCAATGGTTCGGCAAATACGGCAAGACATATGCGCTGATTGGAGGCGGCGAAATGCCGCATGATAAATTGATTGCTTTCGACGAATCTGTTTGTCAAGTGAGACCGTTTGTGGGAAACGTTGGCAACCGTACACGACCACTCGAACGGGTAACATTGTCTTCGCCTCATCACCATCATGAGGACAAAGAACTCGATCATTCACGGGAACCGGTACTGACGGGGTGGAGCAGTATAGGAAATACCGTCCCGCGCACTGCTGATGGACAGCATCTCTGGTGTGAGGTGAAACTGAATCAACCGGGACAATATGAGTTGAGCCTCTATTTTGTTGATCCAGCATCTGTCGGGGAGCAGGCGAAGGAAACGCGGGATTACCTGATCGAAATTTTTCCTGAAATGCCCACACCAAAAGTGCGAATACCTCGGCACGATTGGCAGGAACTTGGCAAACAGACGGATGAATGGGCAACCCATTCACAGCCGCTTGCCCATTGCCGGATTAATGATTTTCAAGGGGGTGTTTATTCGCGATTCGCTTTGGTTGGTCCGGGAACCTATCTTGTCAAAATCGACAAAAACTACGGGTACCAAGTCGATCTGTGTGCAATTCTGATTGACAAAATTGATGCCGATGATTTGACCGAATTGCCACTCATGTCAGGAGATCAATCTGCTGACGATATTCCTTGATTGCCATGCGAGCAACGCTCCTATTCCTTTTGTTCTCCGCCGTACTTTACGCTGACGATTTCCGCTCGGCGCAGGAGTGTTTACGTGAACAGGGGATTGAAAAGATTGTGTTTGTCAAGCGATCTACTTACACTGCTACAAACTACTACGCGGAGCACATTAGCAGTGCTTTTTTGCCGGGAGGAAACGTTTGTGTGCTTAATTTGGCAAGTGGTGAGACGACCAACCTTTGCCCGGATTTGACGGGTGGGATGATCGAACGATTGGATCTGGATTTTGAAGCAGAAAAAGTCGTGTTTGCGTGGAAACGCTCTATAGATGAAGGATATAGGCTCTATGAAGTCGGGATTGATGGGACGAACTTGCGGCAGGTTCTTCCGCCGCCGTCAAATGAGGAGCGGCTCGTCCGATTGTACAGAAATTGGTATCATCACGGAACGGATGATCTGAGTCCTTGCTACCTGCCCGATGGCGATATCTGTTTTACGTCCACACGTTGTCAATACGGAATTACCTGTGATGCACCGGATATTCTCACGACAGCGGTATTGTATCGTTGCTCGCCGGACGGGATGAATCTGAAAAAACTTTCGAGTAGCCCTGTGAGTGAATCATCACCGACTGCGATGTCGGACGGGCGAATTTTGTACACACGTTGGGAATATGTCGATAAAGGAAGCGTTGCTGTCAAAGCTCTTTGGGCGATGCGCCCCGATGGGACGGGGACTGTCGAAATTTTTGGGAACAATATCGCCTTGCCCCCCACTTTTCAGCATGGTCGTGAAATCCTAGGTCACTCCGGTTGGTTCATATTCACAGGCGGTCCACATTCACCCTACACGGCGATGGGACCGATCTTCCGCGTTAATACAAACAGTGATATTCGCACCGCCGTGCAGATGGAGCCAATGACCCCTTATGTCCGTATTACAGAAGAAGTCGGCTGGGATTTTTTGGATCGGGAAACTGCCCAATGGTATACCGACCAAGCCGGACATGGACCGCTCTTTAAGGAGGCATTCCCAATCTCGAAAGATTTGTTTCTTGTTTCCCATAAACCGAAGAGACTGGACTGTAATGCACCAAATGGCTATGGGATTTATCTGCTTGATTCGAAAGGGAATGTCCAGCCGGTCTACCGAGACGAACAGATTTCATGCTGGAATCCGATTCCAGTCCAAAAACGTCCGAGACCACCCGTGTTGCCCGATACACTCGATCCAAAACTGATCGACAAAAAACTTGCTCAAATGATCGTTGCCGATGTCTCGCATGGTCTTGACGGTATTCCGCGTGGTACCGTGAAATACTTACGAATTTTGGAACAAGTGCCGCGACCATGGAGTGCCAGACGCTGGGATTTCGATGACGAATATGGGCAACAGCATGCTGTCATCACCAAGGGGACACATCTCGTGTTGAAAGTATTACATGGCATCGTCCCCGTCGAAGAAGATGGATCGGCAAATTTTTTCGTTCCGGCGGAAGCAAATATTTTTCTTCAAGCCCTTGATGAAAACTTCCTCTCACTCCAGACGGAACGAACCTACGTTCACTCAATGCCGGGTGAGATTCGAGCATGTGTCGGTTGCCATGAAAAACGTCCCGAGGTTATCGCTACGTCATCGTTGACTCGTCCGAAAGCCCTGATCCGAGAACCGAATTTTCCCCAACCGCAACCGGGTGATCAGTTGCCGTACCGAGTGATTGATTATGTTTTGGATGTTCAACCGGTCTGGGACAAACATTGTGTCGCTTGTCATGGAAAAGAGAAAGCGGAAGGCGGCTTGCGGCTTGATGGCGAACTCACGCGATTGTTCAACGTTTCCTACGAACAACTCGTTCCCGACCGTTACGAACCGGAAAATTTTATTGACCGTAACCTCGTCGGACAAACGATTGGCGAACATCATCCAAAAACGGGAAATGTAGAATACTTGCCGCCCAAAGTGCTCGGTTCACACAGTAGCGTTTTAGCAGCGATGCTCTCGGAGAATAAAATTGGTTTACTCGACACAGACAGACAAAAACGTGTCGAAAAGTGGCAAGCACATCATACGGATATTCGCCTCACTTCCGAAGAACGGATTCGCGTGACGACATGGATTGATACGAACTGTCAGTATTACGGGAGTTGGTATGGTCGTCGTAACCTCAAATACGAAGGACGACGTGACTTCCGCCCAAAACCGGAATTCAGCGGCAAACCTTGGACACCCTAATTTTATGCCTGTTTACTCCTATAAAACCACAGATTCACGCGGAATCGTTTCAGAGGGGACGCTCTCGGCAAATTCTTCGTACGAAGCGAGGACAGATTTGCGTGACCGTGGACTTCGGGTACTGTCGATTACGGAGCAGAAGGCAACGCGTGTCAGTATTTCACTTTCGACGACACCGGGTCATTATTCTGCCCGTTTTGCCGGAGTGGTCGGAGAACTGTCAACGCTTCTTGGTACAGGCATTCCGCTACTTGAAGCCATAAAAAGTGTTGCCCACCAGCAGCCACGTTTGGTTCACGTTGCACTGATGCAGTTGCGAGACCGAGTATCAAGCGGTATTTCGCTTACCGAAGCAATGCAGGAGCAGTCGGAAATGTTTGATCCACTCTGTATCCGCATGACCGAAGTTGGCGAAAGTGCCGGTACGCTTGACCAAACCCTCCGGTATTGGTCGGAATACAAGGAACGTTCACTCCAATTCCGGGATCGTGTCGTTACAGCACTCACCTATCCGATTTTCGTTGCCTTGACCGGTGTAGTTGTTACGATATTTTTGATGACGTTCGTCTTACCGATGCTTTTGGAAAGTCTATTGGATTCCGGCAAACCGCTCCCGTGGCCGACGCAAATTGCCAAGTTCGGGAGCGACCTGTTGGTCCATTACGGATTTGAATTAACCATCGGCTTGGCAATCATCGTCGTTGCCTTTATCTTTTTGCTCCGCACGGAGCGGGGCTACTGGGTTTGGCACGCATCGCTCCTCAAGATACCGGTCTTTGGACTTCTGGCACGAAAGCAAACCGTGTCCCGAATTGCGTTTTTGATTTCCACACTCACGAAAAGCGGTATCCCGTTTTTGCAGGCACTTGAACTTACGGCAAAATCATCGGACAATAGAGTCATCCGTAAAGCATTACTGGATACCGCTGATGCAGTTCGCTCCGGGCATGATATTGCCCCGGCAATGCAAAAGACCGACGCGTTTCCGATGTCAGTGATTCAGGTGTTTGCAGTCGGTCAAGAGTCGGGACATCTCGACGAGATGCTCGACCGCTTGGCTACAGATTATGACCGGCAAGTCTCAAAGACGACCGAACGATTGGCGACGATTTTAGAACCCGTGTTGATTTTGACCCTGGCGATTTTCGTCGGATTTATTTTATTTGCAACCATTTTACCCATCTTGGAGGCTGGAAATGTGTTATAGAGAAAACGAACAAAAACGCCGAGCGTTCACTCTGCTTGAAATCATGGTCGTCGTGGTGATCATTGGTTTGCTGGCGGGATTGGTTACGGTTCGGACACGGAGTTACCTGCTCGTGAGCCGACAGAATGCAGCAAAAGCAGAAATCTCTAAAATGGTCGATGCTCTTGAGGCGTACTACGCCGTCAATCACCGTTACCCCACCAATGAGGAAGGACTTGCTGCTTTGACGGAAAAGACTCAAAAATTTCCTGATGGTCTTTTGAGTAAAATTCCAAAAGATCCGTGGGGGAACGATTACGTCTATAATTGTCCGGGGCGCACTTCGGCGTATGAAGTGATCAGTTACGGAGCCGATGGACGGGAAGGAGGTGAAAACGAAAATGCAGATATTGTGTCTGGGCAGTATTAGCCGCCGCTGGCGGCTAGACGGCAGTTCGCAGACGGCAGACTGCAGAGGAGGGGACGGGTTGCGCCCGTCTTACTATTCCATACTGCTTGCGTCTGCTACCGTCTGCGGTCTGCCGTCTGCCGTCTTACCTCGCCGTCTACAAAATCGACAGGCTTTTACACTTCTCGAAATGGTAACGGTACTGGCGATTGTGGCAATAGCCGCGTCGCTTGTTGTGGTCAATTATCGGGAACCGGTCAATAATGCCCGATTGGAACATGCTTTTGAAACCATCGGACGATTGGATCAGCGGGTGCGGCATTGGTGTAAGACGAATAATACGCCTGCCCGAATCAGAGTTGACCTTGACCGAGGTGTTTTTGTAGCAGAAAATGGAATCGGTAGTCCATTAGCAATCCCCGAAGCGGCGATTCCGAACGGAATGAAACTCAAAGAACTGCGAATCATGGGCAGGAACCGATTCGGACGAGATACAGTCATCCAATACACCTCGCACGGCACGACCCGATGCTGGGCGTTTAGCGTTGCCTATTCGGGGAACCGCGAGAGGTATCAATTTATCATTGGCGCAACGGGGCAAGCGGTTCCCTTTGATGACGCGGACTCATTGCTTCGTTTTGAAAGAATGTATGAGCGGGAATAGACTGAGCGAAAATAGAAGGGGGCTAACATTGCTCGAAGTGATCGTGGCGATGCTGTTGCTCGGTACGCTATTGGTGATGTTAATAGTCGGATACAACCGTCAAGCCATACAAATCGAACGGGCAGCAGAGCAAATTCGCGTGATGGATGTGGCAGAGGCACAACTTGCCGAGTGGCATTTGTTGTTCGGGTTTGCGCCGGTCAACGAAGAGGGGGAATTTCAGATTGATGACAAAACCTATCGCTGGCAAACGCGACCGGTGGAACAGATGATCGACCGAGAATTTTTGCTCGGCAACATAGCCTTTGACGTGTTTGGGGAAGAGGGCGATATACCGGTTCTGTCGCTAGAATTGATTGTGCCTTCATGGGAGAGTTTTGAATGAAACAAGGAATGACGCTCATTGAAATTGTGGTTGCTTTGGCACTGTCGGCACTGCTTCTGGGTACGACTGCCGGGGTGATCAAAGCGATGCATGAACGGAAAAAAGTCTTTGCGGACAGGCTTGATATACAGCCTTGGCGGATTGAGTTAGCGCAGGCGTTACGCAACGATCTTTTGCGTTCGCAGAACATGCGGATCGGATCAAGAACGCTGGAACTGCTGGGAAATTGCGGTCATGATCCGGTGACTGGTGAGCAGACATACTCGCCGGTTCACATCAGGTGGTCATTGAAAAGAGAAGGCGATTACGATATTTTAGTACGCACAGAGATACCGCATGGTGGACTGGAAGAACTGACGGCAACGCCGCGACCGCAATTGATGGCAGTCGATGTAACAGGACTCTCACTCGGCACGTTCACAGGTCTCGACAATATAGAGCGAAACGAGATGCAAACCTTGACGGCAAGAGGACGCATCTCCGATGAGCCGGGAGACTGGTCTGCAATCCCAAAAGTTCTGAAACTGGTTGTCAGGGGACAAGGCGATATTATATTGATCGACGAATTGATTTATCGATGAACAGACAAAAACAAGAGCAAAAAGGATTCGTGTTGGTCGTAGTGTTGGCAATGCTGGTGATTGCGGCAATATTGTCCGTGGGAATGGTGCGCCGCAGTTTGGATCAATCTGTCGCCGCTGCGAAAAAAGCGGACGAACTGCAAAGACGATGGGGAGAGATCAGTCTGCGGCACACGGTGTTGAATCGTGCAGAAATCCTTTTGCGAACGGCGGAACTTACCCAAGGCACCAAACGACCGACATTGCAAACGACTGTCAACTTGGGCAATCGCTCATTTTATCTGGTCTTGTCCGACGAGCAGGCAAAACTGAATCTGAATACGGCATTTCGGTATGGTAAAGAAAATGCCGTCCGACAGGCATTATTTGAAGAGGCTGTCATGTTGCCCATACAAATACGTCCTGATCCGAGAGCAACAGCGAATAGTCCTTATCCTTCGGCGTTTGCGTCGTGGGGACAGTTTTTTGATTTTGCGGTGTTTGCCAACTCATCGGAAAAAAATTACATGCAGTTAACACAGCTAGGGGAACGGATTACCTGCTGGGGGAATGGGCAACTGCACATGAATCGTGCGGAAGACGAGACGATCCGTTCGGTGTGTGAACTGGTCGCTCCGCCGCAGTCGGTCTCAGCACTGCTTGAATTACGGCAAGAGCATCCTGATTGGAATTTGGAACGATTGATACGAGAGGTAGACGTTCCTGACCGGGATCGCCGTTCCTTCAGGCAAGTCTTGACGGATCGGAGCCGTTGTCATTCGCTCTGGATGATCACACAAGACGCAAACCGCTCTTGGGCTCGTCTGGATATTAAGAATGCCGAGAACACATTTGGCAATGATATTGACACATTTTATTGGTGAAGTGATGCACGTTTTGCGTTTGAATACGATTTTGTTTGTTTTGGGGTCATTGTTTTGGTACTTGGCAGCCGGACTGTTGTTGTATGCCTTATTTGGATCCGTTAAAGTAATACCTGAAGAAGATGGAATGATCCGCCGTGCGGCGTTAACAAATTCCAGTACAAAAAACGCGGACTTGCCATCCATTGCGACGTTTGCGACGGTCTGGCACACGCCGCTCCAAATGCCTGTGTTCGATGCCCCGCCTCCGCCGCCCCCCCCAGAAATCAAACCCGAACCGCCAAGACTGAATGCCCGACTCATGGCAACCGCCGTGGATCGTGGACAACCTACGGCGATGTTTCGAGTACCGTCAGGAAGGTTTGCAACGCTTAAAGTTGGAGAAACGTTCGATAACGATCCAGGCACAGCCCGTATCGTTGCGATTGACGGCAAGCAAGTTATACTACAATTTGAAGGATTTGAGGAACAGCTGACCATTAACATCCAATGAGACATCTGTACGATCCGCTTGCGTTTTAGCCGCCACAGGCGTGTGCAAAATGACTACCGAAACCAAAACAATCTGGTTGATCATACCCTCGGAGGACAGAGTTGTTGTCTTGCGAGTTGCCGGGAATGAAGTTGTGCCTTTTGTCTCGATGGTGGATGACGAAACGACGCTCGTTCAGGCAATCGTAAAAGTCTTTGCCGAACAGGAATACGAAACCCAGTCAATCCTGCTTGCTCCGAGATCGACTGATGTGCTTTCGGTAACATTGCCGCCGGATTCGTCTGCGAACAGGCAAGCTGTGATCTATGAATTGGAAGAATATTTTCCGATTCCGGCGGAACGGTTCATTGCTGATTTTGTCTCGCATGAACAAGGACGTTTTGCCGGTGTGATTGATACCGAAAAATTTCTACCGTTGCTCGACGAACTGGCGGCACAACAACTGTTCATTCAAGCCATTGTGCCGCTGTCGATTCTTATCGTCCAGTATTTGACGCAACGACCGATCACCATTGATGACGGTATTCGCTGCATTATCTGGTCTTACAGACAAGAGTCGGTACTGGATGATGGTCGCATTGAACTGTTCTTTTTGACACCGGACGGACTACCGCTGTCATGGAAACTACTCGATGCAAAGCCGGAATCACTCCGCCGGGCACTCGAAGCAGATTTTTTGTTACGACACACTCCCTTATCTGTCGATACACTGCATCTTTCGGAAGAACTGTTGGCAGCGTTAACAACAATCCCCAATGTTACACTGGCAACGAACGAGTCAGATGAAGATGCAGAGTCCGTCGACCTGCTCCTGTTGGTGATAGCAAAACAGAGCGAAGCAATGTTATCGCGCAAGCAAAGACCGTGGTGGGATTTTTGCCGCGACCAACTGGCGATGCGTGGAGTGGACCGTGTTCTCGGTAAATCAATCAGAACAACTCTGTGGGGAGGAGTTGCCTTGGCTGCGGCTTTGTGTCTCGTTTTATTCGTGCGGATGTTTCAGTATGACCGGTTGGCTTCTCATCATCGTCAGGAGCAGGAAGTTGCGTTCCGAGAAGCGTTGCCTGACCAACAATTGCAAACCGGTTTTCGGAACCGCCTTGAGAGCGAATATATCAAAATGTCTGCCCAGAGGGAGAATACGGGGAATTTACCGGAGCGTGAATCGGTTTTATTACCCCTTCTGAATATTTTGCGGTCACTTCCGAAAACAGTACGATATCGGTTTCCCGAAATTCGGATTGAGCAAAACACGATCCGGCTGGATGGGCAACTTCAAGTCCACGGGGATGCCGAACAGATCGCCACTGCGTTAGAGGATGGCGGTTTCGCCGTCGAGCCCCCCAGTACGCAGCAGACGGGAGGTAGCGGCGTTGCAGTTCGGATTTCCATCGTGCGTCATACTACGGAGGGCAAGCAATGAATCCTATCAAAAAAATTCTAAAAACTCCCGAAAACCGACTACCGCTACTCCTGCTCGTCGGGCTTTCGGTTTTGGCATTTTGGCTCTCGGGCGGGTTAGGTCGGGCACATCGCGGAGCGGTGGAGGCAGTTGCCAACGCGAAAGCATGCCGGGAATTTGCATCCCGGATTATCGAGCTAAAAAAGAAGCCGGAACTGATTTCCGGCAGGATGAGTTCAACCGCCCAGATTGCCCAGTCGGTCGAAACAGCGATGCTGGAAGCGGAAATCCCTGCCGAAAAACTGGTTCGGATTGAGCCTCGTTCGGCAATCCGGTTTGAAAAAACACCGTTCCTTCAGCAGCCGTCCCACCTGGAACTACGGGAAATTTCACTGGAGCAACTGATTCGGTTTTTGCATATCCTTTCCACGCGAAATCGTCTTGAGGCGACGGATTTGCGTATCCATGCCCTCCGTTCTGCGGCTCCCGAAACCGGTCCCGAACTCTGGAATGCAGAATTGATCTTGACAAACACCATCTATTCTCCGTAAAATACCCCGGTTTTTTCTACCGAAAACAGGCAACCGCCTCGCAACGATGTTTGTACGCCTTTGGATCATTTTGTTTTTGATTGTGCTCGGCGTGAGCGGATGCACATCGAACGGAATGCGTCAAGGGACTAACTACGAAACGATCAAGGCAAATCCAAAACGAGACCCTCACGGAGCGGCAAAACTAAACCGACAGGGGATTGAATCCTTGTCCAAAGGAAAAGTCGCAAAAGCCGAAAAATTGTTTAAGAATGCACTCCTCAAAGATGTCAACTATGGTCCAGCACATAATAATCTTGGTCGGCTCTATTTTGATCAGGGAAAGAACTATCTTGCCGCCTGGGAATTCGAGTATGCGACGACGGTGATGCCGGGACGAAGTGAACCCTATAATAACCTCGGCATGGTGATGGAACGAGTGAACAAAATGGAGCAGGCGATTGAGGCTTATGAAACCGCAAACGAGATGTGTCCGAATCACCCGGAGATTGTTGGTAATTTAGCCCGTGCATGGTGGTGTCATGACAAAGCCAGTCCGCGAACCCGTGAACTATTGGAACAACTTATCTTCGTTGATTGTCGCTCAAATTGGGTTATGTGGGCGAAAGAACAAATCGCCTGCGGAAAACTTGCATCCAATGATATTCTGCCAGACTTTACTCTCAAGGGTCTCTCCTCAGAGCGACCTCTGGTTATGCCGTCTCTATCCGCACCATCGACACCTTACCCCGTTCCACTCCTTGCTCCGCTCCTACCCGATTCGTTTCCATAACCCCAACTACAGCCAAGAAACCCAAGAGATATGAAGTTCCTGATTCGTTTGTTTTTTTCCTTTGCATTATTTTTTGGTCTGGCGGTTTTCCTGTGCGCTCAGCAACTATCCTCTCGGTATCTGACACTACAGTACCAACAGCCTCCTCGCGTGTTGATGGCTCAGGTGGGAGGAACACCCCCTCAAAATGGGCAACCACCTGTGTTTAGAATGGTTCAGACTGATGTGCCGCACATGCAGTTTGTTCCGAATATGCCTGCTGTACCAAACGGGCAACAGCCTCTTCTTCCGCCGAATGGTCAGCAACCCCTCGCAATACCAAATGGTCAAGCGGTGCCACTGGTCCGCGAATCTGGTCCAATTCCCCAAAATGTTCCATTCCCGCTGGTTCCCCCGCTGCAAAATCCTGACGAGGAATTGGTGCAACTCAATTTCCCGAACGAAGTTGACCTTGAAGTATTGGTTGAGTACGTCTCGCAGCGATTAGAACTAAAAATCCTGTTCGACGAAGCCATCGCAAACAAAAAAATTCGGCTCCGAACGACGGGGGATATTCCGGTCAACTCACTCATGCAAGTTCTGCAAAGTGCTCTTAAGATGAAAGATCTCACTATTGTTGATGCGGAGGTTCGGGATTGGAAGCGGATCGTACCTGCAGCACAACTTGGAACGCTTGCCGCGCAGGGAAACGCCCAGCAGATATTACAAGACAAAGGGGGCGCAACGCCTGTGATGCAAATTTTTTCACTCGAACACGCCGATGTTACACAAGTTCAGCAACTGATTCAACCGTTCCTAACGGCGCAGGGCGGCTTATGTACTCCGGTCAAGGAATCGAAAGTGCTGATCATCTCCGATTACGCCGCCAATGTCATTAAGGCGGCGGAACTGATTAAGACGCTTGATGTCCCGAAACCGACCGTAACCACGGAATTTTGGGAAATCAAAAACGTTGATGCGACCACGTTAAGCCGTCAGATCTCCGAGATTCTGCAGGCGCGGAATCAGACAAGTGGACAAGCAGCGACCGCCCTCAGGATCAACATTTCGTCCGACCCGCGAACAAACCAACTGATCTTGACGGGAACTGCTGAAGAGATTATTACAACGAAACAATTAATCGAAAGTTTGGATGTACCCTCGAACCTGACGACAGAGCTCTATACGTTTCAATATGTTGATGTGCGGGACGTTGATTCGCTTGTGAAAAGTATGCTTGACCCGCTTCAGGAAAAACTCGCCTATCGGTCCGTCATCAATCGGAACGATAATTCGCTGGTCGTTTCGACCACCCTGGAAGTTCACGCACAAATTGCCGCTATCCGCGAGCGACTTAATGTTCCGGCAACACAGAAACAGAGTCCGATCCAATTCTACAAGTTAAACAACACGACGGTTGATGAGGTGATGACGACGCTCAATGCATTGCGACAGGGGGCGAGTGCCTCGCCACAACAACGTGATCGAGATGCGCTGCGACGAACACTGCCTGGCTCGCAGGATGTAAACAATCATATCAGCGGAGCCATTTCATTCCCACTCAGACCTAATGAACCGCTTCCACAACTCACCCCTGATGTGTTACCGACAGAGCCCACTTCCCCAGCGGCTGTGCCGCCCGCAGGCACAGCGACGGAATCACAAGCGACCGATCCGGTAAGCATGCTGAGCGCACTTCTTGATACTCATGTTCGGATCACCGCCGACTCAAAAACAAACACGATTATTGTCGTCGCGGAACCACAAATTCAAGAACACTATGCGACGTTAATCAAATTCCTCGACAGACGGAGTCCGCAGGTCTTGATTGAAGCGAAGATCGTGACGATTGATACGAGTAATGAGTTCATGCTTGGTGTCGAAATTGGCGGTGGTGATCGTGTGGGAATCCGGAAACTTTTTGGTTTCAGTTCGTTCGGCCTAAGTACACCCGACCCGGTGACAGGAGCATTGGCGTTGATCCCTGGCGTTGGTTTCAATGGGACGTTGGTTGATCCAGACACGGCAGACGTGATTGTACGTGCCTTGTCGCTCAACAACCGTGCAAAAGTCGTCGCATCCCCTCGTGTCCTGGTCAATGACAACGAAGAAGGTCGGCTTCAAAGCGTTTTGAGTATCCCGTACATGAGTATCAATTCGTCGCAGGTGGTCTCTTCATCAAGTCTCGGCGGTAATCAGGATGCTGGCACGACGATTGTTGTAACACCGCATATTGGAGATGGCGAGCAGTTACAATTAGAATTTGCCATCGAATTCAGTAATTTCGGTTCATCTTCGTCGAACGATTTGCCGCCTCCTCGTCATGTCGATCAAGTATCGAGCGTTGTAACCATTCCAGACGGCTATACGGTCATTGTTGGTGGCTTAAATCGCCAAAGTGTAGAAGCAGCAACCAAGGGAATCCCGTGGCTCGAAAACATTCCGGTCATCAAACACTTGGCATCACAGCAAAGTAACAAGAAAACCAATACGTCGCTTTTTGTTTTTTTGAAACCGATCATTTTACGAGACGACAAGTTCAAAGACTTAAAATATCTCTCTGATGGCGATGTCCGTTCCGCACAGATTCGAGCAAACCTGCCAAAAAGTTGCCCAATGATTATGAAGTGACGGAGGAAGACAACTGGCAGCGGTAACAAATTTCGTTCGACGGACGTTTTTTTGCCGCCGTCTGAAACTGTTGCCATTTTCCTGCCATCTCTCAACGTCTTGCTCCCCGAAACACTCTGGGATAGAATCGGGATATGTCAGAAGTCACTCTTTCCGAATCCGATCTTTCTCTTCAGCGCATGGCGGAATCTCTCGGTCTGGAGTTTCTCTGTGGTGTTGGCGAACGACCCCCTTCGGCAACATTTATCCGAAAAATTCCGATCCGGTTCGCAAGACAGCACTGCCTTTTGGGGCTTGCCGATGAAGATGAAACACTACCAATTCTGGTCGGCAAAGTAGAGTCTTATCCCACGCTTGATATCGTTTCACGCTGGTTGAATCGCCCCGTACAACCGATCTTTGCCCGATCTGCCCATGTCTTTGCCGCCATCAACACCGCCTACCAGCAGCAAGAGAGTCAAACGCAGGATTTGGTCGAAACGCTGGATCGGGAGGCGGTGCTTGCGGATATCGAAAAAATCGCTCCGCGTGAAGACCTCTTGGACACGCACGGACGCGCTCCGGTCATTCGCCTCGTTAATTTGATCTTTTTCGATGCCGTCAAGGCGCGTGCGTCTGATATTCATATTCAGCCCTCCGAAGAAGAACTGATCATCCGTTTCCGCATTGACGGTGTCCTGTTCGACACATTTCGACTTCCCAAAAAACTTCAAGACGAAGTTGTGAGCCGGATCAAGATTATTGGTCGCATGAACATCGCTGAAAAAAGACTGCCGCAAGATGGTCGTGCTACGGTTCAGATGGGAGATCGGCTCATTGATTTACGAATTGCGTCGCTACCATCGAGCCACGGCGAACGGGTTGTTTTGCGTCTCCTCGATAAGAGTGCCCGGCTCTACACACTGGATCAACTCGGCATGGATGTTAACAATCTTGCAAAATTTCGTGATCTTGTCCACTTGGAACATGGACTCATTCTGGTAACAGGTCCAACCGGTTCGGGGAAAAGCACAACGCTTTATGCTGCCCTCCAAGCAATCAATACCATTGACCGGAACGCCTTGACACTTGAAGACCCCATCGAATATCAACTCGAAGGAATTAGCCAGACACAGATCAATGAAAAGAAGGGGTTAACGTTCGCACGGGGACTGCGCAACATCCTGCGGCAAGACCCGGATATTATCATGGTCGGTGAAATCCGGGATCAAGAAACCGCAATCATGGCAATTCAGGCAGCACTGACAGGGCACATGGTCTTTTCGACCTTGCACACGAACGATGCCGCCGGAGCGATTACACGGCTTCTTGATCTCGGCATTGAACCTTACCTCGTTGCCAGTTCGTTAATTGCGGTTCTGGCCCAGCGACTGGTACGAAAAAATTGCCCGCAGTGCGCTACACATTATACTCCGCCAGACGAAGAATTCCTACGGCTTGCGTTGCCAACGGATATTCAAGGCAACTTCAAAAAGGGCACAGGCTGCGAATATTGCCGAATGAGCGGTTACCACGAACGGATCGGTTTGTTCGAGCTGTTGACGGTCGAACCTTCCATCCGCAAGTTAATTCAGGATCGGGCGAACGCGACGATGATCCGGGAAGAGGCTTCTTCACTCGGCATGAAACTCCTCCGCGACGACGGGATCAGCAAGGTTCTCGGTGGCAAAACTACTATCGACGAGGTTGCCAGGGTCGCCTCCCGTGCCGTGATCGAGTAAGCCTCTGCGTTTTAGTAACAACCACTCGTAGAGTGTTGGGTCGGAATAGACTTCCCTGGCAATTCCGTGCCCTGTATTCGGGAACGTTGTGATATCAACGTCCTTGTGTCCTAACTCCCGCATCCTCTCGACCACTAAATCCGAACTCGACACCGGCACTGTTGGGTCGCTTTCGCCGTGAAATACCCACGTCGACACGTTTTGGAGTTTTTTTGCTTTGCTTGGTTCTCCGCCTCCTGCAACGGGAACGATGGCGGCAAATCGTTCGGGATATTCCATTGCCGTCTCGAACGTCCCGAATCCGCCCATGCTGTACCCCGTCAGATAAACACGGTCGGGGTCGATTCGAAAGCGGAATCGGTTTTCCGAAAGAACTTGATCCAATAAAGCAATAATGCGCCTCGGTTCCCAGTGGTTTTCGGGACAGATTGGCGTAACAATAATAAAGGGAAAACTAGCGGTTTCCTCGTTCCTGAATTCGTCCCTCGCAAAAAAAGCAGGGTCTTTGTCCCTCAACGTTTCTGGATCAGTCCCGATTTCACCGGCACCATGCAGAAAAAGTAACAGCGGCTGCGGACCGGAAAAGTCGTTGTAACCTCGCGGAATGTGGAATAAAAAATCATAGCCATCCGGTGATGTTTTTTTGACCACAAAGGTGTCCCCTGAACGGATCAAATTGAAATCGTACACGATCCGATACGTAATTACCGCAACGGACAGTACGAGAGTCACAAGGAGCACAAAACGAACCAATATTCTCATTACTTGATTTCCTTTCTTCGTCCGAAAAATAGCGGTATGATACAAGCAACGATGATAAGTACCGGAAGTCCGAACCGCGTGAACTGTTGCGCTGGGGTCAGTGGTCGGCAAATGATTCCTTGTGGCGGTCCCGGTTTTGTGAGGCTTTGAAGGAGCAACCAACCGATGAGTTTTTCTTCACGCATCGCTTTCGTCCAAGAGTCATGTCCTGCCGCATTGTAAAGCGAAAGAAATGCGTTACCGCCTCCTGCATTGATCGCCTCAATAAACACGATGACATCCTCACTCGAAACACCCGCGTCTCCCTTGTTGACGAAAGCCCAAATTGCAGGGCCGAGATACTCTTCCGGTTTGGCTTCCTTCACGGGATTGCCGGAACACGATCCCAATGCTGCAAGTTTTCGTGGAGATATTCGCCCGAATTCCCAGGCACCGGTGCCGCCGGACGAAAAACCACAGGCACTGATTCGATTTTCATCCACGGGATATTCCTGTAGGACAGCTTCCATAATCTCGGCGGCAATCGTCATGGGGGCATCCCCCTTACCCACTTTCCATAGGGAACGTGTCCACTGGTTGTTATCCCCAGGACACTGTGTTGCCAGCATGAAAAAATCTTGTTGGGTCGACCCGGCAAAAAATTCCATCGACAATTGCAAATGGGCTAATTGGCGTTGATTGTCGTTACCACTCTCGCCGCGACCATGAAACCAGACGATCAAAGGATACTTCGTACCCGGTTCAATCACCAAGGGCAAACGCAGTCGGAATGGAATCGGTTCGGCTTCGTAACGACCACCGGTATATTTGTACTCCATCACCGCAAAACAATCGACGATTTTTGGATCCGCCAAAAAGCCACCCTGACCGGCTTGCGACTCATTTTTTACCGCTTCTTTCGCCTCTTTCGCCGAAACGAACTTGGCTGGTTCGAGCAGTGTAATTCGATTTTCGGCGGCTTCGAGTAGATTGGGAAGAACGGCAATACACAAAAATAGGCACAGCAAAACAACCGATTTTGTTTTCCGTGTTAACAAGAATCCCGAACAGGAAAAGATAGCTAACGAGACAGGCAAAATCATCGCCCACCACGGCCAAAACCGTGCATCTGTCCAGGGGAACTCTACATCTGTTGTGAAGAGACCGATAAAACAACAGATGTTCAAAAAAAGGAGAACAACCGCGAGACTTCCGTATGGGAACATTTTGTGCAACGGTTTGCGATGGGAAAGAGTACACTTTGTTTCGTATCGCATCAGAAATAGCCAAAATATGAAAATCAGGTACAAAAGTAAAACAAGCACTGGACCGAGCAAACTCCACGAGGGTTGTCCCGTCGCCGTAAGATCAGCAAACGGCATGCAAAAGAAGACATAAAGGAATTCGCCGCAATGAAAGTAAATGGTATTCACACAAACCAAGATAATAACAATATCGAACAGAATGAGCGATCCGACGATAAAACCGTAGGCAATGTTTCGCCTTTCTGGTGTCAGGGCAATTTGAATTTTTGGCATTCCGAGGTCACGGACAGTAGCATCGTAGACGAGTAATGTCAGTCCCAGCAACAAGAACATTTTCCACACGATCACAGAAAAACAGGAAACGAGTAAGAGCGTCCAGAAAAGAATATAAAGAGTGACTTCCGAAAAACCTGTACACTCAGCCAGCCGTCGGAATGGCTTAGAAAGATAGCCGAGAATCATTGCAAGCAAGAGAACCGGAACAACGAGGAGTTTCCACGATACAATACTATAATAAAGAAAATGGCAAGGAATGCCATAGACACATTCCCACACCAGAGGCGGTAAGCGAAGAAGATATTGATACGTGAGCACCAGTCCTCCCGGAAGGATTGTGAGAACAAACCAAACCGGCTTGTAGAAGAAATAAAGAAACAACAATGCTGAAACTGCAAGGCTTTGTACCATTTTGCGTGACAGTTCACCACGAAGCGAAGCGTAAAGGACACAGCGGAATCCATAATAAGGAACACCAATAGCGATCAGAAAAACGAGAGTAAAAACCACCGACCGCCATGAAAGAATCCCTTCATTCCAATACAGATAGAACGGTTCCCAAATGAAGGTGTTGTACAATTTCGAAACGCCTAGTCCAAAGATATTGGCATACTGATATTGCAGGAACGGGATTAGTGAAGGCAGAAAAAAAAGATAAATTGCCGCAACAATGACAGAATATCTGATCAGGAACGGACGAATGTCGGTTCTGTCTAGGAATTTGCTGATTGTTCGCCAGTAAAGATAACTCCCCATAACAAGACCAAAAGGTACTGCAATAGCAATCGGAAGTCGCCATGAAACTGTTCCGGTCTGCATTAAGATGTTCAGTGGAGAAACGATCAGCCAGTTAATGAACACAAACGGAAACCGTAGGATGAAAACGGTTAGCCAATGTAGGTTTTTTAGAGAGACTGGACACACGACAATACCAAGATGAGCAAGAACGAAATAACCCGTGCCAAATAACGTAATTACTATGACAAGGAGCGGGAGGCGGTGAGGCAAAAAAACCTGCTTCGCTTTCTGGCAGAACAGGGAAATCGCTATCAAAATCCACCGTTCGACCGGATATTTTGAAAGTTTCTGAAACCATTCAAAACGAACTGACTGGGTGAAGCGGAAAGGAAACGGCTTCCCTGCCATGCGTTCAAGCCATCCTTGTAGGGATTTCAAACGCAAAATCATTGCCAACACTGCTCCAACAGCAAGTGTCCACAAGGCTTGAGAAACCCAATCAGACCAAAATTCAGGGTTCAGGTTGAACCAGATCAATCGTTGCGTCCGCTCCGATGGTATCAATGAAGAGGCATGTTGAAAAACGAAAATGTTCAGAAAGACAAAAAGAAGAACGACGGCACTTGCCAGAACAGTGTTCACAAACGGTTTGATTGACCGGGATTCTTGCGCTGTTGTAGTTTGTGGATCGTCTCGTTTCATGGCGGCGATTTTAACGAATCCGAACAGGTACTGCAATCACCCCGCTTTCTTGTCTTGTCGTCATGATTATGGTACATTGTCAGACGTGATCTTGATAAAAGAATCTATGAACGATCTCAAGACCCTATCAATTCTCATACCGGTTTATAATGAACGGGAGTATATTGCCCAGATTGTTGGTCGCGTTCTTGCCGCTCCGGTTCCAGAAAATCTGCGAAAGGAACTCGTGATTGTGAATGATGCAGCTGAAGATGGAACTGCTGACATCTTACAGGAACTTGCCCTGGCGCATCCTGAGATTCGGATTTTCCATCAGCGGGAAAACATGGGCAAAGGAGCCGCAATTCGTAGGGCAATCCAAGAAATGACGGGAGATTTTGCGATCATCCAAGATGCCGACCTCGAATATGACCCCGCCGACTACCCGACAATTTTGAGACCGCTTGTTGAAGGATTGGCAGATGTTGTGTACGGTTCCAGATTTGCAACCAGAGAAATGCGGCGGATCGTTCACTATCACCACAAATTGGGAAACCTGTTTTTGACACACCTGTCAAACTTTTTCACCGGACTGGACTTGACCGACATCGAAACCGGTTACAAAGCGTTCAAGGCGGATTTAATCAAAACGATTCCGATTCGCTCGAACCGGTTCGGAATAGAGCCGGAGCTGACCGCCAAACTCGCCCGGCGCAAAGTGGTATTTTACGAAGTGCCGATCAGTTATCATGGTCGCAGTTACGGTGAAGGCAAAAAAATCGGCTGGAAAGATGGTGTCAGCGCAATCTGGACAATCCTGAAGTATTGGATTTTTGACGACAGTCGCGTTTGAACACGACTCAATACTGCGGCGTGGGCGGACGGTATTGTTCTATGTCGATAGATCGAAACCAATCAATCGTTTTTTGTAAACCTTCTTCAAGAGAAACGGTAGGTTTCCAGCAGAGTTTTTCTTTGGCAAGCGAAATGTCGGGACACCGCTGCTTCGGATCGTCAGTGGGCAGCGGCTTTTCCTCGAACATAGAGGCCGGATTGCCAACCATTCGGACAATCATGTCGGCGAGTTGCCGGATCGTGTATTCTATGGGATTACCGATGTTGACTGGACCAATGAAATCTTCTTCGTTGTCCATCATGCGGATCATCGCTTCGACCAAATCGTCGCGGTAGCAGAATGACCGAGTCTGCGATCCGTCTCCAAAAATAGTGATCGGCTCCCCCTTCATTGCCTGCCGGATAAAATTTGAAATCACACGACCATCGTAAGGATGCATGCGAGGACCGTAAGTGTTGAATATCCGAACGATGCGGATAGGTATCTGGTACATCCGCCGATAATCCATAAAAAGTGTTTCGGCAGCCCGCTTCCCTTCATCGTAACACGCTCGCAGACCGATAGGATTGACATTGCCACAGTACGATTCCGGTTGCGGATGAACCTCGGGATCACCATAAACTTCGCTGGTCGAGGCTTGCAGGATTTTTGCCCGGCAATGTTTTGCCAAACCGAGCATGTTGATCGAACCCGCCAGAGATGTTTTCATCGTCTTGACAGGATTGTATTGATAGTGCCCCGGTGCCGCCGGGCATGCCAAATTGTATATCTCGTCGATCTCCAAAAAGAGCGGAAGCGTGATGTCTTGCCGAATCAGCTCAAAGTTCGGCTTACCCAAGAGATGCGCGATGTTTGACTTTTGACTCGTAAAAAAATTATCGACGCAGATGACATCATGTCGATCCGCGACAAGCCGCTCGCAAAGGTGCGAACCAAGAAAACCAGCACCGCCGGTAACAAGAATCCGCTTGTGTTTTGACATTTCGTATGGGAGTCTCATACCGATTTGACCCAAATTATAGAAAAAATTCCCCATCTCGCAAGGATTGACATTGGCTTGAAATCGAATAACTTTTACACATAGAATTGGTGCGACACCCTTCGTGGCACAAACTCTCGTAGATGGCTACGAGCCGACTGGATCAGTTTTTATGGGGTTTGGGCAATATGCCGGGTAAACTGCATGGGCTACCGAAAAAAGTATTATGTTTCTCGGTGATTATTGCATATTGCCAAATCCCGGCGGGCTAATGCCCGCCGCTCTTATCTTCTTTTTCCTCAAGCCGCTGTTGCCGAAATGTCGATAGCCGAGACGAGGAGTCTCCGTTTCCTCGATGACGAAACAGAAACAAGGAATGTTAAGGCAGCGTGCCAAATTGTGTACGCCGGCATATATCGCCGCATTATGCGTCCTACTCTGGATGTGCGCCCCCGTCGCGGCAGCGACGTACGTCGTTACCAATACCAACGATAGCGGTGCCGGGTCGCTACGTGATGCTTTAACGACGGCAACGAATGGCGATATTATCGAATTCAATATCCCCGGCGGAGGCACCATTACGCTCCTGTCCGACCTGCCGCAAATCGATGCCGACAACCTGACCATTGACGGCGCCAATGACGGCACCAATTTCATCACTATCGACGGCGACGGATACCAGATTTTCAACCTCGACAGCACCGTTACCCAACTCTCGCTCAGTAACATCACGTTGGAAAATGCCTCTGATGGATGGGGCGGAGCGATACGCTTTTGGAATACCGGTACCTCGACGTTGACCAACACTGGCAACATGCAGTTCATTGGCAACTCGGCAGTCGCTGCTGGCGGAGCCATTTACGCCTCCGATGCCTTGACGCTGTCCAACACTGGCGGCGGAACACTTACATTCACCGGCAACCAATCAATTGGCGGTACCGGCGGAGCAATTTACGCAAACAGCAACGTCACCATTGGCTCAGGTGTTACCTTCGGGGGGGCGTTGGCGGCTGATGGCAACTCGGCACACGATGGCGGGGCAATTTACCTCGATACTGCCGCTACGCAACTGTCGCTCGATGGTACGGTGTTTCAAAATAACGTTGCCAATCGAGGGGGGGCGGTGCGTTTTCAAAATGACGGTACGTCCACGTTGACCAACACCGGTAATACGGTATTTGACCGCAACACGGTGGCTGAATACGGCGGAGCAATTTATGCATTCGGGGCGTTGATGCTCACGAACACCGGCGGTGGAATGCTTACATTCACCGGCAACGAAGCGACCGGAGCAACCGGACGAGGCGGGGCAATTTACGCACAGGGCGATGTAACTATCGGTAGCGACGTTACCTTCGGCGGTGTATTGGCAACCGACGGTAATACGGCAGGACTGCACGGCGGGGCTATTTTTCTCGAAAACACTGCTACAACGCTTTCGCTTAACGGCACAACGTTCCAAAACAACGCGGCAACAGCCGGCGGTGGAGCGGTTCAATTTGCAGGGAGCAGTACGACGCTCACCAACACCGGCGATACGAGTTTCATTGGAAACTCTGTTACTGCCACTGGCGGGCAAGGCGGTGCAATCCTCGCTACGGGGGCATTAACACTGACGAACACTGGCGGTGGTACGCTTACGTTCACCGGCAACGAAGCAACCGGCGCAACGGGTGGTCAGGGCGGGGCAATCAGGGCGGGGGGCAACGTTACCATCGGCAGCGGCGTTACATTTGACAGCAACACGGCAGTTGGCGGAGGCGGAGCGATTAGTCTCAGTAACACTTCCTCGTCACTTTCCCTCGACGGAACTCTATTCCAAAACAATGCAACGACTGGCATCAATACTACTGGGGGAGCAGTGGAGTTTTTTAACGCCGCTTCCACGCTAATCAACACGGGCGATACACGATTCATCGGCAATACGGCATACAGACTTGGCGGAGCGATATATGCTCCCGGAAATTTAACCTTCACCGGTACAGGAACGCTTGTCTTCAGCAACAACACTACATCTAGTATAACCGATGTTGCCGGAGCAATTTACGCCGGGAACAGTGTTATACTCAATGCCGGTCCCACTTTCCAGAGCGACATCAATACCGAAATATTGACACCCACGTTCAACCTCGCCAATAACGCATTACTCGGCTTCGATTTAACCAACGTCACCGCCGCGACGACGAACCTTATCATTTCGGGCAACGTCGTTTCGGCAGGAACCAGTACCGTAAGTCTTACGACTTGGAAAACCGGCACCTTTACACTCATCACCGCCGCCAGCGGACTCAATGCAAGCGATTTTGTTGTTGATTCTGCATCTTATGGTTCTCGGCAAACGGCGGCACTCTCCGGTACGGCAACGACGTTGATTCTCACGACGACGAGCGGCGGCAATCTTGATCTCGTTTGGACGGGGGGCACCAACGGCAACTGGAACACCACTCAAACGGGCAATTGGGTGGACGGTGCATTGAATCCCGAAACATTCAACCCCGACGATTACGTAACGTTCACCGCAGCCGGAGCCAATCAGACCATCACAGTTGCCGCAGGTGGCGTGCAAGTTTCGGGAATGGCAATCACTGGCGGTACTTATACGTTCTCCGGCGGTGCCATCACCGGTGTTGTCCCGACTTCAACGGGTCAAACCGTAACGGGAAAACTGGCAATTACCGGTGGGAACACAACGATGAACGTGCAGACCGACTTTGAAAAAGGTATTACGCTCAATGGGGGGGCTTTTTACATTGGACATGACCGAGCCTTCGGTGTTTATGCCACAGACTTACTCACGCCTGCCGATTCCACGGGTCAGATCACGGTAACGGGCAACGCGACCATTGGTACAACGGGCAACCGTGTTATTTCCAATCGCTTTGTAATAGAGAGCGGAGCAAATGTTACCTTCGACACTGCTGCCGGAAGAACGTTGACCATTGAAAATGTCAACAACACGGCGGCAAGCGGATGGCCTGACCAGTACGGCGGAGCGTTTCACATTGAAACCGCAAACGGCCTTGCCATCATGACCAGCGGCGGAAGTTTAGTCTTACAAAACAACACGGCAGAGGTCGGTGGAGCAATTTGGGCGATTGAAAACCTGACTATCGGTCCCGATGTCACATTCGAGAGCAACACGGCAGAGGTCGGTGGAGCAATTTATTGCGGGTGGCTTGATGTTACGTCCCTCAACGGCACGACGTTCCAAAACAATACGGCAACCCATCAAGGCGGGGCGATATTCATTGACAGTACTACGCTGATCAATACCGGCGTTACGGAGTTTATCAATAATGTGGCAAACGACACGGCTTCTTTCGGTGGAAGCGGTGAGGGCGGAGCGATTTACGCCGGTGAACAACTGACGATTGATAATACCGGCGCACTCATATTCACCGGCAACACGGCAACGGGAGCAACCGGGGAAGGCGGAGCCATTTACGCTTGGAAAGACCTGACGATCAATAACACTGGTGGCGGCACGGTTACGTTCACCGGCAACACGGCAGCGCAACAGGGCGGTGCAATTTTCGCGTCCCAAAATCTAACGATGTCCGGCACCGGCACCATCGCCTTCAGCGGCAACACTGCCGCACAAGGCGGTGCGATTTACAGCGTCGGCGACATAACTCTCAATGCCGGAGTAACAATGCTCTGCGACATCAACACCGACGTTTGGACTCCGACGTTGAACCTTGCCAATGGTGCCACGTTGGGTTTCGATCTGACCAATGCCACTGCTGTAACGACGAACCTTTCTGTAACGGGAGATGCCAATGCTCTTGGAGTCGGTACCGTGAGTCTTGCAACATGGAAAGTTGGCGAGTTCACACTGATCAGTGCCGATTCGATTGCCGGTCCAATGGATACGTGGACAATCGAATACCTCGGACTGACTCTTGACCCTACGGTTGCACTGTTAAACTTGGTCGGCAACACGTTACGATTGCAAACTTTTGACACACTGGATATACCCGTCGTTGATTGGGATGGACCGGCTGCCAAAGACCCGGAAGGCATGGTCTGGGACAAAGACACTGTTCCCGACGATGTGATTGTCGTTATCGGTAATAGTCTCGAAACCGATTTGATTACCGTCGAAGGGGACACCAGTGTCATTGCCGGTTTGCTCATTAACAACGACGTGACCATTCGTGCTCGTCAAAAAGATGGAACGGCAGTGATTCGCGGTGCACGGTCTGATGATCCTCTGTTGACCAAACACCGAGCCAATGGACGACTCCGAATCGAAGGGGGAACCATCTATTTGGATGTTGAGACCGATTTCGAGGATGGCACGCTGATTACCGGCGGAACGATCATTGCGGGACAAGACAAGACCTTTGGGGTGTTTGACCAGGACTTGGACGATATTGAAACTTCTCAAGGTCAAATTACCGTCGATGGCACCGCAACCATTGTTGCAGAAAAGTCGTTGGATGTACAAAACCGATTTGTGCTCCAAGATAATGCCAACCTTACACTTTCTGTTGCCGAAGGGGAAGAACTGAATGTGAGCGGTGTCGAAGTCGGTCCCGGCGGTGGTGATGCCCACCTGCTCAATGGCGGAGCGATTGTTTTGTTGTCCGGTTCGACATTGACGCTTGACGGCAACATCAACATTACCGGCAACTCGACCGAATTGGCAGGCGGCGGAATCTTCGTTGATCCTTCGGAACTCATTTTCGATTCAACCAAAGGGCATACCGCCATTTTTGGCAACTATGCCGGTGGCGTTTTGAACGCCATTGCTTTGGATGGTTCCGGCAACGTGTTGAAGTTTATCGGCGGCGCAGTTGCTCTGCCCGGCGGTGTGGATATTCGCGATGCCCTCGTTGCGTTGTCCGGCTCGACGGACAACACCATTGACATTGACTACGACAATTCGGCGGACTTCGTGCAGTTCGGCAACAGCGATGGTCTGGTGTTCGGTGGCGTGGTTCACAATTTGGGGGCAGGCAGTGAAGTCCTCGTCAAGAAGGGCATCATGCGGCTTGTCGAAGAGGCAACGTTTACAGCCCCGCCACTTGAAATTGACCTTGTTTTGTTTTTCTTGAATATGTATATTTCATTTTATGAGTATCCAACAAGGAAGTCTATCTCGACAGGCATCCATTCGTCTTCGTGCGGG
>Ga0123353_10001701_pt1 | contig 27024 bp, 21 predicted proteins | sample TergutLab28metaG_3_FD_92763 | JGI IMG/M metagenome (GOLD analysis project Ga0123353, IMG submission 92763) | Labiotermes labralis P3 segment gut microbial communities from Petit-Saut dam, French Guiana - Lab288 P3 | ecosystem: Host-associated > Arthropoda: Insects > Digestive system > Gut ...
CCACCAGGATCGCCACCCCCACCAGGATCGCCACCCCCACCAGGACCTCCGCCCCCACTGTCACTGCAAGAGATGGCAAAGATGAAGATTATTATAAAAGAAATGATCTCGAAAAGTTTTAGCATGTTTTTCATAAAAACTCCTTATCAGGATTATATCAAAAGCTTGTGGAAAAGCAATCAGATAAATTTCTATAAAAAAACCCTGCTTGCAGGCAGGGTTTTTACTTTATCATAGTAGAAAAAGATTAATATGAAAAAGAGTAACTTAAACGTCCTGCAAGGTTGTTTTCATCAAAGGTTGGAAATACAACCAGCGAAATATTATCCATTGGGTTATTGCTTGTTTCTTTTGCAAGGCTTTGAGCTTTCAGTTTAGTATATTGACTTTTTCCTCTGAAAAAACCATAAATTGGGCTTGCGAAAATCATGGCAGTTCCTATTAAAAAATTCCCAATCGGGAAATCTTCATCATCTCGTATAATTGGGATAATATATACTATAATACCACCTATCAAAAGGCCTGCTGTTATTGAACCGCCGAGCCAGTCCTCATGCATCCATGACCAAATGCCCAAAGGCATATTCATAAAGCCTGCAATTACTGCAGTTCCGCCTTTAGGTGCTTTTTTTCCGCCTTCTGCATACAAGTCAAAACTTTCACTTGTGTCTGCTGATGAAAAATGTCTTTCAGATAAAGTATACCCAAAATCTCCTGCGAAAACACTTCCCACTACAGCAAAAGTGAGAACTAAAAAAAGAAAAAGTTTTATTTTCACAATTGAACTCCTTTTGCGATCCCCGCATTTCCCAAGCGGGTAATCACTAATATTTACCCGCCTATACCAGACGAAGATATATTCAGGCAGAGAATTTCCTGCCGTATATCTAAGAGAGAAAAAATAAAAATAGGTGCTTGAAAAAGAGAGAACATGTCCCATGATTTGCTTGCCAGGGACGAAGTTTGCTTTAAAGTTGCGATTCTTTTGTTCACTCCGAATATTATAAAAAAAGCAGGGGAAAAGTGCAATAAAAAAAATTTTCTTATAGATTTTTATCAGTTTTCAAGTATTGGATTCATGCAAATATCTCATAGTCTTCATTCATCACAAATAAAGAGTTTGCATTAAAGCTTAATAACCAACATAGTGCAAACAAACGGTTTGCACTATGTTTAAAAGCAGCGGTTAAAGTCTTATCGGACTTTTAGGAGTTGGTACTGTAGGAGTTATATTCGGTATCGAAGGAGTTGTTCCCGGGATCCCTGGTGTGGGTATTCCTTTGAGTGAATCATCAAGTTCTTTTTTCCTTGCTTTCAACTGGTTTTCATAATCGTTTATTTGTGCCTTAAGATTATTAACCTGTTTTTCTGTATCTGAAAGCATCGCAGCTTTTTCTTTTATCAATGCAGAAATTTCTTCCTGTGCAAATGATCTAATTTCTGCTGCAATTTTTTCCGGTGAAATCGCACTTGCAATAAGTTTATCAATGTTGCTTTTTAAAGTAAGAGAAAATTTATTATTTGCATACTTGTATGTTGCATCAAAAATAATCTTTTCCTTATCAATAATGTTTTTAATGACTTTACCTGTATTGTTTGCAGCTTCCATTTTTAGATTTTTTAAAGTTATTCCTGCAGAACCTCTATAGTCTTTATTCGGAGAAATAATTGAAATTCCTTTAATATCAACCCCTGCTCCAAATTTTTCAATGCCTATTGCAGATAAGAAAGATGCATTTGAAAAACTGCTTCCCATTACAGATAAATTAATATTGGAAAAATCCTTTGCAGCTTTTCTTGTATCAAAAAGTCCATCAATATCTGTGCTGATACCTTCGATGTTTGAATCAATAAGGAAAACAAGAGGCCTCCCTAAAACTTCCTGATCATTTGTAATATCATTTATTTTAAGCGCCTGCCTTTCCTTGCCTGTAAAAAAAGAACCTGATATTTTTTCTATGTGTAATGATGGAGTTCCAAAAACTTTAAACTTAACATCTCTTCCCCGCTTTACTGGTTCGGCTTTCTTTTTTCCCTCTTTAGCATCATCATCTTTTTTACCGGATTCTATGATACTCATAACAATGGTGAATGCGTCGCCATATTTTTCCATAAATGGTTGTAACTGTTCCTTTATCATTGGTTCTGCAAGAGCAGAAAACGAAAAACCATCCTTTAAAGGGAAGAAAGAGACAACAAAATTTATATCTTTTGAAATAGAGTTCTGAATATTTTTATTGCTTTGAGAAGCAATTTTTTCAAGCGCTGCAATTTCGTTCTTGCTGGAATTTAATCCTGTGTTAATAGAATTTAAAGTATTGTTTGCTGAGTTAATTCTATCTGCAAGTTTTTTTGCACCTGCAACATCCGATGGGTTAGTTATTTTAGTTTTTGATATTTCATTTACTTCTTTTGAAAAACTTGCAATATCTTTTTCCAGCTTTTCTGTATTACTTTTTATTTTATCTGTTCCAGAAGTAATTGAATTAATATTTTCTTCTATAATAACAGGGGTTGTTAATTTACTGTAATTATCTGCCAATACTTTTTTTACAGTTTCGCGGTCAGGGATAAGATTGTCGGGCAAAGCTGAAACTATTGCATCTTTTGGATCGATTGATTTGCTGCTTTCATCCTTTTGAACAGGTTCTTTTTTTGATACAGGAAGAGGTTTTGCTCTTGTTTTTCTTTTTTCACCAATTGCAAAATCTTCAAGAGCTATCTCTTCTACGCTGAATTTCCCTTTTAAAATTTCCCACATATTAAGATCAATTGCAGCCCTTCCTGTTTGAAAAAGGTTTTTATCCAAATTATTTTTATCTGCAACCTGCAGAGTTTTATACTTGATATATCCCTTAAAAATATTAAGGTTGAAACCTGTTATTGTTGTTTCTCCTCCAAATATTTTTTCAAAACCCATTTTCATCCCTTTATGCGCCAAAGGGTTTAGCAGAAAAGCAAAGAAAATAATAAAGAACGAAACAAGAACTACGGCTACGCCAAGTTTGCCTATTCCAAGCGCTCCTGAATTCTTTTTAATATGTGAAACAAGGGCATTTAATTTTTTTATTTTTTTCTCATCATCAATAGGTTTTAAAAGATACTCATTGTCTTTTTTCTCATATATAGAAAGGACAAGATCTTTTTCGCTTTTTATAAAAATTTTTTTAAGAACTTTTTTTTCAAATTTTATTGCATTATATTTTTTCTTGTAAAATCTTTTAAGTTTTTTTGCCATGGTAAACCTCGCTTTAGAAATTTCTAAGCTCATTTGCTTTTGCAGCCAGATTTATTATCTGGGATATAACAGGTAAAGATTTGAATTGCTTAACAAGATTACTTGACAGGACTCTGTCTCTTGCTTTTTCCCTGTATAGCTTGACCAGTTTGCTTATTGCAAACCAGAGCGGTATAAAAAGAAAAATCATTACAATAATACTTCCTATAACTGCAGTATTATTGAATGCTGTGTAGGGAACGATCGGTGTGTTGTACCACTGTGTAAAAATTCCCTCTAGTGGTGTTGCTGTAAGTATCCTGTAACCTACAAAATCGAAAAGAGGATCGGCAAAGTGAGCAATTGGTTTAACAAGAGCAATAACAATTAGTTCCATGCCAAAATGTATTTTAAAAAATAAAGTAATGATCAAAAGCAGAACCCATGTTATGTTTCCGGCAGGAATTAATCCAAGTGTTATGCCGATTGTTATAGCAGCTGCAACTTCTCCTGGGCGATTGTTAGCATTGATTGCTGCTATGCTTTTAATAATCCAATTAGTAATCATAGGAATCTCCGTAATTAAAATATAATTATTTAATCTTTAAATAATCTTTTAAAGTTTCTATCCGTTCATTAAGTTCTTTTTCCCTTAATGAAAAAAGTTTTTCAGGTGGACCATATATACCTGTTTCAACTTTTAAATTTTCTTTTTGTGTAAGTAGTTTATTATAGTAGGATGTCCAGTTTTTTTCTTCATGCAAAGAATTTATAGGGAGTATTTTTGCTGTAGCCCACCAGTTTTTATCAAGTTTTTTTCTGGAAATAATAAGAATTAAAAGTTCCTCCAGAGATAAATCTGCAAAAATCTTTTCTTCATTGCTTTCGTTAGGGTCTCCCAAACCTTTGGCATATACTTTTTTATAAAAAGATATAAAAGCTTTTTCGCACTCCTCGTATTTTCCTTGTTTAAAGTAGAGAAGGGGAAGATAATTGAGGCAATATTCAAGAAGAGTATCTTCTACATCTTCTCTTTTAAGCATCTCTTCTGCTTTTTCAAATTCTCCTTCTTCCATTAGGCACCAGGCTGTTGAAGCAATAATTCCCGGATGATCTGTTGTTTTAACACCCAAAACCAGTACATCATATAATTTTTTCATATCCCATGGTGTTGCATAAAAAGCAAAAAGATTTTTATAAAGCTGCCAAGCCTGAGGATGTTTTTTAATTGTTAATATAAGGACATCATCAGCCAGAGAAGCTCTATTCCTGACCCTTAAATAATTGGCAGCTACTATTTTCCTTTCCCATATTGGTTTTTTCATATTTGGATAAATATATGCAAGAAAAATGATCAATGATGAGAACGTTGCAGCCAATAATATTGCAGCTATAGACATGTAATCCCCTTATTAACTTATTATAATATAAAAACATCTGTTTGCAATGTTTAAGATTTTATTTTTTTAAAAAAGATTCACTGCTAAAAGGACTTATCAATAATTCTTAAAACTTTTTAGATTAATTGAATTTTTTTAAATACCCAGCCATGGGTTTTCTTTTTTTTCATCTTTTATATTTGTTTCTTCTCCATGCCCAGGATATACTATAGTTTCACCTGGAAGAGAAAAAAGTTTTTCGTGTATTGATGCTATAAGCTGTTCATGGTTTCCACCAGGAAGGTCTGTTCTTCCTATACTGCGATAAAAAAGGACATCCCCACAAAAAAGCGATGCTGATTCTTTATGATATAAAGATATATGCCCTTGTGTGTGTCCAGGTGTGTAAATAACATCAAGCGTAATATCCCCAAAAGAAATTTTATCTGTTTCTGAAAGATCTATTTCAGGCTTTGGAGATTTTTCATTTCTAAGTCCGAAAAAGGAAGCGCCTCCTCCTATCTTTATAAGAGCATATTCCAACTTGTGTGCAGCTATTGGAGCTTTTGTTTTTTCATAAAAAAAATAATTTCCATCGATATGATCAAAATGTCCATGTGTATTAATTATGTATGAAAGTTCATAACCTTCTTTTGAAAGAAAATTGATAATTTTATCACTTTTATCTCCAGGGTCTATTATTGCTGCTTTTTTTTTATTTTCGCAGCAGAGAAGATAGCAGTTTGTCTGAATAGGTCCAAGCAAATATTGTTTTATTATCAAACTTTACTCCTTAATATCTTATTATACTGATTATGTATTAAACTTTGTTTAAGTTTATATTATTATAACTATATAAAAAGAAAAAATAAATAATGTAATAAGGTAAAAAATCAATTATGGAAACCCCTTATAGTCATGAAACTTCCAATAAACCGGATAAAGAACTAAAGATAGAGTTAAGCAATGTCTCTTTTTCCTACGGAGATTATAATGTTCTCCACAACATAAGTTTTAAAGTATATAAAAATGATATAATAACTGTAGTTGGTCCAAATGGCGGTGGAAAAACAACTCTGCTCAAACTTATTTTAGGACTTTTAAAGCAGGACTCCGGAACAATAAAAGTTTATAGCGATAAAAGAGCTGGCTATGTGCCTCAATATACTTTTTTTGATATGAAATTCCCTGTTACTGTTTTTGATGTTGTTCTTGCTGGCAGGATAAATAGCTCTCCGGGTTTTTATACAAAGCTGGATAAGATCGCTGCAGAAAAAGCGCTTGATGAAATGAAGCTTACTGGTTTGGAGAAGCAGTCATTTAGCGCTCTTTCGGGCGGGCAAAGGCAGCGAGCGCTTATTGCAAGGGCTATTGCCTGCGACCCTGATATCCTGATCATGGATGAACCAACTGCAAATGTTGATGCTACCATAGGGTCTTATCTTTCAGACTATATAATTAACCTTGAAAGAAAATTTACAATAATGCTTGTTACTCATGATATGGGATTTGTCAACAGTCTTGTTGGCAGGGTCTTTTGCATAAATGGTGATTTTCAGGAACACCCTCTTGAAAATGCAGATACAGCTGGATGCGCGCCTCATTTAAAAGGGATGCAGGTAGTAAGGCATGATATAAATTTATTTGGAAATAACTTTGCTCGCAATGATGAGCATTCTCATAATGAAGGAGCAGGACACTGATGGGGAATTTTATAGCTGCTTTGCTTAATCCTTCTGTTCCTCTTGTGTGGTATGCAGTTCTTGCAGGTCTTATTTCAAGCATTGCATTTGGAATGATAGGCACATATGTTGTTGTAAAAAGGACAACATATATTGCAGGTGCTATAAGTCATGCTGCTCTTGCAGGAATAGGGTTTGCCCTTTTTCTTAAAGAGGTTTACGGCATAATGTGGTTTACCCCTCTTTTGGGTGGCATACTATCATCTGTTATTGCAGCTCTTATTATTTCAGGAATCACAATTAAAGCAAATGAAAGATCAGATACTGCAATTGGAATTATTTGGGCTATTGGAATGGCAATTGGAATGCTTTTCATATTTAAGACCCCTGGCTACGGGGACCCAATGAGTTATCTTTTTGGAAATATTTTGCTTATTTCCAAAAACGATCTTTATCTGATAGTTGTTCTCGATGTAGTTATTGTAGCTATTATTATTCTTTTCTATCGTCAGTTTCTTGCAATTTGTTTTGACGAAGAGTTTTCAAGAGTAAGGGGCTTAAATACAATTTTGTATGAGACAATTCTTAATATACTTATAGCTGTTACTGTTGTGCTCATGGTTTCTATTGTAGGTATTGTAATGGTAATTGCATTTCTTACTATTCCTCCTGCAGCATCTGGACTTTTTTTAAAAAAGCTGTGGAAAGTTATGACGTTATCTGTAGTGATCTGCGCAAGTATAACATTCATAGGGCTTGCTGCAAGTTTTGTTTTGGATATGCCTTCTGGTCCAGTTACAATAATTTGCGCAGTGATTTTATATGTTATTTTTCTTATTTGCAAAAGTATTGCCAAATTGATCAAAACATAAATAAAAGAGGAGGTTGTATGGAGAGACTTGTAAAACTTTTAAAAGAATCAAAATATGCTGTAGCTCTTACAGGTGCAGGAATTTCCACTCTTTCCGGAATAAAAGATTTTAGAGGAAAGGATGGGCTTTATAAACAAAAAGATGCAGACAAAATATTTGATATTGATTGGTTTTTCAGAGATCCTTCTCTTTATTACACTGCAGCAAAAGATTTTTTATATAATATGAAAGATGTATCTCCTTCAATAGTTCATCTGGAACTCGCAAGGCTTGAGGAGAAGGGGATAATTAAAGCTGTAATTACACAAAATATCGATGTCCTGCATCAGAAAGCAGGTTCGAAAAAAGTTCTTGAATTGCATGGCTCTCTAGGCAAGCATAGATGCACTAAATGCGGCGATACAATTAGTTTTGAAGAAGTGACAGCAATTGTAAATAAGGATCAAGTGCCGAATTGCAGCCGCTGTAATGCAGCTTATAAACCTGATGTAGTTTTTTTTGGAGAACTTCTCCCCGAGAAAGTTCTTTTGGAAGCAAGAAAAGAAGCAAGCAAGGCAGATCTTTTAATTGTACTGGGCTCTACTCTTGTTGTTAATCCTGCTTCAATGATACCTGTTTACACCATAAAGAATGGTGGAAAAGTTGTAATAGTAAATAACATGGAAACTTATCTGGATGAAAGAGCTGCATTAAGATATGAAGATCTTGGTGAAGTTTTTCATTATCTTTCAGAGAATATATAAGTTTAGTGGGATGCAATATCTCTGCATCCCAAAAAGAAACAATTTTACTAAATTTGTGCAGGAAGAATTATTATATATTCGCAATATTTCCCTGGCTGTGTCTTGATTTTTATTTTCCCTTTTACAGAATTAATCTTTTCTCTTACAAAAGTAAGACCAACACCTCTTCCTGCTATAAGTGAATTCTCTTCAGCAGTAGAAAAACCCATATTAAAAATCAATTTTACAGCATCGGAAAGATCAAAATCATGGCCCTCTTTTTTTAATCCTTTCTTTTGTGCTATTTTTCCAATTTTTTCAACATCAATTCCATTACCATCATCTCTGAAGCTGTATAATGTGTTTCCTTCACGGTCTTTTTTGAGCGATATAGAAACTTTTCCTTGAGGATTTTTCCCTCTTTTTTCCCTTTCTTCAGGTATTTCTATTCCATGGGATATAGCATTTCTTGCTAATTGTACAAAAATATCTTTAATTATTTTTCTATGATCTTTAGGTATTTCTCTTGAATCAAAGTTGCTGTAATCCAGATTTAAAATTTTACCTTCTTTTTTCCCTTCTGTTGCCATAACTTTATGAAGAGTCCTTTCAAAGAGACCTGCTTTATCTTCCAGATTTTTAAGTTTTATCTGATAACCCTGAAGTTCTTCTACTCTTTCTTTAAGGTCGTTTATTCTTTCCTGGATATGTACAAGCTGTATTGTGGAATCAAGAATATCCTCCCAGCTGATTTCAGCGCGGTCAAGAAGTTCCTTTATCCCATTTTCTACTTTATTCAGCATCTCTGCGATATTGGTTAGTCCAAGAATCTGCGCATTACCTTTAACAGAGTGAACTGCAAGATAAATTTCGCTAAGTACTTTACGATAGTCAGATCTGTTGGATTTAAGAAGATTGTTTATATAATCTATTTCATCCTGGGAATCTTCGAAAAACTCATCCATGACCTGAGGTTCTATATTTATGATCTGCAGGAGTTGTTCCATTTTTTCTTTATTTTTTTCTTCTTCATCTTTTAATGCTTCTGCATAAAGAACTTCTTCTGTAATGTCTTTTACTGTTCCAAGCAACTCCTTTTTCTTGTCTGCATTGACAAATATCGTGAATACAAAACTTAAATAACGTTCCTTTTTTTGCCCATTTGCGTCAATTATGGAAATAAATACCTTGTCGAGAGGGTTTACTTGAGACAAAAGGGTACTGTTTACTTTGTCATTAAAAAATAACTTTAGATAGTCTTCTGTAACGAAAATATCTTTTGCAGATACTTCTATTTCTCTAAGAAATTCAAGGAAAGCCATATTTCTAAACTTAATATTGCCAAAAAGATTTTCAAAATATTTTGAACACAAGTGACCAATTTTTAAGGATTCATCAAGCTGGAAAATCCCTTCGTGAATATTGTTAAAAATTACATCTGTCTCTTTATTGGCTTTGTCGAGGCTATGGGTAACATTAATAATCGATCTTGCAATAAACCAACCTGCTATAATTGAAATTATGGCAACGCCTAAAAAGAATATTATAAAAGTAATGACAGCATTGCGCTCTATTGCGCTCCTTTCTTCTTCTATTATTTTATACTGAACATCAAAATTGGCAAGAGCGCTCACGATATTTTTTTCAATATCAAACAGAAGATCGGCAAAAAATCTGGCTCTTACTTTTAATACTTCATTATTATGCTCTGTTGCATATTCGAGGATCATCTCGAAATTTGCTGTTGGTTGAATTGAGCGGTCAACTGCAGTAAGAATTTTATCTGCAATATCGAGCAACGCTGACATTGAGACAAGAAAGTTATATCTTGCTGCGATTATGTTTTTGACTGACTCATCAATTACAGGACTTCGATCTGTGAGGTACCTTATTGAAAGAAGGTTAGATATTGCTCTATCCAGATTTTTTTCAGCATTTTCCATGGCGCCAATCTGTCTTGAAATGGGAAGAATAAACATTCCTCTTACAGCAATATTCTCTTCATACAATGCCCTGTGAACAGCATCAATTATGGAAATTTCTTCTCTGATTATAATGTTTCTATTATTATTGAAATAAAAAGAAAAACTAAAAACAATAAGCATTCCGTTTAATAAAATAAGCAATATAATAAATTTTGCTCTTAAGCTCATTTGCCCCTCTCTTCGAATCTTTTATAAAAGAATATCAGTGGTGATCGTTTTCTCAAGTCCAACAAAAAGCATGAATTTGCCTTCCGGCACTGAAAAGGGAATACTTAATATTGGGATATCCTGTTTTGGCCAGAATACTGCATGTTCCTTTCCCCTTATTATCGAAGGGAGCGATATTTTTAATCTATATTCTTCAAATCCTTTTTTTGAGTTACCTGCAATGATGTTTGTAACTTCTGCTATAGTATCGATAACATCTTCATCCATTGTTGTAATTTTTTTTTCTAAAAGTTTGCTTACAAGGGATGTAGCCTCTTTTTCATTAATACTTAAAACAATAACACCTTTGGATTCTCCTGCAATTCCTATAATTCCCGATAAATCCCAGTTTAAAGTATCTTCTTTTTTTACAAAATATGGAGTATCAAGTTCCGGAGTAACTCCAAAAAAATCCTGAAAAACATTTTGTGTTGCTTCAACAAAAGGCATAATGTATTCCTTTTTCATGATGCACCTCTCCTCTGCTGCTAGTCTAATGGCTTACAACATTAACCGCCAAGAATAAACCCTTTTATTTTATCTATTAATATTTTTCTTGAAGCAGGTTTTATAATATAATCACTAACCCCTGCTTTTAGAGCTTCTATTACGTTATATTTTGCAGCTTCTGAAGTAATCATTATTACAGGAAGCGCTTTATATTTATCAGATTGTCTGATTTTTTTCAAAACTGAAAGACCATCTAACTTTGGCATATTCCAGTCAAGCAATAAAATATCGATCGTATTTTCGTCCATAACTTTTAGAGCTTCTTCTCCATTCAGAGCAGTTAAAAATGCAGTTTTGCCCCAAGCTTCTTTTTCATCAAAAGAATTTTTTAGAATATTCTGCATTATTCTAGAATCATCAACAATTAGGATTTTTATGACTCTATCCATGGATCTCATAATTATTCACCTTTATTTTCTTTCGTTATTATGGACTATAATATCAAAAAAAACCAATTATTTCTATATATTTCACTATAAAAAAAACTAATTATTGTTATCATGTTTTATTTTTACAGGAAGATCTATTTATTATATTTTCTTATGCTAATTAATATGATATAAAATTTATATGAATTTGGATAATTTAAAGTCATTTTATTATACAGCTAAATTTAATAGTTTTACAAAAGCAGCCCAATCTCTTGGGATCACCCAGCCTTCTGTTACAAGGCAGGTTCAGGATCTCCAGGAAAAAGCAGGATTTAGCCTAATCAATAAAACAGGAAAGAGTTTTATACTTACAGATGCAGGCAATATGCTGTATTCCATGGCAGAAACTATTTTTGAAATAGAAGCGCGAATTGAAGAAAATATAAGCGATTATAAAAGGCAAAAAAAAGGAAACATAGTAATCAATACAATAAGCAGTTTTAGTTCTTATTATCTTCCTGACTTTATGCCTAAATTTATTGAAAAATATCCTGAAATAAAAGTTTCGGTTTATGCAATGCCTGGTGAAAATGTTGTAAGCACAACAAGCAAATTTAACAATGATTTTGGAATTGTTTCCCATAAAGTAAGAGACTCTAAAATTATATCCCGAGAGTTATTTTGTGAAGAAATCGTATTGATATCTTCTCCTGACCAGCCTCTTGCTAAAAAAGAGAGGGTAGGTCCTGCACAGCTTAACAACCTTCCAATGGTTTTATTTGAAAAAGATAGTGGAACAATGTATAGCACAGAAGGCTTTATGAGAAGAAACAGAATAAACTTTAAGACAATATGTACAATTTCTGACAGCGAGGCAGTTAAAAATATGGTCATGCATAAAGCAGGCTATGCTCTTATATCAAAAAAAGTTGTTGAAAAAGAGGTTGCTTCGGGTGAACTTGTTGCTATACATATAAATGATTCTTTTTTAACAAGGAAATTTTATATGATATATCATAAAGATAAATATTTTTCCGAAAACCTTCAGAGCTTTATAGATATAATGGTCCAGTGGGCCAATGCTTACAATTCTGTAAATGATAAAAGTTAAAAAGCGAATACTCCTGCCGATAATTAAAATGGAATTATTTGTCTGTGAAGCATTCCAATTTTATTATAATAGGAGCTTAAAATGACTCTGGAACAATTTAGAAAATGCGATATGGTACTTGTATGTGGATTACCAGGATCCGGCAAGTCCTATTTTGCAAGGAAATATTTTGCAAAATCAGGGCGTAAAAGAGTAAACAGAAAAGAGATAACAAGGACTCTTTATGAAATGATTAGTTTCAATAGTAAATGGTCTGAAGATAAATTTGATCACGTTGATGAAAATCTTGTAAAGCATCTTGAAAAAAAGATAATTGAACATCTTTTTCAGCTTGGAGAACCGCTTCTTATAGATAATATGAGTATCTCAACTGAATCAAGAGAAGCTTATTTAACATTGGCTGCAAGGAATAAAAAAACAATTTCTGCAATATTTGTAAATACAGACCTTGCAACATGTTTAAAAAGAAACAGAGAGAGAGAACCTCATGAAGTTGTGCCTGAATCAATTATATCCAACCTTGTTGCAAAGATCCAATATCCTGAACGCAAGGAAGGATTTAAAGATGTGCTAATAATTGACAAATTTGAGGATGAGCTAAAATAATTTGTCTCTGAAATATGCCTGCATTGTAATAGCAACAACAGCTCTGCGTATCCCTGACAGCATCTCTCCGCGCTCTTTGCCTCCCTGTGCTGGATCGTGACAACTCGTGCTTGATCGCCTTTTGTAGCGCGGTTCGTGGAACAGTTCCTGCTACTGATTGACACTTTAACATAGCTTTAATAGCATAAGATATCTTTATTCTAAGGAAAAAATAATGGGACTTAATTGTGGTATAGTTGGGCTGCCTAATGTTGGAAAAACCACTATATTTTCTGCACTTACATCTACGCCTGCTGAAACAGCAAATTATATGTTTTCTACAATAAAACCAAATATTGGTATTGTAAATGTGCCTGATGAAAGGCTCGATAAAATCGCTTCGATATTTAAACCAAAAAAAGTTACACCTGCAGTGGTTGAGTTTGTTGATATTGCAGGGCTTACCAAAGGATCTTCAAGAGGAGAGGGGTTGGGCAATAAATTCCTTTCCCATATAAGACAGGTCGGAGTAATTGCGCATGTTGTAAGATGTTTTGCCAATGATGATATAATCCACGTAAGCGGTAAAATAGATCCTCTTTCAGATATAGAGGTCATAAATATTGAGCTTAGCCTCGCAGATCTAGAGTCAGTTGAAAAACGAAAAGATAAACTGGAAAAACAACTTAAGGCAACAAGCAAAGATGGTGGAAAAGAGGTGCGGGCAGTAATTGAACTTCTTGAAAAACTACAGAAAGAGCTTTCAGATGGAAAGCCGGCTCGGCTTTTAGGTTTTACAGAAGAGCAGACAGCGCTTCTCAAGGACCTTCATCTTTTGACAATGAAAAAGCAGATATATGTCTGCAATGTTGATGAAGAATCCCTTAGAACAGGAAGCAAGTATATTGATGTGGTAAAAGAGCATGCTGAAAAAGAGGGAGCTGTTGCAATTCCGATCTGTGGAAAACTTGAGGCAGAAATAGCTTTGCTTGAAACCGACCAGGAGCGTAAAGAGTTTTTAAAAGAGTCCGGGCTTGAAGAATCCGGTCTTGTGAAACTTATCCACAGTGGTTATAACCTTTTGGGACTGCGTACTTATTTTACCGCAGGGGATCCTGAAGCAAGAGCATGGACTTATGATGATGGAGATAAAGCTCCGCAGGCAGCCGCAGTTATCCATACTGATTTTGAAAAAGGATTTATAAGAGCAGAAGTTTATCACTATGATGATTTAATGAAATACGGTACAGAACAGAAAGTTAAAGAAGCTGGAAAACTCCGCGTGGAAGGAAAAGAGTATCTTGTTAAGGACGGAGACATAATGCATTTCAGGTTCAATGTCTAAGGCAACAGTACTGGTTTGTTATGGCTAAATCTTACAGATTTTTTGTTACATGTCCTTCTGGTTTTGAATACCAGCTTGTCAAAGAACTTAAAAATATAACCCCTTATCTCCATATAGAACAAAAACAGGGAGGAGCTGAATTCACAGGCTCATTTTCTGATGGGCTAAAAATTTGCCTCTGGTCGAGGATCGCAGGAAAAGCGCTTTTAGCTCTTGAAGATTTTAATCCTCATGATGAAAAAGAGATATATGAAAGGGCAAAAAGAATAAAATGGTCAGATTTTTTTTACAAAGAAAAAACAATCGCTGTTGATACAACATTGCTTTCCAAAAAATTTACCAACTCGTCGTATCTTTCTCTTTTGGTAAAAGATGGTATTTCCGACCACTTTCGAACTATTTCCGGAAGCAGGCCTAATGTTGATAAGCAGGATGCGGATATAAGAATAAATCTTTTTGTTTCAAAAAACAGCGCTACAATAAGCCTTGATATTTCAGGTGGGAGCCTTCACCAGCGCGGCTATAGAAGAAAAGGGGCAGTTGCTCCATTAAAAGAAAATCTCGCAGCAGCGCTTCTTGAAAGAGCAGGGTGGAATGAGATGGTTCTGCAGAAAAATATGGAACAACTTAAGGGCGATAACGGAAAGCCTGCTTTTGTGGATCCCATGTGCGGCAGTGGAACATTCCTTATTGAAGCTGCAATGATAGCCTCCAATACTGCTCCGGGGTTGCTAAGGAAAAATTTTTCATTCCAGCACTTGCGGCAATTTAAAAATGAAGAGTGGAAAGCATTGATCAATGAAGCTAATAGAGTAAAAGATATTGGTGCTCTTTCTCCTGTAAGGATATTTGGTTTTGATATTGATGGAGAGGCTATAAGAATATCCAAAGAAAATATCAGATCAGCAGGATTTTCTTCCTGTATTGATGTAAAAAAAACCAATATAGCAGATATTGAAAAACAGCTTGATAAAAATCTTAAACCTGGTCTTGTTGCGATCAATCTTCCATATGGAAAAAGACTTGGAAGCGATGAAGACCTTTCTCCTTTATATGAACTGGCAGGAGAAAAAATAAAAGAAAATTTTGAAGGATTCAAAGTTGTTGCGCTTTCCGGAGATGAAGAGCTTTCAAGAAGTCTTGGAATGAAACCGCTTCAGGTAAATACTGTATATAATGGTTCAATAAAATCTGTTTCTGCAATTTTCAGTATTGATTCCAGATACAGAGAAAAAACAGACCTCTCAGGTCAACAGACAAGCCTGTCCCATCGAAAGGCAGAGTCTAATGAAAGCGCAAAAACAGAAACCCCTGCATCGGTATATTTTTCAGAAATGTTTGCAAACAGATTAAAGAAAAATATCAAAGCATTAAAAAAATGGAAGATAAAAGAGAATATAACCTGTTACAGAATTTATGATGCAGATATACCGGAATACTCAGCCTCAATAGATATATATGAAGATAAGTTTCTCTATATACAGGAATATGCGCCACCTGCAGAGATACCGGAAAAGAAAGCAGATAGAAGATTAAGGGAATTAATCTATACTTCGCAAAATATAACAGGGATAAATTATAAAAATATAAATGTCAGACAAAAGAAGAGACAAAAAAAGGGAGAGCAGTATAAAAAAAGGGGAGATGAAGGTATTTATGATATAGTGCAGGAGGGGGGACTTTCATTTTATGTAAATTTCCACGACTACCTTGATACAGGTATTTTTCTTGATCATAGAATTATAAGAAAAATGATCCAGGAGCTTTCTTCGGGGAAGAAGGTACTTAATCTGTTTTCGTATACCGGAACAGCTTCTATTTATGCTGCATCAGGCAACGCCTCAAGCACGACAAGCGTTGATACGAATTCCACCTATTGCAACTGGACTGAAAGGAATTTTCTCCTTAATAAAATGAGTCTTAAAACAAATAAGATAATAAAAGCAGATTGTATGGATTTTCTGGCAAAAGATAAGGAATTATATGATATTATTTTTATAGATCCTCCTACTTTTTCAAATTCAAAAAGCAGGGAAGATTTTTTTGATATTCAGGTTGATCATCCACGATTAATTACTCTGGCTGCTGAAAGGCTAAAAAAAGATGGTGTAATTATCTTCTCAAGCAACTTTAAAAAATTTAAATTGGATGATAATATAAGTAAATTATATTTTGCCAGTAATATTACAGAAAAAACAATATCTCCTGATTTTAAAAGGCATGGGTACTTTCGCCATTGCTGGATAATTAAAAAGGATGATCAAAAAGTTAAATAACAGGCGAAGAGTCTTGTAAAACCTACCTCATTTTATAAACAGGTTTATACAGGGCAAGATAAGGGAGCATTTTTAAAATGAAAAAAAGAAGATTTTTATCACACGGGCATCTTATTGATTCCGGGATTCTTACCCAAACTTTAAATACAATTATTGCCGAAGGAGCAGACTACGAGATAGTTGAATTTATAGTAGGAAAAACAAATGTCCAGGAATCTGTTATTGAGATCGATCTAATATGCGAAACAGAGGAGCAGATCCAGGCTCTTTCTCCAAAACTTGTCCAGTTTGGAAGCTATGAAAAAAAGACTCCGGAAGCTCTGTTTAAGGCTGCTTCTGGCGATAAATGTGTTTCTGAAGATTTTTACTCAACAACAAATCACCGCACAGAAGTTTTCTACAATAAAAAATGGTGTCAGGTTACAAACCAGAGAATGGATGCTGTTATTGTATTAAAAGAAGAAGGTCCAGCTTGCGTAAAACTCAGAGATGTAAAAAAAGGAGACAAAGTACTTTGCTCTTCTGATTCTGTAAGAGTTTTTCCTCCTCCAAGAGAAAGAGGATCTGAAGACTTTGGTTTTATGTCCGGAGATGTATCATCAGAGCGTTCCACAGATTTTGTGGCAAGTAAAATTGCTTCTGAACTTATAAAAATGAGAGAGAAAAAAGAAAAAATTATTGTTGTAGCAGGACCTGTTGTTGTCCACTCAGGAGGGTCCCGCGCTTTTTCAGCTCTTATAAGGGAAGGCTTTTTTAGCGGAGTACTATCAGGAAATGCTCTTGCTGTGCATGACGTTGAATCTGTTTTTTTTGGAACTTCGCTTGGATTTTGTCAGAAAACAGGAAGACCTGCCAATGAGGGACACAAAAACCACATGAGGGCAATCAATAAAATAAATTTATGCGGATCCATAAAAAATGCTGTTGAGCAGAATGTTCTTACTTCAGGCATAATGTATGAAATAGTAAAAGCCAATATTCCGTATTGTCTTGCAGGTTCCATAAGGGATGATGGACCTCTTCCTGAAGCAGTAACAGATATGATAGAAGCGCAGGCGCAATATGCAAAAATTATTGAAGGGGCTTCCATGGTTATTATGCTTTCATCAATGCTGCACTCAATAGGGACAGGTAATATGATCCCTTCATGGGTAAAAACAGTATGTATTGATATTAACCCGGCAGTTGTTACAAAACTTTCCGACAGAGGCTCAAGCCAGGCCATGGGAATTGTAAGCGATGTAGGGCTATTTTTAAAATCGCTGGCTGAAAAATGTGTTCCGGATTTTAAGTGAAAAGGAGACTTAGATGGATTTTGATATAAAGACACTTCATCCTCTTGAAATAAAACTGCTCTTAAATGCAGAAGAAGAAAATATTTCAGCAGAAAGTCTTGTAGGCAAACTGGCTTTCAAGCCAGGTCAGTATAACCAGGCATTTAGCTGGCTTTCTGCCAAAAAACTTATTGAAGAAAAAGAAAAAAAACAGAGAGTGATTTTTGAGATAACAGATATAGGCCGCGATTATCAGAAAAACAATACTCCTGCAGAAAAAATATTTAATCTTGTAAAGGAGAAAGGGGGAGCGCTTACTCTTTCTGAAATTAGTTCTATGCTTTCGCTTGAAAATAAAGATACAGGAACTGCTTTTGGCCAAATGTCCAAAGAAGGAATAATGGCGCTTAACGAAGAAAAAAAAGTTGTTGTTAAAAGCAGTGATTTTTCTCCTTTAATGAAAACAGTAAGAACTCTTCTTGATAAAGGGGCCACATTAAGCGAGCTTGAAGAAAGCGCTCTAACTGTTGAAGAGAAGCAGGCAATAGCAGGGATCAGCAAAAAGAGGGGAGGCGGAAGCGCCCCTTTCCGCATAGCAGAAAGAGAAGATGTTGTATACAAAATGACTTCTATGGGAATAGAGGTGAAGAAGCAATTAAAAGAGCAGGGAGTTTCAGGCAATGAAATTGGAGGACTTACTCCGGAAATGCTTGCAGATGGAAGCTGGAAAAATGCAACATTCAGAAGTTATAACGTAAATACTCCTCCTGCAAGAGTTTTGTTGGGAAGACACAGTCCATATTCTGAATTTCTTGATGGAGTAAAAGATAAACTTGTTTCTCTTGGATTTGAAGAATTTGATGGTCCGCTTGTTGAAACAGAGTTCTGGAACAGCGATGCTCTTTTTATGCCGCAGTTCCATTCTGCCCGCGATATCCATGATGTATATTATATAGAAGATCCAAAAAAAGCAAAGGAGATACAGCAACCATATCTTGATCAGGTTGCAGAGGCTCATAAAAACGGATGGAAAACAGGAAGCCGCGGTTGGGGATATAATTTTGATAAGGAGTTTACAAAAAGACTTATCTTGCGAAGTCAGGGAACTGTTCTTTCTGCAAAGACACTTCCCAAGGCTAAAATACCTGGAAAATATTTTGGGATCGCAAGATGCTTCAGGTATGACAAAGTGGATGCAACTCATCTTTCTGACTTTTATCAAACAGAAGGAATCGTCCTTGGAGAAGATGTGAATTTCAAAACATTGCTTGGGCTTTTAAAAATGTTTGCGGAAGAGGTGGCAGGAGCAACAGAAGTTATGTATGTTCCCGGTTATTTCCCTTTTACAGAACCATCTGTAGAAGTTCATATAAAACATCCTGTTCTTGGATGGTTTGAGCTTGGGGGATCGGGAATCTTTCGGCCCGAAGTAACAGAACCACTTGGAGTGCATGTGCCTGTTCTTGCATGGGGACTTGGAATCGACAGAATGGCTCTGATGTCGTTAGGGCTCAATGATTTAAGAGAACTTTTTACCAGCAATATTGAAAACGTAAGACTCAGAAGGAGTAAATAACCATGCCTAAAATAGAAGTTTATGAAGATGCATTATATAAATATATTGGAAAAAAAATAGTTGGAGATGAGTTTGTTAAACTTCTTTCTGTAGCCAAGGCAGAATTTGACGGCAAAGAAGAAGATATCCTAAAAATAGAATTAAACGACACCAACCGACCGGACTTGTGGTCAACAGCCGGACTTGGAAGACAGCTTAGAATTTATCTTGGCGGAGAGAAAAAAGAGTATCCATTTTTTTCTGTAAAAGGAAATATCAAAGAGTGCGGGAATAGAGTAATAGAAGTAGATCCTGCACTTGGAAAAATAAGACCTTATATTTCTGCATTTGCAATAAAAGGGAAAAGCATGGATGAATCATTGCTTAAAGATATTATACAGACACAGGAGAAGCTCTGCTGGAACTATGGTCAGAAAAGAAAAAGCATAGCAATGGGAGTTTACAGAAGCGATCTTTTTAAATATCCAATAAAATATACTGCAGCAAATCCGGATAAGGAATCTTTTGTCCCGCTTGGTTTTGATAAAAAATTAACGTTAAGAGAAATCATAAAACAGCATCCCAAGGGAGAGGAATTTGGAGCAATTATTTCCGGATTTGATAAATACCCATACATTACAGATTCACAGGGAAAAACCTTAAGCCTTCCTCCTGTAATAAACAGTAATGATATTGGGGCTGTTGTTGCAGGAGACAAAGAGCTTTTTGTTGAAATGACAGGAACTGATATTTATTCACTTATGCTTGCAACATCTATTGTTGCCTGCGATCTCTATGATGCTGGTTATGAAATTCTTCCTGTAAAAACAATTTATCCTTATGACACACTGCTTGGCCGTGAGATTACTGCTCCATTTTATTTTCAGCAACCTGTAAAAACAGATATTTCCAGTGTCAACAAACTGCTTGGCGAAAATTTTAAAGTAAATGAAGCAGTCTCTTATGGAAAAAAAATGGGATGCAGAATTGAAGGAGATGGAGATACTCTTGTGCTCTATCCAGCAGAATACAGAAATGACTTTCTCCACCCTGTAGACATAATAGAAGATATAATGATCGGGAAAGGGCTTACTAGTTTTGAGCCAATAATGACAGATGACTTTACAAAGGGCAAACTTTCCGATGCAACCATATTTGGCAGAAAAATAAAAAATATAATGGTTGGTTTGGGATTTCAGGAAATGGTTTACAACTATCTTGGTTCTGCAAAAGATTTTATAGAAAAAATGAATATCAAAGGAGATGATATTGTAAAAATATCAAATCCAATGAGTGAAAATTTTGAATACTTGCGGCCCTCTATAATTCCTTCTTTGCTCAACTCAGAATCTGTCTCGGGAAATGGTGTTTATCCTCATAAAATATTTGAAACAGGTAAAATTGCCATAAAAGAGAGCAAAGAAAATTATGGCGTTATTACAATCAACTCCCTTGGATTTCTCTCTGCAGATAAAGATGCGGGTTTTAATCTTGTAAACTCACAGCTTTCAGCTATAATGTTTTATATCTCTGCAGATTATACTCTTGTTGAAGCAGAAGATACCCGATTTATAAATGGTAGATGTGCGCAAATTATATTAAAAGGTAAAAATATAGGTATAATAGGAGAGATTAATCCTTTGGTTCTTGAAAATTGGGGCATTGGCGCTCCATGTGCTGTTTGTGAGATAAATCTGGACTTGATATTGAATTAAAAGGAGAAGAGAATGGATGATGGCAAAATAAAAGTTGTACAAATCAATATTCCTAAAGATTCAAATATTATTTTTGGACAATCTCATTTTATAAAAACAGTAGAAGATATATCAGAAATTGTTATAAGCGCTGTTCCGGGAGTAGAGTACGGACTTGCTTTTTGCGAAGCTTCGGGTCCCTGCCTTATAAGAACAGAGGGCAATAGCGAAGAATTGGTAAAAGCAGCTTCTGAAAATGCAAATCTCCTTGGTGTTGGTCACTCTTTTATTTTACTTATAAGAAAAGCTTTTCCCATTAACATTCTTAATGCAATAAAAAACTGCCAGGAGGTTGCAGGAATATTTGCGGCAACTGCCAATCCTCTTCAGGCTGTAATATATGAAACTTCCCAGGGGCGCGGTGTTCTTGGTGTTATTGATGGTTTTTCTCCCAAAGGAATTGAGGCTGGCGAAGATAAAAAAGCGAGAAAAGAAATTCTTAGGAAGTTTGGATATAAGTTTTAACTATTTTAATTTAAAGAGGTTTATATGAGTATCCAGCAGAAAAAAAGCACTCATCCTTGCAGAATGCTGAGGAGGCAACATTATGGATTATAACTCTGCTGCAGCTCTTATTGAAACTGTAATCCCTTTCAGGTTTTTATCTAATCAGGAAAAAAAGAAACTGGTTAAGACTCTAAAAGAATATTCCTTTAACAAGGGAGATGTAATATACAGCAAAGGCGAAAGCAGCGATAGTGTTTTTCTTATACGAAAAGGGGTTGTCGAAACCTTAGACTATAATGGTTCGGATTATGTAAGATTAAATGTTATATCAGCAGGGCGCTATTTTGGGGAAAGGGCAGCGCTCTTTAATCAAAAAAGAATTTATACTGTAAGAGCGTTATCTGATGTCTCGTGTTGCAGTATTTCCGGAAAAAATTTCAGAAGACTTATCCACTCTTCAAAAGCTTTTTCAAAAGCAATGAGTACAATACTGCGGGATAAACAGGGAATATTCTCTGCATTTGACAGATTTAAAGCAGAAGTCCTGCAGGGAATAACAAGAGGGCATATACAGATACGAGATCTTATTCCATATTATAAAGATATGGAGCCTGCCATGCATAAGCTGTTACTGAAAGAAGATGAAGTTGATACATCAGTGCTCGATTATGCAGTAAAAAGGCTCCCTTCAAATGTTACCGAGAATTTTGTTTATATACTTATAGACGAACTTTATGACCATATACCAGAGCCATGGAAACTTTTTGAACCTGTTCCTGCTGCTGCAAGACGCAGGAGAGAATGGAAGATGATAAATGGTCAAACAATGATGCTTTACAGACCAGGTATAACAGATCTTCTTGACCTTATTACCTGTCTTTGTGTGTTTGTCGTAGAAACAGAAAAAATACGAAAAAAACTTTCAGAACATAGATTGCTAATTTCATTAAAAAATCACATATCAAAAAATGAATCTCTAAAAGATAAAAAAAAGGTAGATGCTGTTTTTCTAAGAACACTTCCTTTTTCAGTAAAAGAACTTTCCGGGCTTAAAACTATATGGCCAACTGATACTGTAAAATATATTTATAATGTTGCTATCCACAGCGGGATCTTTAGTCTCATTATAAAAAAGCAGATCGATGTATATAATACAAGAAGAGCTGAAAGGTGGCTTTCACAGATAGGAAATTCTGTAAAAGATCTTACAGGATACAGGGTGAGTGAACTTCCGGAGAATGTTAAAGTCCACGTTATAAGCAGCAATACTCATTCAGTAATAAACTGCCTTAACCATGAATTAATTTCAAGAATAGACGAAATTATTTCGTGGGGTGAAAAAACACATCATCCTGCTTTAAAAAATAAATGGTTTAACAGACATGATTTACTTTATGCTCTTTCAAAAGATTTTATAAAAGAAAAAGATGAAAATGATGTACTAAAATTTGAAAATAGCGATGGAGTTATCAGGCTTAAAAGAACAGAATCCACAGGAATTCAGGTACAGCTTTTTAGCTTAAAGAAACTGAAAAAAAAGAAAATCGATCCAGGTCTCCCTTCTATTCCAAAGGATACAAACGCAATTATTATTAATATTGACTATGCATTTGGAGAACAGGCAGAAGAAATTATGAGAAGCCTTCTTCTGCAGTTTGGAAGAAATATAAGCAGTATCAACATTATGGGCAAGGCTGGAGCTCTTGTTGGAAAAAGGGGAGATATTCTAATTCCTGACCTTTTTATTGAACAATCAGAAGATCTTTTCCAGCCAATAAAAAATCAAGCTCTTTTAAAAATTAACCGTTTGCAAAAAAGACTGGATGGAACTAAAATACATAAAGGGCCAATGCTTACTGTTGATGGCACGCTTTTTCAAAATACTATGATGCTCTCTTTTTATAAGCATATTTGGGACTGTATTGGCCTTGAAATGGAAGGGATATACTATTTGAGACAAATAATAGAAGGAGTACAGCATGGACTTATTCCTAAAAATCTTTTTACAAGTTTTTATTATTATGTTTCAGATCTTCCTGCTGATGCCGGAAGCCAGCTCTCTACCGGGATGCAGTTTTCCGAGGGGATCCCTCCTCTTTATGCAATTACAAGGGAAATTCTTACAGATATTTTCTTAATTGAATCAGGAGAAAAAATTGATGAAGAAAGTTTTAATAATTGATGAAAATGATGAATTCCGCGAATATCTATGCAAAAAAATAGAAGAGCATGGCTTTGACGTCACTGCAGGTTTAAATGGTCTTGATGGTTCTCTAAAGTTAAGAAAAATTATTCCGGATCTTATTATAATGGATCATTCTCTGACAAGAAAAACGTTTTTCGAAGTTGTTGCAGAAAAAGTAGATAATCCAAATACTATATCTGTACCTGTTGTCCTGCTTACAAATAAAGTCGATAAAAGCAAAATTGCTGAATATGCAAAATATGGAATAAAAAAAATATTTTCCAAACCTTTAAGAATAGATTCTCTTTTAAAAGGGATATCTGAAATACTTGGAACAACATTTGAAGTAGATGACACTCCTTGTATTATTGAAGCAAATTTTAACGATGAAATTATTTTTATAGAAATAGCGCGTGGTCTTAATATTGAAAAAATAGAGATACTTAAATTCAGGCTTGAAGAGCTTGTAAATATCTACAATATAACTATTCCAAAAGTACTTCTCATGATGAGTGGAATAAAAGTTGAAGACAAAAATATTTATAAACTCAGAACGCTTCTTGATATTGTGGTAAAAACTGTTAAGGAAAATTATGATAAAGTAATTGTACTGGCTAATGAAAAAACAATAAAAGATTATATATGCTATGTTGATGAATATAAAGATATACAGATAAGAAATAATTTAAGCGATGCTCTTGATGATCTTATAGGACAGAAGGCAGATAATTTTGCCCAGGACAGAGTAGTTGAAGATAATCTCTTGAATCCAAAAAACAAGGATGTAAAAGAAGTAAAAATAGAGATGAGATTTGAAACAGAAAATATCACAAGAAAACTTGAAACAATCGGCAATAATATAAAAATTGCAGTTGTTGATGATGATTTTGTTATAAGACAGTTTGTAAAGACATCTTTTAAAACCCTTGAATGGCAGATAGATACGTTTGAAAATGGAAAGAAATTTATTGATGTGCTTTCTGAGAACAAAGAGTATGACCTTATTTTTCTTGATCTTATGATGCCGGAAGTTGATGGTTTTGGAGTTCTAGAATTTATCAACGAGTATGGAATAAAAACCCCTGTAATAGTATTTTCTGCTCTTTCTCAGAAAGAAACAGTTCTTAAAGCTGTAAAATATGGGGTTAAAAGCTACATGAGTAAACCACTTAACCCAAATTTAATAAAAAGAAAAACAGCAGAGATCCTTAACCCTGGATTTTAGATCATGTATGATAAACAGCTTTTTGCATTTTTGGAAAATTCTCCGCTTTCGATATTTACTTTCAATGAATACCTTGAAATACAGGAAGTGAATCAAGCATTCTGTCTGCTAACGAGAAAAAAAAGGGAAGTTCTTTTATCTTGTCCTCTGTTTGCAGCCATGGAAAGGGATTTTTACCATGAATTTATTATTATTTTTGAAGAGCTGAAAAAGGATAATAAAAAAGTTGTACATCATAAAAAGTGGATAGAATGTGCTGATGGCCAGCATTTGTGTTATTCAATAATGATAAATCTTGGACATATCCACAATGGAAAAAAATATTATATAAGTTTTATTGAAGATATAACTGAACTTAAGAGCGCCGAGAAAAAGATTGAAGAAGCAAGGGATATAGCAGAACAGGCTACAAAAACAAAATCGGAATTTATAGCTAATGTTAGCCATGAGATAAGAACCCCTCTTCATACTATTATTGGAATGTCGGAGCTTATGCTTGAGACAGTCCTTAATATGGAACAAAGGGAATATGGAGCACAAATCCTTTTTTCTGCAGAAGTGCTTTTAGGTCTTGTAAATGATATTCTTGATTTTTCAAAAATTGAAGCAGGAAGACTTGATCTAGAAAAAATTGATTTTAATCTTTACGACACATTGGAAGATGCTACAACACTTGTTGCAATGGAAGCTCATAAAAAAGGGCTTGAAGTAGTTTTATCAATTTCTCCAAAAGCACCTAAAATAATTAAAAGCGATCCTGTACGTCTCAGACAGATCATTATGAATCTTCTTAACAATGCCATAAAATTTACAAAAAAGGGTGAGATTGTAGTTAGTGTACTTGCAGAACCCCCTTCTTCTGGTGAAATGGTTTTAAATTTTTTTGTAAGAGATACTGGAGTAGGTATACCTGAAAACAGAAAACATCTTTTATTTAATGCGTTTACACAGGTAGATTCATCTGTTACCAGAAAATTCGGGGGAACAGGGCTTGGACTCTCCATTTGTAAACAGCTTGTGACGCTTTTTCGCGGGGAGATCGGTGTTGAAAGTGCAGAAGGAAAAGGTTCTGTTTTCTGGTTTACAATCAAATCAGAAGAGTCTCCTTTGCCGAAAGATGCTCCTTCAGGACCTAAATTTTCACATAAAACAGGAATCCTTATTGTAGATGATAATGAAACAAGCAGAAAACAAATAAGAAGCTATCTTGAAGAGATTGATGCAAAAATATTTGAAGCTGAAAGTGGAGCAAAAGCTCTTGAATTTCTCCGAAACAAAGATGTTCCTCCTCTTGATCTTATGCTTATTGATCAGAGGATGTCGGGAATGGATGGCTGGCAGCTTGCAAGCGAAATAAATACAGATGGACATTTTTCAACTATTAAAAAAATTCTTATGACTCCAATTGGGATGGGTGGCGATGAAGCAAAAATGAAGCTTCTAAACTGGTTCGATGGATATATCAATAAACCTATAAAAAAGAATGCTCTTTATGCTGCTGTTTTTAAATCTCTTGATATAGTTGTTGATATTGCTGAAGAAGATAAAAGTACCAGTACAGAACAGGAACTTGGGATCATTAAGGAATTTATGTATTCAAATAGAAAAAGATTCCTTGTGGCAGAAGATTACTATATAAATCAAAAACTCTTTAAAACGATCCTTGAAAGTTTGCATATTGAAGTTGAAGTAGCTGATAACGGATTACAGGCTGTTGAGCTTGCTGAGGAAAAGGAATACGACCTTATTTTGATGGATATACAGATGCCTGTTATGAATGGCTTTGATGCCTCAAGAAAGATTCGTGAAATGGGAATCAAAACACCTATAATAGCTGTAACAGCAAATGCAATTACAGGTGAAATGGATAAATATCTCGAAGCAGGTATAGATGACTTTCTTGCCAAGCCATTTAAAAAAACCGACCTTGCACACCTTTTCTCCAAATGGATTATGAGTGAAGATGATTTTGCAAAATTGGAAGAGGTTAATCCTGTTGAAGAGCAAAAACAAAAAACTGCTCAAAGCAACCAGAAGAATAAAACTTTTGTTGCAGATTCTCCTGCACCTATAACGAATAAAGCAGAAAATAAGAGTATATTTGATTATGAGCAAGCGCTTGATATATTTAGCGGAGAGAAAGAAGTGCTTCTTGAAATATTGGAAGAATTTGATAAAAAAGCAAAATCTCAATTAGCGAATATGAAGATTTTTCTCCAAAACAAAGATTTTGAATTATTGGCAAGAGAAGCTCATACAATAAAGGGCGGTTCCAGAAATCTTGCCATGGCAGATTTTGGAAATGCAGCGGAAAAACTTGAG
>Ga0123353_10001703_pt1 | contig 27014 bp, 19 predicted proteins | sample TergutLab28metaG_3_FD_92763 | JGI IMG/M metagenome (GOLD analysis project Ga0123353, IMG submission 92763) | Labiotermes labralis P3 segment gut microbial communities from Petit-Saut dam, French Guiana - Lab288 P3 | ecosystem: Host-associated > Arthropoda: Insects > Digestive system > Gut ...
ACCTCAAGCGCGTCGTTGATTTGCTGCTCTGTGATGACGCCGGCCCTGACCAGCAGCTGGCCAAGCCTTTGTGACGTATCTACCAAGCGTCGCTTCCTTCTTGCTTCCTTCTTAAGTGCCGCACAGGCGAGGGGTGCTGTTGCGCCGATCAGCCCTGCTTAATTGCAAAAATGCAAAAGGCGGCTGATTGACTGGCTGTCCCAACCTGGTCACACGGATCATACCCGTGTTTGACGCGATCTGCTTAAGAATGTATCGGAAAAGGATGCGTGGCGCTTAACGTGCGCGCTGAAATAGGCGCGAGAGGTGTCACTCGGTCAACCCTAGCTCATTCTCAAGTGCGGAGAACTTAGACAGGGCATCCCTGCGGCGTTGCCGTTCACCAGCCAAAAAGTCTTGTACGTCCTCAACTGCGATCCGATGATGTGCACCGACCATCCGGTACGGCAGTGCTCCTCGATCCATCAGCTTGCGGACCTGAGGGCGCGACATGCCCAACATCAGTGCAGCCTCTGCCGGCGACACTTCTTGCAGACCATGCGTGACAACAATTCCCTGACCCTTCGCTTGGGCTTCAACCACGCGCACTAGCATCTCGGCGGTCTCCCGCGACAAGGACACGTTCACCCGGTCGCCATCGACCTCCAAGGCACGCTGCAGCGCCTCTGCATCACGAATGAGAACAGCTCCCATGAGCCACCTCCAACTGATTTTGTTGCTAATAACTGCTCTAAGTATATCATGCTCCAGCATTTGTTCAAAGTGCACCGGCAAAACAACCCGGCAACCAGCGAAGTGCTACGAGAATACATACGAAAATAGGGCTCCTCGCCATAATGTGTGAGCAATTTTAGCCTGGAATAGCAGGTGACACGGTGTTTTCGCCTACGGTATTCCTCCCTAGGAAATACAAGGGATCCACGTCGCCCCGTAAAAACAGAACCCGGCAAGGAGAGACGGGCCTCTCTGCAAAAGGCACGCCTGCGTGACTTGTTATGTGGCATCAACCTGGAAAACAGGGCTTGTGGCCGCGGATGGAGTCAGGTGGGGCGCTGATCAAAAAGATGGCCTCCGGCAGGGTTCGGGACTGTTTCCCTTCCACACATCCTGGCGAAGCCTCAAAAAAGCTCAAAAATGAGCAGGATTAACGGTTGTGCACGATTATTCGCACCACATGGCCCTTACTTGAGGACAGGCAGAAAACAAACAGGGCTTTGACCTGGGGTTTTGCATTTTCGGCAAAACCCGCAGCGCGCCTTGCTGGTCGTAATATCGTGCACAACCGTTAATCCTGCTCACTTTTCGCCGATTCTTTGTCAATCCCTTGCCGAGGCTTTCCGAGGTTCCCCTGGGCTGGCCGCTTTCAGCGGGCAGCCGGACAGCGGCCGTCGAATGCGCAGGCAAACAGCCTGCCCCTCGTGAAAGACACGCGACATCCCAGCCTCAAAAGCGGGCGGCTTCGGGCTCCTTCGGGCAGCCCCTTCGGGCCCCTTCGGCAACAAGCCTGCGACACGACAAGCCTGGTGACACCGAGCGGTGTGCACAGTGGCCTTTTGATCGGTGTCGGCCTTCTTCTCGATGACTTTGTCTTAGGCAAAGAAAACCATGGAGGAAACAGCGTGCCACCTGCGCTGATAGGTCAAATCACTCCCACACACTGTGGCGAAGAGCCGAAAATAGGGTGACCCTCCTATTTCCATTCTCGGCTGTGGCAAGCAGCTATGGGATGTTGGCAGTGAATTGCGGTCAACCTAGCGAGATGCGCGTGAGTGCGGTGTCCAGCAAGGCAAGGAGCACGTCTCGCACCGAATCGCGGTCCCGCACGTCCGTGGGGATCACCTTTACCTGGTCAGAAAGCCCCAGGCTTCTCCTGAACTCCTGGATCTCCTCGCCGTGATCCGGGCTCAAACGGTTCACCGCGACGACAAAGGGGACATCGCTCTTCTTGCCAAGGAACTCTGCCATTTCAAGCGTCTCTGCCCGGTCCACATCGTCCGCGTCAAGTAGCAGCACGAAGCCAAGCATGCCCTCGGCAAGCGTTTGCCACATCGACGTGAACTGCGAGCGCCCGGGAGCGCCAAACAGGTAGAGGACGATGTCGTCGGTGATGGTGACTCGGCCGAAGTCCATCGCAACCGTGGCCTCTGCGCTGCCCTGGCCGGATGCCTCGGTCACCTGGCGCTCGGTCGAGAGGACCGTGATCTCGCTTACCGAGCGGATGAACGTCGTTTTGCCCGCACCCGCGGGCCCAGTCGTCACTATTTTTACGGATTGCACTGCCGCATCACCTTCATCACATGGCCTTGATGCCTTCGATGATCTGTAGCACCGTATCGCGGCTGATGCGCCGGTCATAGGTCAGCGCGTCGTCCGAGCTCACGGAGACGCCTTCCTTGCGACGCGCACGGCTCGGAGCGCGGTCGGCACCGGTGAGGGCGGAAAGCTCGCTGGCAAAACCGCCGCTGAACCCGAGGTCGCTATCGAGGTAGTTCTCGTCGATCACCCTTGCAGGCTCCGGCTCCTTGGGCACAGCCCCGCCGAATTCTGAGTCGCCGAACTCTGGCTCGCCGAACTCATCGAACTCATCGGGCTCATCAGGTTCCTCTGGTTCTTCAGCCTCATCGGGCTCGTCGAGCTCGTCAGGTTCTTCTGTCCCGTCAAAATCCTCGCCAAGGTCATTCTCGATTGCTGCAAGGTCTTCGATCGCTTCAAAATCCTCGATCGCCTCAAGATCCTCGAGTCCCGCAAGGACCTCATCGATTCCCTGCTCGGGGGCGGAGTCGGGCTCCGCTTCGGGAATGGCTGCCGGTTCCGGCTCGAGCTTGGGCTCCAGCTCGGGCTCAGGCTCTGGCTCGGGTTCTGGCTCTGGTTCCGGTTCTAGTTCCGGCTCCGGCTCTGGTTCCGGTTCTAGTTCTGGCTCCGGCTCTAGTTCTGGCTCCGGCTCTAGTTCTGGCTCGGACTCCGGTTCCGGCTCTGGCCCGAACTCTTGCTCCAGCTCCGTCTCGGGCTCCAGCTCCGGTTCCGGTTCCGGTTCCAGCTCCGGTTCCGGCTCTAAGCCAAGCATGGCACCGATCGACTCGATGTCTATCGGATCATCAGCACGAGCGGAACTCTGCGCAGCCATAAAAGCCGGCTCTTCGGCAGGAACATGAGGTTTGCGAACGCGAACGGAAGCATCCGGCACAGGCTCCGATGCCGACTCCGCGTCGGGCTTCGACTTCGACTTCGGCTCTGGCGCTGACTCCGCCGCCGCTGTCGACTCCGACGCTAGCTCCCCAGTCTCCCCAGCCTGCTCCTGCCCGACGGATCCGATGGGCTCGGCAGATCCGGCCTTCGCAGCTTCTTCTGCAGCTCCCGAATCTTCTTCCGTGTCCTCAACAGGCACCTGCAAGACATCCATGAACTCTTCAAGCACAGAGCCCGGAGGCTCAGCCTGCACCACACCGCACCCCGTGAGGAACTCCGGTTCCTCTTCAGGCTCAGGCAGGCGTGGGGGCTTCTTCCGCTTGGTCTTTTTCTTTGACTTCGGCACAGGCACCGGTTCCGGTGCTGGCTTCAGCGCGGGTTCGGACGCGGGCTCCTCTTCGGGCTCAGATCCGAGCCCGGACTCGGGTGCAGACTCGGGTGTCGGCGCTGACTCAGACACAGGTTCGGGTTCGGGTTCCAGCTCGGGCTCGGACACGGGCACCGGCTCCAGCTCCAGCTCCAGCTCCAGCTCCGGCTCGGGCTCCAGCTCGGGTTCGGGCTCCGGCTCGGGTGCCAGCTCCGGCACCAAAGACTTGACGGCCTTTTCCGGAAAAGGCTCCGGCATCTTGGTGCCACTCGGCTGCTCACCAACAAACTCAAGCAGCCCAGCGCCGAGCAGGCCGTAGAGCACGCGTGCGACGCTGAAGTCGGTGCGCCCGCTCTCGTAGGCGATGTCGGCAACAGAGCGAACCCCATCGGTGAGCAGCAGTATCTCCCACTCGGCCCGCTTGAGGGATATCTCCACGACCCCATCGGCAGGAGTGACTGACATGCGAAGGACAACGTCCGTTGAGGGGATCTGCCGACGTATACGTCGCCATTCCTCAAGGCGGCGCGAGCCTTCCATCACGACATTCTCGATCGAGATCGAAAGACCGATGTCCTCCTCGACAACGGCGGGCATCGCCTCGAAATCGAAGTCTCCCTCGTCCCAGCGCATCAGGTCAAAGATCGTGTCCTGGATCTGCTCTCTGACAAATGCCTCAAGGACCGCGTGGGTTATGTATCCCTCGGCGACAAGTATCTGGCCGAGCCGCCTGCCTTCTTCGCTCTCTTTTGCCTTGAGCCCGAGTACGCGGTCCAGCGCCTGACGCGTGATCCGCTCGCTGCGCACAAGGCGTTCGCCCAAAAGATCGCTCTGCCAGTTCGACGAGGCAAAGAACACCTCTCCGTTGCGGAACCAGACGGAACCTCCAGTGTCTTCCCGCGAAATGCGTAGTACCCCGGTCTTTTGGCTGAGCGAGATCAGCTGAAAGACATCGGGGAGACCGAAATCTCTGAGGTTACCGCGAAGTGCCATCTGCCCTTACTCGAATCATTTTCTAGGAAGGATCCACTGCCTCAGAACACACACGGTTAATGCTACCAGACTCAACAGGTTTTCTTTATATAGTCATACATCCCACATATTTTCTTAAACCGCGCATTAGGCTTTGCACCAGGCCTTCTGGAGCCGCGCAGCTAGCCGCCAACACCACTGCGCGAAGCACTTCTGCGCTTCCTTGAGCCGCGCAGCCGACCGCCGATGCTGCTGGCCGCCGATGCAGTCAACCGCTAAACCACTACCCTAAGTATCTCCTCGATCGAGGTCTGGCCGAGTTTGACCTTGGCAAACCCATCATCCCTCAGCGTGTGCATGCCGGCAATAATCGCCTCCCGCTTGATATCATCAGCCGAGGCATTAGCAACCGCAAGCTGCTCCACCTTATCGTTCATCGGCATGACCTCATGGATGCCCATGCGACCGCGATAACCGATCCCACCGCACTTCCTGCACCCACGCGGCCTGAACAGCTTGGGCAGCGCGCCGTCTTCCTCGTACGGGAAGCCGATGCGGTCAAAGGCCTCTTTGTCAGGCATGTAGGACTGCTTACACTCCGGGCACAGCCGCCTTGCAAGCCTCTGCGCGACAACCAGCGTCACCGCCGAGGCCGTAAGGAAAGGCTCGATGCCCATCTCAGTAAGACGCGTCAGCGCAGACGGGGCATCGTTGGTGTGCAGCGTCGAGAGCACGAGGTGGCCGGTGAGCGCCGCCTCGATAGCAATGGTCCCGGTCTCCCGGTCCCGGATCTCGCCGATCATCACCTTGTCGGGATCCTGGCGCAGGATCGAGCGGAGCGCTGCGGCAAAGGTCAGCCCGGCTTTCTCGTTCACGTGCACCTGCGAAAGCCCCGCCAAACGGTACTCGACCGGGTCCTCGACGGTGATGAGGTTCGCCTTAGGATCGTTGGTCTCATTGATGGCCGCGTAAAGCGTCGTCGACTTACCCGAGCCGGTCGGCCCGGTCACAAGGATCGCCCCATAGGGCAGGCTCAATGCCTGCAGGAGCATCCGCATATTGTCCTCAAGGAAGCCGAGGTCTTTGAGCGACAGCATGATCGAGTCCTTGCGCAAAAGCCTGAGCACCGCAAGTTCCCCATGGATCGTCGGCAGCGTCGCAACACGGAAGTCGACCGACTTCCCGTCAAGCACCACGCCAAACCTTCCATCCTGCGGCACGCGCCGCTCGGCGATATCGATCCCTGAGCTGATCTTGAGCCGGCTCATGAGCTGGCGCTGGATGTTCTTCGGTGCCTTCATGACCTCTCGGCACACCCCATCGACCCGGTACCTGACCCGCATCTGGTGCTCATGCGGCTCGATGTAGATGTCGCCCGCCCCATCGCGGATACCGCCGGTCACGATCTGGTTCATGAGCCTGGCCGCAGTGGAGTCGCCGGACGCGTCCTCCTCGTCGTCATCGCTGTCGGCGGATGCGACACGGTCCTCAAAGTCGCCGAGCATGTCGTCAACGCTCGTCTGGCTCGCGCCAAACCGGTCGATCGCATTCAGTAGCTCGGACTCTGCCGCTGCAACGGGCCGGATGTTCTTGCGCAAGACAATGCGCAGGTCGTCTAAGGTGATGACATCTGCCGGATCCGCCATCGCCACGATGATCTCGTCGTCCTCAACGAGTATCGGCAGGGCACGGTACTTCCGCATCAGCTCCGTGGTGATGAGCGTCGCGGCATTCGGGTCGTTGTCGTACGCATCGACATCGACGTACTCGATGCCCAGCTGCTCGGCGATTGCCTGGGCGACCTGCACCTCATTGGCGTAGCCAAGCTCCTCAAGCGCGCTCGCAAGCGAACACCCCTCCGAGTTGGCAAGCGCCTCGGTGAGCTGTTCGGGCGTTATAATCCCGGACTTGACCAGCCGACGGCCAAGGGCCTTATTCGTCTGCAGGGTCATTGCATACCCGTTTCGATCACTGCTCAACTACCCTTCGTGCTTCTGGTCTTTCGCGCCTCAAGCCATCGCGCTGCAAAAGCCTTCGCACCTCAAGCGTTCTCACTCCAAATCCTTCGTGCTTCCAGCGCACGGTCTACGGCAGCACGCATCATGTCCCGAGGAGCCCGATGCTTCTGGTCCGTCCAGATCTCAAGCGCAAGCGCTCCCTGTTCAACTAACATCCCGCGGCCATCAAAAGCCCGCGCCCCAGCCGCACGGGCCTGCCGGACAAACGCGGTGGCCGTCGGCACGGTGTCCGCCGCTGACGTGCCAGCCGTCGTCATGCCAGCCGCCGTCGCGGTGGCCGCCGCTGACGTGCCAGCCGTCGGCGCGGTGTAGACCAAGTCGTAGGCGACCTGCCCTTCCCCGATCCATCCCGCAGGAACCGGGGACTCGTCATCCCCACCCATCCCTACAGCCGTTGCATTCACGATGAGCTGGGCGCCTTTGACCGGCTCCTCGGCATCATCGAGCGAATACGCCCTCAGCTCCACGGGGCCTCTATGCTCGGCCATCCGAGCCACAAGCGCCTCCGCTTTGCCAAGGCTGCGCGCCGCAACACTCACTCGGACAACGTCTGCCGAGAGCAGCGCGGCGACCGCCGAGGCGGCCGCACCTCCGGCCCCAAGCACCACGATCTCTGTATCGGCAAGAGCAAAGCCTGCCTCCACCTGCAAACTGCCCAATAATCCAGGCCCATCGGTGTTGTGGCCGGTAAGCATCCCGCCCTGGCAACGCACGGTGTTCACAGCGCCTGCTATCTGTGCGATCGCCGAGAGCCCATCGCACAGCCCCAGCATCTCTTGCTTGAACGGCATGGTGACGTTGAACCCGACGACATCGAGCGTGCGGACAGCATCCACGAAGCGCCGAAGCCCAGCAACATCCTTGATCAAGAACGGCACGTACACCCAATCAAGCCCGAGGGCCTGATAGGCGGCGTTGTGCATCACGGGAGAAAGCGAATGGGTGAGCGGTGCCCCGACCACACCGGACAACTGCGTGCCTCCGCTGATCATGGTCTTGGTCACGGCAGCGGCTCGCGCCCTTTAAGCACCCGACGCTCCAGGCGTCTTAGCACAAGCGTGTGTGGCAAATCTGCCTTAGACAACGGCTGTACGAGCACGGTCGTCATGCCCGAAAGGTTCCCGCCTAACACATCGGTGAAGATCTGATCCCCCACCACCGCAATCTCATGCCGCTTTGCCCCCAGAAGCCTTGCGGCGTACAGGAACGCGAACGGCAGGGGCTTTAATGCCTTGGAGACCATCCCGAAGTCGAGTTCGTCCGAAATGCGCTTGACATGGCCGTACCAGTTGTTGGAGATGAGCGCAACTCGAAAACCCTCGCGATGAAGGCCTGCCGCCCAATCGGAAACACCGAGCGCAAGCTCCGTGCTGTCCCTCGGCAAAATAGTGTTATCGATATCAACAAGCAGCGCTGAGATCCCGCGTGCACGCAGTAGGCCGGCATCAACGTCGGCGAAGCCTCGATAGTAGAAGTCGGGTTTTAGGATCGGCATCTAATGGTCCGGAACGCCGTCCCCATCGTGGTCATGATCGACGTGCAAAACATCAAAACCTGGGGTGTTTTGCACCTCTTCAAGGCGGCGGTCGACCTGCTCGGCTATCTTGTCCTGACCGCCCCAGCTCAAAATGCCCTTGATCAAACGAAGTGCCTCGTCCTCTTCGTAGAGGTCAGCCCAATGGATATCCGGGCCTGCCGCCTCTTTTGCCAGCCGAATGATCTCGGAACGGTTCGCGTCCCTGTTCGCGTCCCGATCCTGTATAAGCAGCAGCTGGGCAAGGTTTAACCGCATCAGCCCCGAATCGGGGTTGTTTGCCAGGCCGTCACGTGCGATGCCCACGCCCTCGTCCATGTGCCCGGCCTCGGCCACTTGGAGCGCGGCAACGTAATACGCTTGCTCGAACTGCGGATCGAGCAGCGTGACCATGCGCATGGTGGGCATGGCGAACTTCTGCTCGGCCAAAGTCATGTTCCCATAGTACTCATGGAACACGGGCTCAAGCCGGTTCCAAAGCACCGCAGCGGCAAACCTACGCAGCCCTCCCAAGTATGCGGAGCCGGCACGCCCGAGCGCTGCGCCCGCGCCACCCCCCGACAGGTCGGGTGCCTGCGCGTACGTGAATGCCTGCGCGCCGAGCAAGAGGGCCAGCGCACACGCGACCGTAGCCGCTATGCGGACGGTGCCGGAGTTGCGCATCATAGGTCCCGCCCAGAGAACAACAGCGAGGCCAGGACTAAAAGGAGCGCCGCCCAGGCGACGAATGCCACGCTCATCCCCATCAGGTGCACGGCAGAGACCCCGGAGCCATGCGCCACCGGGGCAATGATGTCAAAAACGCCGAGCGACGGCAGCCACCATGGCGCTGCCGCGTGCTCCCCGCTGCCAACGAGAGTGGTAAAAAGCCCAGGGATGCTGTGCCCGATAAACACAAACGCAAGCGCGCCGACCGTCGAGGTGACCGGGCTGAACCTCGTTGAGAAAAGCAGCGCTACGGCTACGACAACGCCCGCCTCAAGCCAGGCAGCAAATGCGCCTTTGAGCAACACGGACATGACCTCATGATACGCGAGCGCTCCCACCGCAATGGCAATGGCGGTAAACGCCAACACCACCAGTCCGACAACGATAAACATGCCGCCCCATGTGGCGCAGACATACTGCCAGCGCCGGACATCACGCGCAAGGACCGGGAAGACGGTCCGCCTCTCCACCTCGCCGGGGATCCTCGTGACGGCAAGGGCAAGGCCGACGACGAGCGACATCGCAAACATCAGCGCCAGGACCACATCGCGATAAACAGCCGAGACGACCTCGCCGCCATACGCTGGCAACGAGGGCACGGTGAATGCGAGCAGCGTGGCAAATACAAGCACCACCCACACGACCTTCTTGCGGACAGCGTCGGCGAGTACGGCCTCGGAAAGCGCAAGCACGGCCTTCATTGCGCCACCTCCTCTGCCACATCCGTACCTGGGTCAGCAGGCGCGGCGGACTCGGCGGGTGCGGCGGGCGCGGACTCGGGCGTGGCGGGTTCCGGCGTGGCGGCGAGCATCCGGCTGAAGTAATCCTCAAGCGAGTCCCGTTTGGGAACGACAGAGACCAGCTTCCATGAGCTGTCGTCCAAAGCATCGACCACACGCCGGACATCTTTCTCGGCGATAGAGAAGATGCGCCTCTCCCCTGATGATGCGGTCTCGGTCACGACCGCCTCGACCTCCGTCGGCAGCGGCCCGCTGCCACGCACGGTCACCGAGCACTGGCCCTTCACGTTAAGGAGGTCGTCTATGTGCCCGCGTGCCGCCACAAGGCCCCGATTGAGTATCGTGACCTCGTCGCACACCGCCTCGACCTCGGAAAGCTGGTGCGAGGAGAGCAACACGGTCGCCCCGCGCTCGCGGAACTCAAGCATGAGGTTGCGCACATCGCGCTGGCCGATGGGGTCAAGACCTGAGGCCGGCTCGTCGAGCACCATCACCGACGGGGTCTTCAGCCACGCCTGCGCAAGCCCGAAGCGCTGAAGCATCCCTCGGCTGAATCGGGAGAGCTGCGTTTTTGCCTGACCATCCAAGCCCACCCGCTCCAAAAGACCAGGGGCTGCCTCTTCGACATCGCTCCGCCCCATGCCCGCAAGCCTGCCATAAAGCGTCAGCGCCTCAAGCGCACTCAAGTGCGACGGGAAATAGGGCTGCTCGGGCAAGAACCCGAGCGGGGATCGCGCCCCCGGCGAGGCGGCATCCTTGCCGAGGATCTCGAAAGTGCCGCCCGATGGCCTGACCAGCCCGAGCAGCATCTTTAGGGTGGTGGTCTTTCCCGCCCCATTGGGGCCGAGAAGCCCATGGATCGCGCCGACGGAGACCGTGAACGACACGTCGCTCACCGCCTCCCGCCTGCCCCCCGACATCTGCCCGTAGTCCTTGCGGGCATGTTCGATGCGAATAGCCTGACCCGCCTCGCCCACTGCCATCACTCCCCCAACACCTTTTTCGATTTCTGCTTTGCCGCAAGGAACTCGGCGTTTGTCTCCGCGAACGTATGCGAGCCGTCTTTGCTGGTCAGCACATAGTATACGTACTTTGTCTCGGCCGGATTAGCGGCCGCGTTAAGCGATGCGAGCCCAGGACTCGCTATCGGGCCGGGCGGAAGGCCCTTGTGAAGGTAGGTGTTGTAGGGGCTCTCGGTCTTGGTCTCGGCGGTGGTGAGCCGCATCTCACTGCGATTGAGCACGTACACCACGGTCGAGCACATCTGCAGGGGCATACCGATCCGCAAACGGTTATCAATCACCGACGAGCCCAGCTCACGCTCCTCGGGCAGCTTGATCTCCCGCTCGATGATCGAGGCGATGGTCACAACCTCAGCGACACTCCGCCCCTTGCCCTGCGCGGCGGTCATATCGATCCCAGCGATCTCATGATCGAACTGGTCGAGCATCATCTCGATCACCTGGGTCGCCGCCGCATCCTTTCTCACCGAGTAGGTCTTGGGGAAAAGGAACCCCTCAAGCTTGCCATCGTGGGCATCGGCCAGGTAAGGGTGTTTCGCCGAGAACTGACCGGCACCGCCTTTCGCAAGAGCGATGAACTCATCGGCAGGGATGCCGACCTTCTCCTCGTACCGAGCGGCCATCTGCTCGATGCGCCAGCCTTCCGGTATCGTGACGCGCACGGCATCTGACGCAGGGCCGGCGACCAGGGCATCGAGCGCCTCGTCGTCAGACATCCCTGTCACCAGCTCGTAGGTGCCTGCGCGCAGGCTCCCGTCGACCCCGCGCTCTCGGGCACGGGCGCGAAATGTCTGCACCGTGTCGATAACGCCGCTGCCTTTGAGCTTCTCGGCGATGCGCTTGGTGCCGGAGCCTTTGGCGATCTCCACCGTAACCGGCTGGCCAGGAGGGGTCTTTGGAGCATTTCCTGCTCCAAGCAGCCACGTCGTGACTATAAACGCAAGAATCCCCAGCGCACCGAGAAACAACACCATCCCAGCGATCATCGGGATGCGCGACCCGCGACGGGCCGGGCATGACCGGTCCGTCGGGACACGGCTGCCGCTTTGGTGACGTGGGTGCATACGCGTGCCTTCCTTGTTCTTCTTGGCGGTCTATCTGTCGTGCGAGCTATCTGCTACGGAACCCATCTGTCGTGGACGGATGCCCCGTTTTCCCCACCTCGCCCGCTTTCCCCGTCTCGCCCACCTTGCGTACTATGCCTATCCTGCTCGTTTCGCTCGCTGTCCAAAAAGGACTGGAGCACAAGCGAGGCAGCCACCATGTCGACCGAGCCCCGCTGCGCCCGCGCCGAGGCACCTGCCTCGGCCATCCGGCGTTTCGCCTCGACAGACGAGAGCCTCTCGTCGACAAAGCGCACCGGCAGCCGGGTCAGCTCGGCGACGCGCTCTCCGGCCACGCGCACCCGATCGGCCTGCGGGCCGTTCAGGCCGCCCATAGTCATTGGCAGCCCTACGATGACCAACCCCACATCGTCGTAGTCCGACAGCAACCGCTTGAGCTCTGCCCCATCGCCGAGCAGCCGAGGCGCACCAAGCACCGCAAGCGGCATAGCGACAAGCCCCGCCGGGTCAGAGATGGCGATGCCGACGCGTTTCTCGCCGATGTCAAGCGCCATCACGCGCACCGGTCACATGCCTCCTTCAGCCGCGCTCCGCGACCGGCACCCTGCGACCAGTGCTCCGCGCTCGGCATGCGGCAGCAGCTGACGCTCAGCGCTCGGCATCCAGCAGCTCGCGGGCTTTTTGGATCGCATCATCGATCCCCGCCGGAACGTCACCGCCGCCCTGTGCCATCGCAGGCCGGCCACCACCCCGGCCGCCAAAAGACGGGGCGACCTCTTTGATGACCTGCCCTGCGTTGAATCCGGCCCCAACCGCCTGGTCGTCTCCAGCTGCCATGGCGATCGCCTTGCCTGTCTCGACATCCTCCCCTAAAAGCACGACAGCGTCTATGCCACGCTCCTTTAAGGCATCCCAAACCGTCCGCAGGGAGGCAGCATGCACACCTGAGACCCGAGAGACCACCAGCCGGTACCCGACATTGACGACACCCGCCTCAAGCTCATCGAGCGTGCCGACCGCCACCGCACCCTTCGCCTGCCCGCTGTCCGCCTCAAGCGCCTTCACCCGCTTCACCAGCGCTGAAGCCCTCTCAGAGACATCGCGCACTGAGACCCGCATCGCCTGTGCCGCTCGGACAAGCTCGGCCTCCTCGGCACAGATATGCTCGTATGCGTCAAAGCTGCTGATGGCCTCGATGCGCCGCAGGTTCGCCCCTACGCTGCCCTCGTTCAGTATCTTCACAAACCCGATCTCGCTTGTCTTCGCCACGTGCGTGCCGCCACACAGCTCGCCGCTGATATCCCCGACCTCAAGCACGCGCACATACTCGCCGTACTTCTCCCCAAAGAGCGCGGTCACTCCAGCGTCACGCGCAGAGGCAAGCGATGTCTCATACGACCGGACCGGCAGGTCCTCAAAGACCCGACGGTTCACGAGACCCTCGATCTTGCCGAGCTGCTCGGCGGTCAGGCTCTCGAAATGCGTGAAGTCAAACCGCAGCCTGTCCGGACGGACAAGCGAGCCGGCCTGGACCGCATGCTCGCCGAGCACCAGCCTGAGCGCCCAATGCAGCAGATGGGTGGCGGTATGGTTGCGCCTGATGCGCTCCCGCCGCATGATGTCGATGGATGCGCGCACCGCATCCCCCACGGCAAGCACGCCCTCCTCGATGGTTGCGGCGTGCACGTGCAGCCCATCGCTCATCCGGGTATCGCGCACCTGGGCCCGTGCGCCTTTTCCGCCCTCGATCCACCCGGCATCACCTACCTGGCCGCCCTTTTCGCCATAGAACGGCGTGCGATCCAGCACGATATCGCACTCCATCCCCGCAGCAACCGAGTCCATCGCCTCACCATCAACGACAAGCCCTACCACCGTTGCGTCCGTCTCATCGTCCTCGTAGCCGAGAAACCCGGTCGGCCCGCATGACTTGGCGATATCGGCGAACGCGCCCCCGAAGGTGTTCCAGGACTCGTCTTTCACGTGCGCACGTGCACGCTCGCGCTGCGCCTCCATCTCCGCGGAAAAGGACTCCTCGTCTACGCTCATACCCTTCTCGGCGGCGATCTCCGCCGTAAGTTCGAAGGGGAAGCCGTACGTGTCATGGAGGGTGAACGCGATCCGTCCGTCAAGCACCTCCCCACCCTTTAGCTTGGCAAGCTCGGCATCAAGATAGCTCATGCCGATCCGCAGGGTGGACCCGAACCGCTCTTCTTCAGAGGCAACGATCCCGTTGATGAGATCCTTGTGCTGCACGAGTTCCGGGTAGACCTCGCCCATGAGCCTTATGACCTGATCGACAAGCCTGTTCATGAAAGGCTGATCGACGCCGAGGACCCTCGCATGTCGGATGGCCCTGCGCAGCAGGCGCCGCAAGACATAGCCGCGGCCTTCGTTGGAGGGCAAGACGCCGTCGGCGACAAGGAAGGTGACCGCACGCGCATGGTCCGCAAGGATGCGCAACGAGACATCGGTCTTCGCAGAGGTGCCAAACGTCACCCGTGAGATCTCCTCGGCTAAAGCGATTATGGAGCGTATCTCGTCGGTCTCGAAGTTCGAGGGCACCCCTTGCAAGATGGCGGCAATGCGCTCCAGCCCCATCCCGGTGTCGATGTTTTGACGCGGCAGCGGGACAAGCGTGCCGTCGTCTTGGCGGTCATACTGCATGAACACGAGGTTCCAATACTCGACATAGCGGTCGCAGTCGCAGCCGGGGGCGCAGGTGCTCAGCCCACAGCCGACCTCTTCCCCCTGGTCGTAATAGAGCTCAGAGCATGGTCCGCACGGCCCGGTCGGCCCCGCGCTCCAAAAGTTGTCCTTGGCATCCATGCGCACCACGCGCTCTGCGGGTGCACCCACCTCGTTGATCCAAATGGCCTCGGCCTCATCGTCATCCTCGTACACCGAGTACCAGATCCTCTCCGGATCAAGCCCGAGCACATCTGTCGAGAACTCATAGGCCCACGCGCACGCCTCCGATTTAAAGTAGTCGCCAAAGCTGAAATTGCCGAGCATCTCAAAGAAGCTGTGATGGCGACCGGTCGTCCCGATGATGTCGATATCGGTGGTCCGCACACACTTCTGCACGGTCACCGCCCGCGGAAAGCCAAGCTCCTTCGCACCGAGGAACACCGGCTTGAACTGCACCATCCCTGCACTGGTAAGCAGAAGCGACGGGTCATCTGGGATAAGTGAGGAGCTCGGCAGACGCCGAGCACCCCTGCTCTCGAAAAAAGACAGGAACGCCTCGCGGGCCTCGGCAGCTTTCATTTTGCGTACTCCTCTTTCTCTGCGCCTTCCTGGGCATCCTGGATGCCTGCGCCTTCCCGGGCATCCTTGGCTTCCTGGGCATCCTGACCGCCTTCGGCACCCTGGCCGTCTTCAGCGTCCTTGGCTTCCTGGTCGTTCTTGGGGTCGTCTTCGGCCTCTTGGCCACGCTCGATCCCAGAAAGCTTGAGCTTAAAGAGCGCCCCGCCCTCGGTGGCCAGCCTGCGTTGCGTCCAGCGCTCGTAGTAATAGACAAAGAGCGCCTTTCCTGTCGCGGCAACCGGGATCGAGAAGATCATGCCCCAAACCCCGAAAAGCGTCCCACCGACCAAAAGCGAGAGTATAACAAGGATGGGATGCAAGTTGACCTGATCGCTCATGACACGCGGTACCACAAGTATATCGATCGCGTTTACCGCGACAACGACAATGACCGCTGCCCCGAGCGCCACCCACGGGCTGACGATCAAGCCGCAAAGCGCCGCGATAAACGCCGTCACAGCCGGGCCGGCGTAAGGGATGTAATTGCAGACGAACATGATAATCCCTAAAACAGCCGCGTAGGGGACCTTGAGCACACTGAGCCCGATGCCGACAGACAGGCCGGTGACCACAGAAACGATCGTCTGCCCCTTTACGTACCCGCCTACCATCCTCCCTATCGTTGAGAGGAGCTTTTCGATATCGTCCCCGTACTTCTCGCCGGCCAGGATGCGGATCTCCTCCCGCATCTTGGGCATGTCTTTGAGCACCCAAAAAGCGATGACCGAGCCAAAGACCAGGCTGAATACCGCAGAGACAAGCCAGCTTCCCGTCGCAACGACCCCTGTGATAACCGATCGGGTCATCTTGCTCAAAGTGTCGGAGAGCGACTTCACCGTAGATAGGACGGAGTCCTGGACCCACTCAGGCAGCACGATAGTACTGGCCTGCTTTAACGTCTGATCGATCCACACACTGGCCCGTTGCAAGATCCCAGGTGCCTTGTTTGCGAAATCCACAAGCTGCTCGCTCGCCAGCGGTGCCACAAAAAAACCGATCAGCGTAAGGACAAGCACGGACACGAGGAAGCAGATCGCGACCGCGACACCCCGCGGGACGTTTTTGCGGACCAAGGCCGCGACCGGTGCCTGTAGTGCGACTACAAGCAAAAACGCGACGATAAAAGGTGCCAGCGCTCCCGACACATACACCAGCGCCCAGCCTGTGGCACCCGCGAGCAACAGCCCGCCGATGGTCGCCCAGACGATATAGTACGCCCTCTGCCAGCCAGAGGGTTGCTTCTGTGTGGGTGCTTTTGGCATCCAGCCTGCCTCTCGACGTATACCCGCGCAGCCTTTACCGCACCCTAAAGTATGCAGCAAGCGGTACCATCATCAAACTGCCGAATGCCCTTTTGCACAGATTCTCCCAAATTGCTCCATGCGATGCGCACGGTGATGCAGGTTGTGATGCGGTTGCAACGCACATCGCGGCGCATGTCGCTCTGGCCTATGCCTCGTTCTTGCCCCGTGATCCTGGATCTGACACGTTTTGACGCGCCTTGTTTTGGCGCACCTCGCCCCAGGCCCGGGACCGCTCCTCTTCCCAGCCCCTGACCGGTCGGAAGAAAGCCCCGGACTTAAGCCCTTCAGGAAGATAACGCTGCGCAACCAGGCCGTCAGGATAACTATGCGGGTACAGGTACTGGCCGTAAGAGTCACTGCCAGGACGATGGCGGTCCCGCAGGTGGCTGGGAACCCTGCGCGCAGGCCCGTTTTTCACCTCTTTAAGCGCCGAGTCGACCGCCATGATCGCCGCATTGCTTTTCGGTGCGAGCGACAGGTAAATGGCAGCCTGCGCAAGGTTGATGCGACATTCGGGCCAGCCGATGGACTCTGCGGCCTTGAATGCCGCATGGGCAATGAGGATAGCCTGCGGATCCGCATTGCCTACATCCTCGGATGCGAAGATAAGCATACGCCGAGCAATGAACTTAGGGTCCTCGCCTCCATGGACCATACGTGCCAGCCAGTAGACAGCGGCATCGGCATCGCTTCCGCGCATGGACTTGATGAAGGCGCTGATAACGTCGTAGTGGACATCCCCCCGCTTATCGAAGGGCAGGATGCGGGAGGGCGATGCTTCCTTCACCGCGTCAAAGCCGACGCGCTTTTGGCCGGTGGGATCTGCAGAAGCACACGCCACGGCAAGCTCAAGGGTTGTGAGCGCGACCCGGGCGTCCCCGCCGGCCATGGTCACGATAGCGTCCTCTGCGCCACCCTCAAGGGCAACCGACCCGGCCAACCCGCGCTCGTCGTCAAGAGCGCGGCGCACAAGTACCCGCACGTCCTCGTTGGAGAGATGCTCAAGCTCGATCACGCGTGAGCGGCTGACGAGCGGTGCATTCACCTCGAAGAACGGGTTCTCGGTTGTAGCACCGATGAGCACCACCACCCGGTCCTCAACGGCGTGCAGCAAGGCATCCTGCTGCGACTTACTGAAGCGATGGATCTCGTCTACGAAAAGTATCGTGCGCTGCCCGCTGATCCCGAGGCGCTGCTCGGCATGCTCGATCACCCGCCGAAGGTCGGCAACGCCTGATGTGACGGCAGAGACCTCTTCGAAGCATGCGTTGGTGACGTGCGCGATGACACGGGCAAGACTCGTCTTGCCCGTACCGGCAGGGCCAAAGAAGATGACTGACGACAGGGTGTCGGTCTCAATGGCACGCCGCAACCACGTGCTCTCACCGACCACCTTGGACTGCCCCACGAACTCTGAGAGGTCGCGGGGGCGCATCCGCACCGCCAGTGGGGCAACTGCGGCCTTTGACTCAGACGCCTGTTGGTCAAAAAGCGAGTCCAACTAAAGCCCGAGGGTCTTTATGAGGAGACGCGCTGCACCTGGCGCTCAAGCAGCTCTTTGTCGATAAAGCCGCGCGACCAGAATATCGTGTTTCCCTTTTCGTCGATGATCAGGATGTATGGCACATGGTCGACCCCGATCGCCCTGGCGAAACGTACCGCGATGGCGGCCTGCGGGCTCTTGTCGTTCTTGTCGTTCTCCAACGGCTTTTCGTTGACCGTGACCTTGCCGTCCTCGTTGAGCTTGACCGCTGTGCCCAGGTCATACGTGAGCAGGTCGATAAGCCCGCGGTTTGCAGTGGCCACTGTGGCCACCTGGGAGCGCAGATCATCGGTAACGGGGTACTGGGCAGCAGGGTAGTACTCGGGGTGCCTGGTCTCAGGCCGATCAGAATGGTAGAAGAACAGCATCATGGCCTTGCCCGACTCAAGGCGCTTGACGACCGCGTCAGGGATATCCTCTTTCGAGATATCCTTCCCGTCACTGCCCCTCAGGAAGGGGTTTGGCTCCGTGTACTCCTTCCAAAGATCCGAACGGTTCGCGGCGACACCGGCGTTCGGGTCTGCCTTCGGAGCTACTGGTTGCGCGGCACCAGCCTCTCCTGCTTCTGAGACAGCAGGCTCTTCCGTCTGCCCGCCGCCGCCCCCACAGCCGACAAGTGTGACTGCGAGAAGTGCTACGAAAAATGCTACGACCAGTCTACGTATCATGCTTCCTCCAAGGCTGCGAATCCTAGCAACTCGCCTTGTCTGCAGTCTGACACGGTGAACCTGCCTCGGCAGGTTGGGATCCGCACCGGGCTTTCCAGCTTCCTCAACTTAAAGAGGATACCTGTCCGGCACGAGATCTGGGATCCCGGTCCAGAGATGTTGGTTCGACCGTTATGTGTGCCAGGCTACAGACAAGGCGAAGCCTACCTAAGAGTGTACCGCGAAGCAGCCGTTAGGAACAGCATCGCGGCTCCCTTCTTTTTTCCTTAATCGGTACGCAGGTGTACTTCCTTGAGCTGCCGAGCGCTGACAATATCCGGGGCCGCAGTCATCGGATCGCTCCCCGAGCTGGTCTTTGGGAATGCAATGACATCCCGTATCGAATGACAGTCGGCAAGGAGCATCACCAAGCGGTCAAGCCCAAGCGCGATGCCCCCATGCGGAGGTGCCCCGAAAGAAAGCGCCTCTAGCAAGAACCCGAACTGGCCTTGTACCTGCTCGGCAGAGAGCCCGATGCGCTCAAGCACCCGACGTTGCAGCTCCGGCGTATGGATACGTAAAGTCCCTCCGCCGATCTCAAGCCCGTTCATCACGAGGTCGTACGCGTACGAGAGCACCGAGCCCGTGTCGGACTCAAGCCGCTCTATGTGCTCATCGAACGGACGCGTGAACGGGTGGTGGTTCGCCGCCCAACGCTCTTCGTCCGCATCGTATTTAAACATCGGGAAATCGACGACCCAGAGGGCCGAGAAGCCTGGCCGTGGGAGCTTGAGCTCCTCGGCAAGCCCAAGCCGAAGCACGCCGAGGACCTCGTTCGCAAGCTGTCGGTCATCGGCCACCATGCAGACGAGGTCGCCCGGCCCGGCCTTGACCGCGTCGGCAAGGCCGGTCAGCTCATGCTCGGCAAAGAACTTCGCGATCGGGGAACGCAGGTCGCCCTGCGAGGGATACGCGATCCACGCGAGGCCCTTCGCCCCGTTATCGAGGGCTGTCTTGTTGAGCGCATCGATGCGGCTGCGGCTCCAATCACCGGCTCCTGGCGCACAGAGCGCCTTGATCGCACCTCCGGCGGAAAGGGCATCTGCAAAGACCTTGAACCCGCTCGCCGAGAAGACCTCGGACACGTCTGTGAGTTCCATGCCAAACCGAGTGTCGGGCCGGTCCGACCCGAACCGCTCCATCGCCTCGTGCCAGGTCATGCGCGCAAGGGGCAGGTCCAGGCCGATCTCGGCCTCATGCATGACCTCGCGCATCACGTCCTCGCTAAGCGTCATCACATCGTCGGCCTCGGCAAAGCTCATCTCGATGTCGATCTGGGTGAACTCGGGCTGGCGGTCTGCGCGCAGGTCCTCGTCGCGGAAGCAGCGCGCGATCTGGTAGTAGCGCTCTACGCCGGCGACCATGAGCAGCTGCTTGAACAGCTGTGGGGACTGCGGGAGTGCATAGAACTTGCCCGAGTTCAATCGGCTTGGCACGATGAAGTCGCGTGCGCCCTCCGGGGTCGATTTGGTGAGGATGGGCGTCTCGACCTCCATGAAGCCCCGCTCTTCAAGCGATTTGCGGAAGCGCTGGGTCACACGATCACGCAGCACAAGCGCCGAGAACACATCCGGCCTGCGGATATCGAGGTAGCGCCAGCGGAGTCGGGTGAGCTCGTCTGTGTCGATACCGGCCTCGATCTCGAACGGAGGCGTCTCGCTTCTGTTGAGCACATCCGCCGCCCCGACAATGACCTCGACGGCTCCCGTAGCCATATTCGGGTTCTCGGTGCCATCAGGGCGGCGACGGACCGTCCCCTCAAGCGAGACCACCCACTCGGGGCGGACCTGCTCGGCGATCGCAAAGGCCGCCCCTGAGGCATCCGGGTCAAAAACGCACTGGACGATCCCCGTGCGGTCCCGCAGGTCAAGGAATACCAGCCCGCCATGGTCGCGCCGCTTTGCGACCCACCCGGCAAGCGTGACATGCGCGCCGAGCGAATCGGCCGAGAGCGCCCCGCAGGTATGTGAACGAATCGAGTAACGTGCGTCAAGCATCGGCTTTCCGTCCCTTGTATCGTGATCGTTGCCGCCTTACGGCGACTCTTCCGGCAACTCTTACGTCATGCACTTGCCGCGTCGTGCAGGTATGGGCACTCACTACGTGCGGCGTAGGCACTCACTACGTGCAGCATGGGCACTCACTACGTGCAGCATGGGACACCCTATCCCTGCCTCAGCCGCTCGGCAATAGCTGCGACGAGCCTTGGCAGCGCGACCCGCTCCTCTGTCTTTGCCGACATGTCGCGAACCGTGGCCTCGCCTGCAGCCGATTCGTCCGGGCCGACGACCACCACCAAGTTCGCGCCGAGCCGGTCGGCCTGCCTGAACTGCGCCTTGAGCGAGCGGCCTTTGTGGTCCATCTCGGCGGGGATCCTTGCGCGCCGCAGATCTGAGACGAGCCTGAACGCCTCGGGGTCTGTGCTCGCATCGACCCGCGCCACATAGACCCGCACGGCTGGCGTGCCCGGCACCTCCACGCCTGCCGCGGCCATGGCGAGCAACGTGCGCTCAAAGCCGAGCGCGAAGCCGAGCCCCGGGGTCGGCTGGCCGCCAAAGACCTCCATGAGACCGTCGTAGCGCCCACCGCCCCCGATGGCGTTCTGCGAGCCGAGTCCGGCATCTGCCTGCACCTCGAAGACCGTACGCGTGTAGTAATCGAGCCCGCGCACGAGCGTGGCATCCTCCTCGTATAAGATCCCCTGCCCGTCGAGGTGGCCCTTTACCGCCCGATAATGCGTCGCACACTCATCGCAAAGCTCATCACGCAACAGCGGTGCCGCAGCCATGACCTCTTTGCACGAGGGGGTCTTGCAATCAAAGGCCCGAAGCGGGTTGGTGTCGGCCCGGCGGACGCATCCGCCACAGAGAGCATCGGCGTGCGTGCGCAGATACCCGGCCACCTTCTCGCGGTACTTCGGACGACAGGAGTCCTCCCCCATCGAGTTGAGCAGCAGGCGCATATTCTGCCGAGGAATGCCGACAGCCTCGAAGAACGCCATGAGCATCACGATCACCTCGGCATCGATCGAGGGATCCTGCATGCCGAGCGCCTCGGCACCGATCTGCCAGAACTGGCGCATGCGCCCCTTCTGAGGCCGCTCGTAGCGGAACATCGGCCCGGCATAGTAGAGCTTTGCGCTCTGCCCGTTCGCAGTGAGGCTATGCTCGAGCGCCGAGCGCACGACGCTTGCTGTCCCCTCCGGACGCAACGTGATCGAGCGGCCCCCTTTGTCGGCGAACGTGTACATCTCTTTGCCAACGACATCCGTCGCCTCGCCGATGCCACGCTCGAACACCTCGGTGTGCTCGAATATCGGCGTGTAGATCGGCTGGTAACCGTAGGCAGCGAATATCTCGGCCGCCACACGCTGGAGATGCTCCCACGCATATGCCGTATCCGATAGCATATCGACGGTGCCTTTGGGAGCGTGGTATTCCATGAAGCCGCCTTTCAAAGCATTTGCAGGGACTTGGCAGGGGTTCAATTGTACACAAGGTGCCGAGCGACGGCGCGCCAGGTGCCAGCATCCGGCTACGCCCTCGGCCAGAACGGGTTGCGCGCAGACTCGAGCGCGATCGTGGTGCCCGGCCCATGCCCGGGATGCACGACCGTATCCGGCGACAGGGGCGCGATCTTCTCGGCAATGGCTCGTGTAAGCGTTGCCGGATCCCCTCCCGGGAAGTCCGTGCGGCCCACGGAGCCGGCGAAAAGCGTGTCGCCTGAGAACAGGTGCGAGGCCCCGGTCTTTGGGTCGGCGACCAGAAGCGCGATGCCGCCCGGGGTGTGGCCAGGCGTGTGCAGGACCTGCATCATAAGCCGACCAGCGATGATCTCGTCGCCGTCTTCAAGCAGCGCCGCATCCGGTAGCGCAGCCGACAGTCGGCCAAAGATGTCTTGCGGCCCGAAGCTGCGCGTCCGCGTCCGCTCCCTCGGCAACGCGGGGCTGCCCGCCAAAGCCCCCTGCGGCCCAAGGCCATCCGCCGGCACAAGGCGCTCGGCATCCTTGGCGTGCAGGTAAAACGGTGCACCCGTGCGTTTTGCCACCTCGCAAAGCGCGTTCATGTGATCGAAATGCCCGTGCGTGAGCACGATCGCCCGAACCTTCCGCCCCTCAAGCGCCCGCATGATCGCATCGGGGTCATCTCCTGGATCGATGATGACCGCAGGGCCTCCCTGCCCATCCGAGACGATCCAGCAGTTCACCTCAAGCGCCCCTACCTGCACCCGGACGACCTCCATCAGCGCCTCGCTTTTTTCTGGGTCCCCTCGCCGGGAAGCATCCGCCTGGCATCAAACACGCCCTCGACCTGACGGGTGTCGCGCAAGAGCACGTCAAGACGGCGCATCTCGCCTATCTCAAAAAGGAACCGCATCTCCACAATGCCATCGCGATGGGTGATCGTCGCCGAGGAGAGGATATTGACCCCTGACTCGGCGACCGCCGCAGTCACATCCTGCAAAAGCCTTAAGCGGTCGATGGCCTCGATGTATATCTCGACCTGGTAGGTCGCTTTGCTGCCGGAGTCCCACTGGACATGGATAAGCCGTTCGGGGCTTGAGGTGAGGTCTTTGGTATTGGGGCACGTCCGACGGTGGACCGAGACCCCCCGTCCCCGCGTGACAAACCCGATGATCTCATCCCCGGGCACCGGACTGCAGCATCGGGCAAGGCGGACCAGCACATCGTCTATGCCCTGGACGGTCACGCCGGCATCAGTCCGCTTCCGAGCGCTCTGGGGCGGCTCCATCGGCTGGGTAAGGGGCAAAGGCATTGTCGGCTCATGGGCCTGCTGCCCAGGATCCTCGCCGTCTTTGCTCATGCACTTGAGAAGCTTGGTCCCCACCATCTTTGCCGAGAGCTTGCCCGCCCCTATCTGGGCAAGCAGATCCTCGCCCTTCGCGTAGCTCATATCGGTTGCAACCAGGTTGAGGGCCTTCTCGGCGGGCTTGTTCCCGATGTGGATACCATGCTTCCGCATGACTTTTACGAGCTCGTCCCGACCTCGCTGTAGATCGTCAACACGGCTTGCCTTGCTGAAAAAGCTCCGGATCTTACTCTTCGCCGAGGATGTCCTCACGATATTGAGCCAGTCTCGGCTCGGATTCGCGTTCTTGTTGGTGAGCACGTCGATCCGATCACCCATCTGCAGCTCATAGGCAAGTGGGACGATCGACCCGTTGACCTTCGCCCCCACGCAGCGATTGCCCACCTCGGTGTGGATAGCGTAGGCGAAATCGATAGGTGTCGAGCCCCGTCTGAGCGAGATCACATCGCCTTTGGGCGTGAAGACGAACACCTCTTCGTCAAAGAGGTCGATCTTGAGGGCTTCCATGAACTCCCTCGGATCCCGGAGTTCGGTCTGCCATTCAAGCATCTGCCTGAGCCATGACAGCCGCTCGTCAAAGCTCTCATCGCCTCGGTAGCCTTCCTTGTAGCGCCAGTGGGCGGCGATCCCGTACTCTGCTGTCCGATGCATCTCCTCGGTGCGGATCTGTATCTCAAGGGGGCGTCCAGACGGCCCGATGACGGTCGTGTGCAGCGATTGGTACATGTTGAACTTGGGCATCGCCACATAATCTTTGAACCGGCCAGGCACCGGCTTATAGATGGAGTGCACCGTGCCTAAGGCACCGTAGCAGTCTTTAACCGAGTCGACGATGATCCTAAGCGCGATAAGGTCGTATATCTCGGAGAAGTCCTTCCCCTGCCCTGACATCTTCTGATAGATGCTGTACAGGTGCTTCGGCCTCCCCGAGATCTCGGTGCAGATCCCGACGATGCCTAGCTCCTCATGAAGCTGGCCGAGGACCTCGTCCGTATAAGACTCGCGGGCATCGCGGCTCTCGGCGACCATGCGCGAGACCTGGTGGAACTTGACCGGTTCCAGGTAGAAGAAGGCCAGGTCCTCAAGCTCCCACTTCACCTGGGAGATGCCGAGGCGGTGCGCAAGCGGCACGTATATCTCAATCGTCTCACGCGCTTTTTCGACGCGCTTATGGTCAGGGAGCGCGGCAAGTGTGCGCATGTTGTGCAGACGGTCGGCGAGCTTTATCAAGATGACACGTATATCCTGCGCCATCGCGATGAGCATCTTGCGCAGGTTGTTTGACTGCTGCTCCGAAAGCGACTCGAACTTGACCTTTCCGAGCTTGGTGACGCCATCGACAAGCCCGGCGACCTCGTCGCCAAACAACTCCCGGATCTCATCAAGCGAGTGGCAGGAGTCCTCCACCACATCATGGAGGAGCGATGCCATCAGCGTGGCCGTATCAAGGTGCAGCCCTGCAAGGATGGCCGTGACCTCGAGCGGGTGGTTCACGAACGGCTCCCCGCTTTTCCTGGTCTGCCTCTCATGCGCCTCTGCAGCAAACTCATATGCCTGCATAAGGCCGCCCAGATCCGCTCCAGGGTTGTACTCCTGGATGCGAGATTTGATCTGTTCGAGGGTAGCTGTCACCTGCATCCTTTGAGGGTAGCTGCCACCTGCATCAGGGTAGCTGCCACCTGCATCAGGGTAGCTGCCACCTGCATCAGGGTAGCTGTCACCTGCATCCTAACTTGTCTGCCGAGACGGTAGGATAGGCCGGTCGAGCCGCGCCAACAGCTCAACCGCTGTCGCCTCAAACGCCCAGCGTTTGAACTCGGCGAACTCCCGGGCCTCATCGAGTCCTTCGGCATAACGCACGCTTGCCTCAAGATCGACCTTGCCCGTACCCGGGTCAAGGGTAAGCCGACGATAGGCCCCATGACCTTCGCCGATGATAAGGCCGAGGTCTTTGAATACCCCCAGCCCCGAAGAGATGCCCCTCTCATCAAGCCCAAAACCCGAATGGGTCTTTTTAGCACGGGCGACTATCTCTGCGTTGGTGATCTCAAACCCCTCGCCCTGCTCGGCAGAGACCGACGTGAGCACACGCCAGAGGGTCGCAAGGTCATCTCGGCTGGGCGCAAGCGAGGCAAGCAGCATCTCGTTGATGCGCACGTCATCCTCCCCGAAAAGGAGGTGGATATACGCCAGTGCCCCGTCGCGCCCTACCCGTCCCGACATCTGGTTGAACTCGACCGCGTTAAAGGGCAAGTGGTACAGGACCACGTTCCTGATGTCAGGTATGTTGACGCCTTCGCCGAACGCGCTCGTCGCAACGACCACCTGCACGTCACCGCTGCGGAATGCCGCTTCCACCGAATTGCGGACCAACCTGGACAGCCCGCCGTGATAAAAGGCCACTTTAAACCCAAGCCCGGGGACGCGTTTGCGCAACATGCGCGCAAGCCTCACCGAACGCTCACGCGAGTTCACATAGACGACGCACTTCCCCCCCGAAGCGCTGAGCGAGGCCACATAGGAGTCCTTGTCAGCGATATTCCGGCGGTCCTCGATGGCCAGGTTCTCGCGCACGGTAGGATCAAGCACGACCTCGTCTATTGCAAGCGTCTCGCAGATCTTGTCGGTGACATCATCCGGGGCCGTTGCGGTCACCGCCAACACCCTCGGAGAGCCCAGCACTTCCAAAGCCTCGCCGAGCCGCCCGTAGGCCGGACGATGCCCGACCCGCGAAAGACCCACATGATGAGCCTCGTCAACGACGACGAAACCCACCCGCCCCGACTCGGCGAACCGCGCAGCATGGTAATGCAGGAACTCGGGGGTGGTGAGCACCGCATCGATCCCGCCTGAGGCAAGCGAGAAGAACGCCTTGTCCCGCTCGGCCCCAGAGGTCTCGCCGGTGATGATGCGCACGGCGAGTCCCACCGAGGCAAAGGCATCCCTTAGGTGGAACGACTGGTCTGCAACGAGCGCCCGCAATGGGTAGACGAACACACTCGCCCGACCCTGCTTGAGCGCAAGCCCCGCCGCATAAAGATGGAAGATGAGCGACTTCCCCCGTCCGGTGGCCATCACCGTGAGCGTGTTGCTGCCGTCCTGAAGCGCAGCGAGCGCCCGCAGCTGGGCATCGTGCAGCCGCGCATCACCGCCGAGGAATGCCTGGATCAGCTGCGCTTCGAGCTCACTAGGCGAAAGCTCCGCGAGCGCAGCCCGTGCTGCATCCATCTCGGCGGCCTCATCGGCCACGGCGATCGCGACGTCCCGACGGGTGACTAGGACGTTGACCCCAAGGTAGCGACCGGTGTCACCGCCGGTCAGGCTGTCGACCTCGATGTCATACTCGACACCGGAGTCGATGGCAGGGCCGATAGTGCTCGCCAAGCGTCGGTTAAGATACCCGATGCGGACACCAAGCCGATCATGGACCGCACATGCATGTTGGTCATGGGGGTTGTCCGGCTCCCGAGCCAACCGCAAAGGCGAGCCCGGCGTGAGCGTGCTGATCAGCTCCTGCCGCCCCTCAAAGGTCACGCCGGCAAGCTTGGTGTTAAACCTTGGCGCATCCTCAATGCCTGAGTACTCCTCGCGCACTAAAAGCTCGTCCGCATGCGCGAACAGCTCCTCGACAAGCGCAGAGGCCGGCGACCTGCCTCCGGCCTCCTCTGCCGTGTGCGTTGCGACCTCACGGACGATCATCTGCATGCGCCG
>Ga0123353_10001704_pt1 | contig 27009 bp, 20 predicted proteins | sample TergutLab28metaG_3_FD_92763 | JGI IMG/M metagenome (GOLD analysis project Ga0123353, IMG submission 92763) | Labiotermes labralis P3 segment gut microbial communities from Petit-Saut dam, French Guiana - Lab288 P3 | ecosystem: Host-associated > Arthropoda: Insects > Digestive system > Gut ...
CGACCGGCGGTTTTGGAGACCGCTGCTCTACCAACTGAGCTACACTCCTAGCTCAATCAAGAATAGTACTAAATTGTTAAAAATAGCACTGCCAATTAAGCAACAGCCTTATATTACTGGCTTTGCTACGTTCCTGTCAAGAGGTTTGAGCAAGAAATGCTACATGAACAGAGCGCCATTTTGCGGTGTGCGGTTTGCACTAAGTGACCTTGTTGTCTAGCCGCTGATGGGGTTGTGTCTATAGCGGCCGGCTTTGTAAAAGGGGCGATTCTTGCATGTGTTAGATTGACAGCTTAATGCCTGCTTAAATAGAATGAAATACGGAAAGAGGTGATGATTTGTATCAGAAAGCAACTTTAGACAATGGCTTACGTATTGTTACTCGTACTATGCCACAAACCCAGTCGGTCTCTATCTGTATTTTCGTTGCCGTAGGTTCACGTTATGAAACTAATTCACAGGCCGGAATATCCCATTTTGTGGAGCATATGCTTTTCCGCGGCACCGAGCGCCGTCCGACTTCTAAAGATATTTCCGAGGCTATTGAAAGAGTAGGCGGTGTTCTTAACGGCGGTACTGACCGTGAAACCACGGTGTATTGGTGTAAGGTTGCGTGTCCTCACTTTGAGCTTGCTATGGGTGTGCTTAGTGACATGTTAATCAATTCCAAGCTTGACAAGGATGACATTGAAAAAGAGCGCCAGATTATCATTGAAGAAATCAATATGAGTTATGACGATCCATCTTCAAAGGCGGGAATACTTATTGAGAAACTGTTATGGCCGGGTGACCCATTGGGGCGCGATATTGCCGGAACTAAAAAAGCGGTCAGTGCTATCAATCGTGACGATCTAGCAGAATATATCCGCAGACAGTATGTTCCCTCTGAGACAGTTTTATCCATTGCCGGCGGGGTTGAACATGGTGAAGCCGCGGAGGCGGTTAAGCGCTGTCTGGGAGGATGGGCAGCCGCTGGAAAACATCGCAAACACAAGCCGTTTGAGGAGCGCTCATATAAAAGGGTAGAGATTGAAACTCGCGAGATTGAACAAACACATATATGCCTTGCCCTCCCCGGGCTTTCGCTCTTTGATCCATTTCGTTTTACTTTGGACATGTTGAATGTGGCGCTAGGCAGCGGCATGAGCAGCCGATTGTTCAGCGTGGTGCGCGATAAGCTTGGTTTGGCTTACAATGTGCAAAGTTATGTTGACCACTTGAGTGACACGGGCTCGCTCATGGTTTATGCCGGTGTGGATAGCGCTAAAGCAGAGCTGGCGCTAAAGGCTATTATCACGGAATTAATGCGTTTTCGTGAAGAGGCTATTTCTGCGGACGAACTATCTAAAGTTAAAGAAATGTCCAAGGGGCAACTGGTTTTACGGTTGGAGGATAGCCGCCATATGGCCGGTTGGCTTGGAGGCCAGGAAATTCGTGCGGGGCGTATCTTGACTGTTGACGAGGTTGGAAATATTGTAGATGCCGTTACCGCATCTGATATACAGCATGTGGCCGGCCGCTTGATTGATATTTCTCGTATGCGATTGGCGGTAGTGGGGCCAGTGAAAGAACCGTGCGGGCTGCGCGAACTAGTCGCCGGATAAAGCTGCGGTATTATGTCAAGCAATATCCTTAGGGTACAGGTGCTCTAAACGAAAGAGGATGGAGAGATTCTCTCCATCCTCTTTCCGGCACTAAACCAATGTAATTGAGTTTTAGTACATGTCTCCCATGCCCATGCCGCCCATGCCGCCCATGCTGGCAGAGGGAGGAGCCTTTTCTTTCTCCGGAATGTCAGCGACTAGAGATTCTGTGACCAGTACCATACTGGCAATGCTGGATGCGTTTACCAAGGCGCTCCGCACTACCTTAGTCGGATCAATGATTCCCATCTCTACCATATTACCGAAAGTGTTGCTTTCAGCGTTATAGCCGGATCCTTTGACACCTTTTTTGACTGTGTCGACAATAACGGCACCGTCGTGTCCTGCGTTGATAGCTATCCAGCGAATGGGTTCTTCCACTGCTTTGCGAATGATGTTTACGCCTGTAGCTTCATCGCCGGTGACATCTAGCTTGTCTAAGGCCGGCAGCGAATTCAGCAGACCAATACCGCCGCCCGGCAATATGCCCTCTTCTACAGCAGCGCGGGTCGCGGCTAAAGCATCTTCCACGCGGTGCTTCTTCTCTTTCATTTCAGTTTCTGTAGCAGCGCCGACTTTGACGACAGCTACGCCGCCGGCCATTCGCGCCATGCGCTCCTGCAGTTTCTCGCGATCAAAATCAGAATCGGTTTCTTCAATCTGAGCTTTGAGTTGCTTAATGCGATCCTTAATTTCATCGGAAGCGCCTTTGCCTTCAATGATAGTGGTTTTATCTTTGTTGACTTCCACGCGGCGGGCACGGCCCAAATCATCTACAGTAATGGAATCCAGTTTGCGGCCAACGTCTTCTGAGATGACTTTGCCACCGGTAATAATGGCAATATCTTCAAGCATAGCCTTGCGGCGATCCCCGAAGCCGGGGGCCTTGACAGCTATGACATTAAGTGTGCCTTTCAGTTTGTTGACTACCAAGGTGGCCAAGGCTTCGCCGTCAACATCATCGGCGATGATGAGTAGATTCTTGGTGGCTTGCAGAATGCGCTCTAGAGACGGAAGAATCTCTTGTATAGAGGAGATTTTCTTATCCGTGATTAAAATAAATGGATCATCGACGTTAGCTTCCATACGCGCGGTATCGGTGACAAAGTAAGCCGATACGTATCCGCGGTCAAATTGCATACCCTCGACATATTCTGTTTCGAATTTGGTGCCTTTGGATTCCTCAATGGTGATAACGCCGTCTTTCCCAATTTTCTCCATAACTGAGGCAATCATATTGCCGATTTCGGGGTCTTTGGCGGTGATTGTAGCTACCTGTACAATTTGCTCCTTGCCGTTGACGGCTGTAGATGCATTCTTGAGTTCTTCAACTACAGCGGCAGTGGCTTTTTCGATACCATGCTTAAGAGACAGCGGTTCTGCACCGGCTGCGATGTTTTTGAAACCCTCACTGATAATGGCCCAAGCTAGTATTGTGGAAGTTGTGGTGCCGTCGCCTGCGGCATCATTAGTTTTGGCGGAGGCTTCTTTTACCAATTGAACGCCCATGTTTTCAAACGAATCGGGGAGCTCAATTTCTTTGGCGATGGTTACGCCGTCATCAACAATCGACGGAGCTCCCCATTTCTTCTCTAGAGCCACGGGATGCCCCTTAGGGCCAAGAGTGCCGCGGACGGCAGCCGATAGGGTATCCACGCCTTTTTTGAGGGAGCGTCTTACGTCTTCACCGAATATAATTTGTTTTGCCATATTTACTCTATTCTCCTTATCTAAACTTTCTTGGCAAGGATATCGCTTTCGCGCAAAATCATATAATCGTCATCTTCAAGTTTAATCTCAGTCCCGCCATATTTGGCGTAGATGACAATGTCTCCGACTTTGACGTCCATAGGTATGCGCTCGCCTTTATCGTCGCGTTTTCCTTCGCCTACCGCAATTACTTCGCCCTCTTGCGGTTTTTCTTTGATGGTGTCAGGCAGTACGATGCCGCCGCGGGAGATTTCCTCTCTGGCTATAGGTTTGACCAGGATTCGCTCGCCCAATGGATGGATTTTAGATGCCATGCTTAAGACCTCCTCTTTCTTTTGACTTTTTGCAAATTACGAACCTTGAAAATATTTTAGCAATCTCATGGCGAGACTGCTAAAACAATAATAACCGAGATTGACTGCAGCCGCAACCGGCATTAGCCGCATAGAACGAAGTACAAGAGAATAGAATAGAAATTAGGGGCATAATTCGCGCAGAATCTCTGCAATTCTACTTGTACATCGCGAATTTGGCTGATATATCGCTTAGACAAGCTGTAAACTTGGAATTACGTCTAGGTCTAAAGTGCTTTTGTCTCCTGCCTGCAAGCGGAAATAGCCACAGGCGGCTATCATAGCAGCGTTGTCGGTGCACAGAATTGGAGGGGGCACTAGTATTGGTATAGGGGATTCTTGACGAAAGCGCCGGCGCAACAGGCTATTGGCGGCTACGCCGCCGGAAAGCAGTATCTGTTTTGCGCCGCATTCGCTTGCGGCGGCAATAGTCTTGCTTACCAAAATTGACACTACAGCTTGCTGGAAGCTGGCTGCAGCATCATTAATGTTGTCGATCTTGCCTTTTTCAACCATGCGATAAAGAGCGGTTTTGATGCCGCTAAAACTGAAGTTGTGAGTGCCGCTCATCCAAGAGTATGGTAATGCTAGACAAGGTTGTCCGTGTTGTGCAGCTTTGTCAATGGCCGGCCCGCCCGGATAGCCTAGCTCCAGTATGCGCGCTGCTTTATCAAAAGCTTCGCCTGCGGCGTCGTCCATGGTATGCCCAAGCAGTGTATAGTCACCGTGTCGGCGCATGTGTATAAGGTCGGTGTGTCCGCCGGAAACTATTAGACATAACAACGGAAACACAGGATGCGTTTCCGTCAGCCAATTGGCGTATATATGACCTTCTAAATGATTTACTCCTACCAGCGGAATTTTTTTGGCGTAGGCGATAGATTTAACGACGCTGACTCCAACCAGTAGCGAGCCGGCAAGCCCCGGTCCGTGAGTGACAGCGATGGCATTGATTTCATGCCAACCTGTCGAGGCCTTGTCCATAGCTTTCTCAATGATAGGAATAATTGCTAGCAGATGCTGTCGCGAAGCTACTTCTGGCACTATCCCGCCGTAGCGGGCATGAATATCAACCTGCGAGGCAATTTCATTTGATAATATGCGTGTTCCGTTCTCAACGATAGCGGCTGCTGTTTCATCACAAGAGCTCTCTATGCCAAGTATCTTCATAATGGGCATTATAACACAAGCTTTGCGCTTGATGTCCGAGTGCTATTTGACGCCGCACGTTTGCAATGATAGCATGTGCGGATACTGGATAAAGAGAAGATATGTCAATAGGGCGCAGAATAGTCGCTGTATTAGTAGCTTTAGTTTTCGTAGTATGCGGTGTTTTACTAATGCTGCAGCGCGTTGGTGATGTTCTCGGCTGGGAAAATGTTTCCGGCGGCTGGTGGGTTATCGCTGTAATTTCGCTGCTTATATTGTTTATGGCGTTTTTGGTTTACCGCGTGATTAGCGGCAGGTTGAATCGTTGACATAACGATATCACGCTGTGCTCAAGCCATGCGGCGGAGGGTTGCTTCTTTACATCGCCGATAAGGATGCGCTCTCTTTGACACCCCTTGTAGCCGGTGTTATCATGGGGCGCTAATGCGATTAGCAGTTTCCTTTTGAGGGTATAACAATGGACAATGCATTATACGTTATATACGGTGTTCTGCTCTGTCTGTGTGTGATTTTATCGGCCTTTTTCGCTGCCACAGAAATGGCTTTCATGTCGCTGGAGAAGTTCCGCTTGCAGCGCATGTTGGAAGCTAAGGTGCGCGGCGCTTCCCGCGTGGCGCGCATCATGGAAAAGAGAGAGCGCTTTTTGTCCACAATACTTCTTGGCAATAACCTTGTAAATACTGCTGCTGCGGCTTTAGCGACTACGCTGGCTCTCTCTATGCGTGATGACAGCGCCAGCGTGGCAATAGCCACAGTTGTTGTCACGGCAGTGTTGCTGGTTGTCGGCGATGTTATCCCGAAGACTTTTGGCAACAGTTTCCGCGAGAAAATAACGGTAATCTTTGCACGCCCAGTCGAGGTTATCATGTGGCTCCTTACACCGTTTGCAGCTGTGCTAAGCTGGATAGCCGAGACTTTTTCGCGGCTGGTAGGCGGCAAACCAATGCGCAAAGATGTGGTTGAACCGGAAGATATTGAGAGCATGATTACTGTTGGGCGCGAAGAGGGAACTGTTGAGAAGAATGAGGCCAAAATGCTACATAACGTCTTTGATTTTGGCGACCGTCCTGTACGCGAGGTGATTGTGCCGCGCCCTGAGGTAGTGGCGGTGCCAAATGGTACAACCTTATCCGAATTTCTTGCTATTTATTCCGCATCGCCTAAATCGCGTTATCCTGTCTATGAAGAGAGCATGGACAATGTTATAGGTGTTTTGGCCATAAAGGATGTCATTATGTCTATGGCTCGCGGCAATATTACACAGGACGGTCGTATTGATGACATGGTGCGCCCTGCATATTTTACTCCTGAAAACAAGCGTATTAGTGACCTGTTCCAAGAGATGCGCGATAAGAACTTTCATATGAGTATCATTGTGGATGAGTATGGCGGCACGGCCGGCATTGTTAGCTTGAGCCGTCTTATGGAGGAAATATTTGGGCCGGTTGGGGACGATTTGTCGGCAGTCGAGAAAGAATTCGAGTCCATTAACGAACATACTTTTCAAGTGGATGGGGGCATGCATGTCAATCAAGCTAATGCCGAAATCAATCTTGGATTGCCGGAGGGCGATTACGAAACGATAGCCGGCTTTGTCTTGCATCTTATTGGACGTATTCCTAAGCAGGGGCAAAAAATTAAATACCAAGACCTGAAGATAGTCGTTACCAAGATGAAAGGTCTCAAAATCGAGGAAGTGTTAATTACACGGGATAGAATGCTGAAGGATGAATCGTCTAAGGATACGCTTTAAACGAGGGGAAGAAATAAAATATATTTCTCATCTTGACCTGGTCAGGGTGTGGCAGCGCGCTTTTAGGCGCGCCGGAGTGGAACTGGTCTACAGCGAAGGCTTTAACCCGCATCCGCGCCTGTCACTGGCCGCGCCGCTCGCTCTTGGTGTCACAAGTTCATGCGAGCTTATGGATGTCTATATAACGCAATCACTGTCGGGGCATGCCCTAACTTATATAGTAACGCCTCAGCTGCCGGCAGGGCTTGAAATTGAGCAGGTAGCGGCAATTCCAATAGAATCGCCCACATTGCAATCTCAGCTACGGTTTGCCGAATATGCGGTTCAGATACAGGCGACGGACGCTTCTTTGGTAAAACAAAGCATTGATGACTTGTTGGCTAAGGATAGTGTGCCGTGGGAACACAGGCGAGATGTCGGCGTTAAGTCGTATGATCTGCGCCCATTAATAGAAGACGTATGGTTGATTTCTTATAATGCCGGTTTGGTGACGCTGGGCATGAAACTGCGTTGTGACAGTGGCGGTGCGGGGCGCCCCGAGCAAGTAGTGCGGGCTCTCGGGCAAGACAGGCCGCTGGCAATTCAACGCACTCGTCTTTTTTGTCAGTCCTAGATACATGATACTTGTTAAGTATTATTACAAGATAAAACTCAAAGAGCCCAAACATTTCGCGGAATGGATAGTACTGTTGTGGCTCTGATACAGACTTGTGCCGAGTGCTTTTGTATTTCCGTTTCTGCCATGTTTACGGCAAGGACAGCCTGATATGGTTGCTATGATAGATGGTGTGCCTCAAAGGATAGCCAAGTGTTTTCATGATCATAATTTGTCTGGCAGTACTCTAGTAGTGGCTGTTTCAGGCGGAGCGGATTCGGTGTGTCTGCTGCATATTCTGTCCGTACTAAAAGATGATCTGAGCTTGAAGTTATGCGTGGCGCATCTTGACCACATGTTGCGCGGATGTGAATCTCATGCCGATGCTGAATATGTTGAGAATTTGGCGCGCCGAATGAGAATAACTGCTGAGATCGGACAGACAGATGTTCATGCTTTGCGCCGTGAACGCAAAATGACGATTGAAGAAGCCGCAAGATTCGCGCGCTATCGCTTTTTGGCGCGGGCGGCAATTAAGTACGATACGGATTTGGTTGTTACCGGGCATACACAAGACGATCAGGTAGAAACGATCCTTATGCATATAATACGCGGTAGCGGATTGAGAGGTCTTGTCGGTTTGCAGACGATAACACCGAGAATTATCGATGATCATCATCTAAGAATTATGCGCCCAATGCTTGACATAACAAAAGCGGAGACGCAGGATTATTGCCGTTGTCATAATTTGTCGCCAAGGCTGGATAGCTCCAACATGGATACTATACCAATGCGCAATAGGATACGCCTAAAGCTTTTACCGCTATTGGAAACAATTAATCCGAATATCAATGATGCCATACTGCGGCTGTCAGCCGTTGCCGGAAATGAGAAGGTTTGCCTTGATGAGCAAGCGTTGGAACTTGCCAAGCAAGTCATGACACGGAAAGGCGATGTTATCACGCTAGACACAGAGCCTTTAATCGGTATCAGCCCGGCACTAACGCGGCACATGTTACGGTGTTGCCTGGAGCAGCTTCCGGAAGGTTTGCAGGATATCGAATCTGTACATATTGAGGATATGTTGTTACTGTTGTCCAAGCCAGCAGGGAGGCAATTGAATCTGCCGCGCGGGTTGATTTTCTTGAAAGGGTACGGTTGTTGTTACTTGGGGAGAGAGATGGATTTGCCGTGTCCATTCCATCCTCTAGGAGAGATGTGCCAACTATTGATACCGGGGATTACCTCATTTTCCGGTTGGAGCGTGGAGGCATCCTTTGTCCGGACCATGGACAAGAATGCCAGTCCTTGGGTGGCGTATATGGATATGGATGCGGTTGGAACAGAGTTGTGGGTTAAAAGTTGGCAGAATGGTGATTATTTCCAGCCGCTGGGGCAAGATGGTATCAAGAAATTAGGGGAGTTCATGATTGACGCGCATATCCCCAGAATGTGGCGTAAAAAAATTCCTGTAGTGGCGTCAACGGCCGGAATTGTTTGGCTTATGGGATATCGTTTGGATGAGCGGGTTAAAGTCACGGCACAATCACGGCGCATTTTGCGGCTTAAGTTTCAACGGGAAAGCGGTTAGAAAATTAAGAGAGATATTTATGGTGGCGACCCTAGACACGCAGACTTTTTTCGTGTTGTTTTGCCATTAATTCGGCTAGTTTAAATGGATTACAGTCCACAAAGTTAGCCGCAAAAAGTTCCAGCGAACCAACGTCTGATGAACGAGATTCCAGTTTTCCTCTTTCAACCAGCCATCCTATGACGGGAAACCCTTGCCACGTTTCGCGTGTGCTGCTCAGCGGCGGGGCGGTCAATGCAAAATTGAAAGACATGCTACCAAGCGCATCACGGTATAATGATAGCCCATCATATAGACAACCGGCAAAAGCAGGAGTAAGTTTTGGGCTCATTAGCACGATTTCATTGTTTTTTATTGGCGTGAGGTACGCCATAACACGTACTCCGCCTAATTCATAAGCCAGCCCCAATGCCTGATGGATACGGAATAGGTCGTCGAAGTAGTCGCAATCATAACGCTGTCGATATGACAGAGCTGTTTTACGCAGTGATTCAATACGGGCGTAAGCTTTTCCTCGGCTGAGAGCCATTTGGGCATGACCGTGATTTATGGAAGCCCCGGAGCGCCAGAGGCAATTCCAGCAGAAAAAGAAATACTTGTTAGCCGGGGAATACTTATGTGCTTGCTCAGCCCAGCGCCAGCCGGTATCAACATAGTCTAAGACTTCTTCCCTCGTAAATCTCAACGGGTTTGATTTATTGAAGATAACCAACCCATGCAGTTCGTTAAACTTTGCGATGTTGCTGGCTGTGATGCAATACTTTCCGTTAATGCGCCCGAAAGGATCCTCTGGCGTTGTTTGCTTAGGGTTTGCAAAGTTATCTGTTCCCATGTCTATGCTGTCAATACTAAAGCGGATATTCTCGCGTGTGTCACTTGGGCGTAGGTGGCGTATGTTGTTGAATATCGTCTCCTCGCCGCTGAGCTTATTGCTCAAGCGTACAATTTGTTGCTCGGAAACGATCTTGAGTGAGCCGAACTGCCGTTGCACCCAGTCATGCATGTGGCTCGGTACGCGTAATTGTCCTCGCTGGATCCTAAGAGTATAAAAGCGCTGAAACAGCGTTTTGTCAGCAGCAGGCAGTCTGTCTAGTAGTTTGTCTATGGTATCCATGGAAGATGGTAACGCATTCATGTCACTAAAAAAGAAAAACCCCCTCATTATAACACAGGGGGGATCTTTCAGGGCATGATGAGTTTGGGCTTAGTGTAAGAAATGGCGGATGCCGGTAAATACCATGGCTATATTGCGCTCATCAGCAGCCTTAATACCGTCCTCATCGCGAATGGAACCGCCAGGCTGGATTATGGCGCTGATACCGCCGTCAGCTGCCTGCACAATGCCGTCGGAGAATGGGAAGAAAGCGTCTGACGCCAAGACTGCGCCTTTAGATTTATCACCTGCTTTGATTTTTGACAGAAATACGCTTACCGCGCGATTGGGCTGACCGCAACCCATGCCAAGCAGTGTTTTGTCTTTCACCAGCACGATAGCGTTGCTCTTAAGGTGCTTGACAGCGCGCCAAGCAAACTTGAGGTCTTCCATTTCGGCGTTTGTTGGGGTGCGTTTGGTGACGCATTTCATCTCAAGATTTTCTTCATTTAGCGTGTCTGCCTGTTGCACCAGCATGCCGCCGCGTACGCGGCGGTAACTTAAGTAATCCTGCGTGACGGAGGGATCTTGTTTTACTTGCATGATGCGCAAATTCTTCTTCTTTTGTAACTCTGTTAGGGCATCGTTGTCAAAGCCCGGGGCGATAACGATTTCATAAAAAGTGGGATCCATTTCTTTAGCCATTTTGAGGCTTACGGTGCGGTTGCAAGCAACGATGCCGCCGTAGGCCGAGACAGTATCCCCGCTGAAAGCGCGGCGATAAGCTTCATCAATGTCGTTATGGCTAGCTAATCCGCAGGGGTTAGTATGTTTTATAATGGCCACGGTTGGATCAATGAAGTCGGAGGCGGCCGTCCACGCTGCCTCAGCATCCAAGATGTTGTTGAAAGAAAGCTCTTTGCCCCACAACTGTTTGGCCCAAGTGATGCCGCTGTTAACCTTAACCACATTCTGCTCGGCATAAAACGCCGCTTTTTGATGAGGGTTCTCGCCGTACCGCAGGTCATAGCGTTTTTCAAGCGAGATTGTCATAATGTCAGGGAACTCCGAAATGTCTTGGCGTAAGTATTGCGCAATAGCAGTATCGTATGCTGCCACATGCTGGAACGCTTTTTGTGCCAAGCGCTTGCGTTCTGCCAAGTCCATGCTTCCGTCTTTAAGCTTGGACAATATCAACTCGTAGTCCGCCGGATCCACCACTACAACGACGCTCGGAAAGTTTTTAGCCGAGGCTCTTATCATGGCAGGGCCTCCGATATCAATATTTTCCAAAGCCTCCTGCATGCTTATGCCATCTTTTGACACGGTCTGGACAAATGGATAGAGATTAACTGCAACCAAATCAACGGGAGCAATGTTGTTTCTTTTCAGTTCATCCATGTGAGAGGGCAGGTCGCGCCTTGCCAGTAATCCGCCGTGCACCGCAGGGTGCAGCGTCTTAACACGCCCGTCAAGGATTTCAGGAAAACTCGTGATCTCCGAGATGCCATGGACGAGTACTCGCGCTTCCACCAAAGATTTCTTTGTGCCGCCGGTGCTGAATAATTCGAAACAAAGCTCTTCCAGTCCTTTGGCGAAATCAGTAACGCCGTTTTTGTCTGATACACTGATAATTGCTCTCATAAGAAACTCCTTATTGGGTTACATTAATCAAGAATGACTTGCTGCATGTCTGTAAGTGAGGTTATATGACCGATTTGCCTGACGTTAGGCAAACGCCGCCGTAGTTCCTGCGCTTTTTCCGGAGCGGTGATGATAATCATGCCGATACCCATGTTGAAAACGCGGTACATTTCGTTCTTGGTTATCCGGCCTTGTTCTTGAATTAGATTAAAAATGGCCGGCACATCCCAAGCGGATGTGTCGAAGCGGGCGGTGACATTCTCCGGTATGACACGCGGTACGTTGCCCGGAAAACCACCTCCGGTGATGTGCGCCAACCCTTTTATCATGGACAGTAACGGCTTGATTTCGTTAAAGTAGCATTTATGCGGGGTAAGCAGTGCTTGTCCAAGCGTTTGCCCAAGTTCGGGATAGTATTTTTCTAGCGCTTGACGGCTTTCGCCGAGGATATGGCGTGCCAACGAGTAACCGTTTGTGTGTAAGCCGCTGGATGGCAACCCCAAGATTTCATCGCCAGGTACTATATCGCGTCCGCTGATAATACTATCTTTTTCTACCACGCCGATAATCGTGCCCACAAGATCAAAGTCTGCTCCGGCATACAGCCCCGGCATCTCAGCGGTTTCGCCGCCGATGAGGGCGCAGTTTACCTCCTGACATGCGCTAGACAAACCATTGACAATACCCCGAACTTTTTCCGGTAGCAACTGTCCCATAGCGATGTAGTCTAAGAAGAAAAGAGGCGCGGCGCCGCATGTGAGAATGTCATTGACAGAGTGGTTGACAATGTCAATGCCAACGCTGTCATAACTGTCCATAGTAACAGCTAGTTTGAGTTTGGTGCCTACACCGTCCATGCTGGAAACCAGCACGGGTTTTTTATAGCCTTTGAGCTCAAACAACCCGCCGAATAAGCCGGGTCCGGCAAGCACGCCGTTAGTGAAACTTGCATGCGCCAGCTTACTGATTTCGTCCTTGATTGAGTCGGCGGCATCAATACTGACGCCTGCCGCAGCATATTTATCGTTAATTTCCGGCCTCTTGAGTAAAATGGATTAATAAGTTGTGTGTAACGCGAGCGGATAGTGCGGCTAGTTGCATCTCTTGCTGCCGACAGCTGTCAGCGGGGCAACAGCCAGCCAAAGCGTAATATTGACCAGCATAGCGTTGATGTAGCTTAAGGTAACGCTGAGCTGTAATTTACTCGCGATAACACCCCACAACAGCATGAGAAACCATGAGCTGAGAAAAAACCCGGGAATGGCGGCTAGAATGCGGAAATAACCACCCATAGCGTATCCTCCTTATTGCTTTAAGCTAGATAAATATAATGATAGCACTTCGCGCATTGATGGTTCAATTAAAAAAGGTACGAGAGGAATTGAGGCGGACGAAAGCATTTCGCGATTGATGCTGCTTAAGAGTGACGGTGGTTATAGGGGCCGGCTTTCTCCGTGTGCTAGCTTATCCATCTCCAGTTGTACCGGCACGGGATAGTCGCCTGTAAAACAGGCCAAACAGAAACGGTTGTCGGACAGCCCGGTGGATTTAACCAGCCCGTCTAAACTGAGGTATCCCAGCGAATCGGCTCCAATAAAGTCGCGGATTTCCGAAACGCTCATCTGCGTTGCGATCAGCTCGCGCTTGGTTGCCATATCTACTCCCATGAAACATGGGAAGCGTAGAGGGGGCGAGCACACGCGCATATGAACTTCTTTAGCACCGCTTTTACGCAGCAGGCGAATGACTTGCGGCGTTGTGGTACCGCGCACGATACTGTCATCAACCAGCACTATACGTTTGCCTTCCAGTAACTGGCGCATAGGGTTGAATTTTAACTTCACTCCTAGTTCGCGCAGACGCTGGTCAGGCGCGATAAAGGTGCGGCCGGTATAGTGGTTTTTTACCAGTCCCATGCCCAGTGGGATACCGGAGCGTGTGGCGTAGCCGACAGCGGCCGGGGTAGCTGAGTCTGGCACGCCAACCACCAAATCGGCGTCGACAGGGTGTTCCTCTGCCAATCCCGCGCCCATGGCGCTACGGGCCTCATAGATTAAACGATTGTTGATAATGCTGTCTGGGCGTGCGAAGTAGATATATTCGAAAATGCACATAGCGTGCTTGAGAGATTCTTCTTTGTAGCTCTTGAGCCCGCTGTTGTCAATAGCCACGATTTCACCGGGTTCAACCTCGCGGACGAAAGCGGCGCCGATATGATCTAAGGCACAGCTTTCAGAGGATAGAACCCACCTGCCGTCCTCCATTTTGCCCAGACTCAGAGGTCGTACACCCAACGGGTCGCGCACGCCGAAGAGGGTATCTGCCGTCATAAGTGTAAGCGAATAAGCGCCGTGCAAGCGGCGCATACTCTGGCGTATACGTGAAATCCAATCCTTTTCTGTGGATGACAGAATGAGATTGGCGATAATCTCGGCATCAGTCGTCGTGTTAAAAACATAGCCATTATGGCGTAATTCCTGAAGGAGCGGCTGAGGGTTGGTGATGTTACCGTTATGGGCAATGGCGATAGTGCTCTCTTCGCTACTAACAACTAGTGGCTGAGCGTTGCAGATACGGGACGAGCCTGTGGTGGAATAGCGGTTGTGCCCGATGGCGATGTGTCCGGTGAGATTTGAGAGGGATTCTTCTGCAAATACTTGCGATACCAGTCCCATACGGGCGAATACCTGAATACGCTTGCCGTCGGATGCGGCGATGCCTGCACTCTCCTGCCCGCGATGCTGCAAGGCAAATAGGGCAAAATAAGTAAGCCGAGCTATATCTTCATTCGGGGAAAAAATCCCGAAGACCCCGCAAGCTTCGTGCAAATCCGTATCCATATAGCGTTTCTAGTGAGCTGGAAAGCATTATAACGCAAAATATTCTACCCTGCAATTAAGTTTGGCGGTTAAACCTGTATACCCAGCAGTTGGAATAGCCAATTCAATCCGAAATAACCGGCGTAAGCAATGGCGCTGCACTTGATAAACTTGCCGGAGAACGTGATAAGATAGTACTTTTTAAGGCCGAAACGAGCGGCGCCGCAGGTTAATGCTGCCGGGAAGAAAAAGGGGTTCATTAATGCGGACAGAATGAACATGACTAATCCTCCTCGGCGCTGCATCAGTCTCATTAGCCATTGGTAAATCCGTATGAAGCGCCCTGATCGTCCTTTGATGAACTTATCAGATAATCCTGTGCCGCCGCTGTATCCGGCGGCGTAGATGCTAAGGGCGCCGGTTGCTTCGCCGAACGAACAGACAAGCCCCACAAATATTGGCCCAAGCCATACCGGACCGAACCATGGCTGTAGTATGCCGCCTAGCGTAAACTGTACGGCTGCCATAGGTATGGGCACGAACCAAGTACTGCATCCCAGAGCGCTTACAATCAATCCGCCAACGTAGCCGTATCCTGACATTTGGTCTACCGAGTGCCAGTTGAGCAGCATTATAAGAGCCAGCCCGAAAGTGATGAGTACCGTAAGGGCGCCCACCCAGTACTCCCACTTTCGTAGGATGCGCTTAAGCCGGTTTGGACTTGGTTGTGAATCTTGGTTATCCGTCAAAACTACTCCCGTGTCTTAGCGGGGGAACGCCGAGGCTTTCTATTAGCGGCAGGTTCATTAATACTGAATATTAGACTATCTTCGGCGTAATCTACCAGTATGGCATCGCCTTTTTTAAACTCACCTTTCAGTAGGCGGTTTGCCAGCGGATTCTCAACATAGCGCTCAATGGAACGGCGCAATGGGCGGGCACCATAAGCGGGGTCGTATCCTACCTTTACCAACCAGTTTCCGGCGGCATCAGTAATACTGATGTTAAGACCGCGTTCTTCCAAGCGCTTTTGCAAATCTTTGATCATCAATCCCACAATCTGCGCCAGTTGTTCCTCGCTTAATTCATGGAACACGATGATATCATCGATGCGGTTGATGAACTCGGGACGGAATACCTTGCGCACTTCTGTCATCACCTTATCTTTCATGCGCTCGTATGCACTCTGGCGTATTAGCAGGTCGTCTCTCTGCGTGGCGAAACCCAGCGCAGATTCGCGTCGGATAAGAGCGACCCCGGCGTTTGATGTCATGATGACGATACTATTTTTGAAATCCACTGTGTGACCGTGACTGTCGGTCATACGTCCGTCGTCAAGCACCTGCAGAAGGCTGTTATATACCTCAGGGTGCGCCTTTTCTATCTCATCCAGAAGGATGACGCTGTATGGGCGGCGGCGCACAGCCTCGGTAAGCTGCCCGCCTTCGTCAAATCCTATATATCCGGGCGGCGAGCCGATGAGCCGCGACACAGTATGTTTTTCTTGGTATTCCGACATATCAAGACGGATCATGGCGTTCTCGTCTCCGAAGAGAAACCATGCTAGCGAACGCGCTAACTCGGTCTTGCCGACGCCGGTTGGGCCGAGGAACATAAAGCTTCCTATGGGGCGCTTTGGGTCTTTCAGTCCGGCTCGCCCGCGGCGGATGGCTTCAGAGACAGCCTTGACGGCTTCTTCCTGATTAATCAGTCTCTCGTGCAGGCTATCTTCCATGCGCAGCAGTTTTTGCGATTCGCCTTCAAGTATGTGCGCGACGGGAATGCCGGTCCATTTAGCTACCAGATTGGCAATATCATTTTCCGCAACTTCCGGCTTAATTTTTTCGCGCTCAAGCCATTCGCTGCGCTTTTGGTTGTATTCGGCTTCAGTACGCAATCTAGCGGCTTTCAACTCGGCTGCGCGGTCATATTCCTGCTGTTGAGCGGCGCTTTCTTCGTCTGCCATGAGTGTTTTGAGCCTGTTGCCCAGTGATTTTATATCCGGAGGAGCGCTTTCTGTTTCTAGGCGTATTTTACTTGCCGCCTCGTCAATTAAGTCAATAGCTTTATCAGGCAAGTGCCTATCGGCAATATAACGCTGGCTTAGTTTCACAGCGGCTTCAATAGCTGCATCGCTGATTTTTATTTTATGGTGCTCTTCATAGCGCGGGCGTAATCCGCGCAGTATGTCGATACTGGACTCAACGGAAGGCTCGTCAGCAAAGACCGGCTGCAAACGGCGTTCCAGAGCTTTATCTTTCTCAATGAATTTACGGTACTCGTCCAGAGTGGTTGCTCCGATGGCGCGCAGTTCTCCGCGCGCAAGCGCAGGTTTAAGCATATTGGAGGCGTCAATGGAGCCTTCGGCCGCACCGGCGCCGACGACGGTATGCATTTCGTCTATGAACAGGATAATTTCGCCTTGCGCCTGACGCACTTCGTCCATGACGGCTTTCAGCCGTTCTTCGAATTCGCCGCGGAATTTACTACCCGCAACTAAAGAGCCCATATCCAAAGCCATCACTTTTTTGCCCAATAATGATTCCGGCACATCATTGTCGGCGATACGCTGTGCAACGCCTTCGGCAATAGCGGTCTTGCCTACGCCGGCTTCCCCCACGATGATGGGATTATTTTTAGTGCGCCGTGAGAGTATCTGCATAACGCGGCGTACTTCTTCGCCGCGTCCGATGACCGGATCGAGTTTGCCTTGGCGAGCTAACTCGGTAAGATCGCGGCTGTATTTTGCCAGTGAACGGTAACGGCTCTCGGCGTCTGCATCAGTCACGCGGCGACTACCGCGTATTTTTTGTAGCGCGGCGTAGATTTTCTCTTGGTCAATTCCATAGGTCTTAAGTATAAAAGCGCTCTGCCCGCGCTGTTCGGTAGCTATGGCGATAAACAAATGCTCCGTTCCGACAAACTCATCTTTCAAACGCGCCGCTTCCTGAGAAGCTGTTAGCAGCACGCTGTTTATACGCGGCGTGGCATAAATTTGCTGTGTTTGGTAACCAAGCTTAGGCGAGCGGTTAAGCGCGTTATCCACATCAGAGCGCATGTTGTCTATGTCTAGTCCCAGCTCTTTTATTATTTCGCGCACAAGTCCTCTTTCCTGAGTGAGCAGAGCCATAAACAGATGCTCTACATCCATCTGACTATGGCGGTACTGCATTACAAGCTGCTGGGATATGTTCAGTGCTTCTTGTGCTTGTTCGGTATATTTGTCATTTCTCATAGTTATCCTCCTCATGCCTGTGTTTGTTAAGCTTCTGCAATAGAATGGCATTGGCTTGCTGCAGCTCAACTATCTGAGCGGTCATGCGCATGATAACCTCTACTCCGGCTAGGTTTACCCCAAGATCGTACATCAGTGTCATCACACGCCGCAGTTGTAATAGGTCATCGTCAGAATATAGCCTCAGATTGCCGTTGGAACGCGCCGGTTTGATAATTCCTACTCGCTCATAATAGCGCAGAGTATACGGCTGCGTTCCAAGCATTTCCGCCGCGACGCTGATAACATAACGCGGCTGGTTGTCGCTCATTTCGTTTTTTTGCATAATTACGGCACCTCTTTTATCTCTGCTCGTCGCGCAGTTTGCGCAGGCGGGAGAAAAGCTCCTTTTCTTCACTGTTCAGATTAAGCGGCAGAACAACAGTCATTTTGGCCAACAAATCGCCGCGGCTTTCTTTGCCCAGATGCGGCATGCCTTGTCCGGACAAGCGAAAAATTCGTCCGTTCTGTGTCTCCGGCGGTATTTTAAGTTCTAGTTTACCGTTAAGCGTGGGCACTTCAATTTTGCCGCCTAACACTGCGACTGTTAGCGGTAACGGCACATCAGTCAGCAGGTCGTCATCATGTCGCTCAAAGCCGGCATGCGTGCGTATGTTTATCAACAGATATAGATTACCGGCAGACCCGCCTTGTCCGGGCGCTCCTTGCCCTGCTATGCGTATGCGCGAGCCAACCCTGACACCGGCTGGGATTTTGACTTCCAACTGACGCACGCGCGGAATTACGCCTGAGCCTCGACAGACCGTACAGGTGTTTTTCTGCACCCGCCCAGTACCATTACAGGTATTACATGGGTCTTCGGTCTGAAGGTTCAGCAGTCGGCTGGCGCCGCTTAAGGCCTCTTCCAGAGTTATTTCCACCTGATGCTCTATATCCTGCCCTCGTCTCGGCTGTGCCCGGCGATTGTGCATACCTCCGAATAAGTTTTCAAACAGGTTGTCCATACCTGCGGCGTTGGTAAACTGAGAGCTGCCCTGTCCTCCGCTGAAATTAAACTGACTGAAATCAAAATTCGCTCCGGAAGCCCCGTCTCTGCCGGATTGCTTAAACTGATCGGCGTGTTCCCAGTGCTCTCCAAATTGGTCGTACTTCTTGCGTTTCTGGGAATCGGATAGCACTTCATACGCCTGATTGATTTCTTTGAATTTATCCTCGGCAGTTTTATTGCCGGGGTTGACATCAGGATGGTATTTGCGCGCCAGCTTGCGGAAAGCATCTTTGATATCTTTGTCGCTCGCGCCGCGGCTGATTCCTAAAATACCGTAATAATCTTTGCTTGCCATAATTTTTGCCTTCTGAAAACAGTTTGGTCGGGTGATATTGCCTTGCAATTATAATAAATTATCACAACAATTGTCAACTGTTAGCCAATAATATTAATAACTTAATGTTAAGTGCTTGCTATTGACAGTACGGCGCACGTTCATTTATAATGGATCAAGATATGATTCTCTCCGCAAGCGGAAAATTAACCTAACTGATGCAGTGTTCCCGGACAAGACTTTCAAAGTTTCTTTAATGTTGTCAATTCGATTGTGTATATGACGAAATATATCTTTGTAACTGGCGGAGTCGTGAGTTCGGTGGGCAAAGGTATTACTGTCGCCTCTATTGGTACTTTGCTCAAAAGTCGCGGCATTGCCGTCTCCGTTCAAAAACTGGACCCTTATCTTAATGTTGACCCGGGCAATATGTCGCCTTATCAGCATGGAGAGGTGTTTGTCACTGAAGACGGCGCTGAGACAGATTTGGATGTGGGCAACTATGAGCGCTTTATCGACATTAATCTGACAGCTTTGTCCGATATAACCTCAGGTCAGATATACAGCGCGGTTATTGCACACGATCGTCGCGGCGATTTCTCCGGCACAATTCAGGTAATCCCGCATGTTACGGGAGAGATAAAAGAGCGCTTTAAGAAGCTTGCAGCCGACTCCGGCGCCGATGTCGTATTGGTGGAGGTTGGGGGAACAGTAGGCGATATCGAATGCCAGCCGTTCCTGGAGGCCATACGCCAAATGCGTAACGACGTGGGGCGCGACAATGTACTATACATACACGTGACGCTTTTGCCATATATTGCATCTACCAAAGAGCTAAAAACAAAGCCTGTCCAACACAGCGTCAACGAATTGCGGCGCATGGGCATTCAACCTGATGTAATAGCTTGCCGCGCGGATTATCCCATATCAGACAGTATACGCGATAAAATCTCACTCTTCTGCGACGTGGAGCGCCAAGCTGTTATTCCGCTGACTACTGTCTCCAGTGTTTATGAAGTGCCGCTGGTATTGGAGAAAGAAGGCTTGGGAGATTTGGTGGTGCAGCGCTTGGGGCTGGGAGCTACCGCGCCTGAGCTGAGCAACTGGCATCATATTGCCAGCCGCAGCTGCAATTATGAGCAGTCTGTGAGTGTTGCGGTGGTGGGTAAATATGTGGAGCTTGAAGACGCTTACTATTCCGTGCGTGAGTCATTGTGCCACGCTGGCTTATACCATAATCGCAAGATAGCAATATCATGGATTCAATCGGAAAGTTTAAAAAGCCGTAGTGATATTGAGGCTAAGTTGCGCAGCGCACAGGGTATAGTTGTTCCAGGGGGGTTTGGCATCCGCGGCGTGGAAGGCATGATTAGAACAGCAAATTATGCCCGTGAAAACAAAATTCCTTACCTGGGTTTGAGTTTGGGCATGCAGGTGATGCTTATTGAGTTTTCTCGTTTTGTGCTTCAGTCTGATAAGCCGCATTCCACTGAGTTTGATTTAGAAACGCCGTATCCGGTGGTGCAATTACTTCCTGAGCAGCGCACGGCAGACGGACTCGGCAGCGTTATGCGACTGGGCAACTACGCATGCCATATACAGCCGGATACGCAAGCAGCGCGGGCTTACGGCGATGGCACAAATATCGTGCTTGAGCGCCATCGCCACCGCTATGAGGTCAATAATGACTATCGCCGGCAGCTTGGTGATGCAGGGTTAGTATTCAGCGGCTTATCGCCTGATGGGCGCTTGGTGGAAATTTGTGAGTTGCATGATCATCCTTGGATGGTAGGCTGTCAGTTCCATCCTGAGTTCCGTTCGCGCCCTAACCGCCCTCATCCGCTGTTTAATGGTTTCATCGGCGCAGCTAAGGATGTGCTGCGCGACGGCTCACAACCGGCTCTTCCACTTAATTCGTAAGGAGGGCATTTTAATAATGCGCATATTTCTTGATACAGCCAACATTGAACAGATACGTCAGGGTGTCAAATGGGGCATCGTAAGCGGCGTTACCACTAATCCTACGCTAGTGGCTCAGGAGGGCGTGAAAGATTATCAGTTTGTAGTTCAGGAGATTTGTTCCATAGTTGACGGACCTGTTTCCGCGGAGGTAGTGGTGGAAGGAGTTGAGAATATGCTGTCTCAAGCGAGAAGCATTGCCGAGTGGCACCCAAACGTTGCGGTGAAAATTCCGGCAACGCCTGACGGGCTTGAGGTAACATCGAAACTGGCGCGCGACGGCATCAAGGTCAATATGACACTTTGCTTTTCAGCTAATCAAGCATTACTGGCCGCTCTTGCCGGCGCCGCATTCGTCAGCCCGTTTGTCGGGCGGTTGGACGATATTGGGCAGGATGGCATGGCGCTGGTGAAATCTATAATGGACATCTATGGGGAGTATGGTTTTGAAACTGAGGTTATTGCCGCCAGCATTAGGCATCCTCTCCACTGTGTCGCTGCCGCTCAGGCGGGAGCAGATATCGCAACGGTGCCGTTTAAGGTGCTGGAGCAGATGATAAAGCATCCGTTAACCGAGACCGGAAACGCTCGCTTTTTAGCTGATTGGCACCGCGTGTCGCGCCAAGGCTAACTAATATTTACCTGATTACCAGAGAGGAAAGACGCATGACAGACCAACTTCAAACACCGGAACAAATCACGTCGAAAGCATTTCAAGAGCAGCAGCCCATGCTGCCTTTGGAGGCGGCGGAAGTTAGCAAGACTTCGCTTGATTCAGAAGCGCCGGCGGCGGACGTAAAACCTCCTCGTCCCATAGATATGAAGCTGCTTGAGGAGAAGAGCCGCGAAGAACTGCTGGAAATGGCTAAAGAAACTGGGATTTCCGGCGTTACCGGTCTTAAGAAGCAGGAAATTGTTATGCGTCTGCTTCAGGCATCCGCTAAAATGCAGGGGAATGTATTCTGCTCCGGCGTGCTAGATATTATGCCTGACGGTTATGGTTTTCTGCGCCAGGAAACACTATTGCCTAGCCCATCCGATATATATGTGTCGCAGTCGCAGATACGTCGTTTCAGCCTGCGCACCGGCGATTCTGTTGTAGGGCAGGGGCGACCGGCTAAGGCCGGCGAGAAATACTACAGTTTGTTGCGTGTGGAAGCTATTAATGATGTTAATCCTGATTTGGCGCGCCGCCGTCCTAATTTCAGCTCTTTAACTCCTACTTTCCCAAATAAGCTAATCAATTTGGAAACAAGGCCTGATTTACTGGCTACCCGCCTGATTAATCTGGTGGCTCCTATCGGACGCGGTCAGCGCGGTCTTATTGTAGCGCCTCCTAAGGCCGGCAAAACGATGCTGCTGAAGGCGATTGCCAATGCCGTTGCCGCTAATTACAGTGATATCAGTATTATGGTTTGTCTAATCGGCGAGCGCCCGGAAGAGGTTACGGATATAAAGCGCTCAATTAAAGGAGAGGTGATTGCGGCCACATTTGATGAGGCGGTGGAAAACCAGACGCGCGTTGCGGAACTGGCGCTTGAGAAGGCTAAGCGCATGGTGGAATGCGGCAAGGATGTGTTTATGCTGCTTGACGGCATTACGCGTCTTACGCGTGCATATAATCTGGCTATGCCTCCGTCAGGACGCACTCTCTCGGGCGGCATTGATCCGGTGGCGCTTCATCCGGGTAAGAAGTTCTTCGGCGCCGCCCGCAACATAGAAGAAGGCGGCTCGCTTACCATTATCGCTACGTGTTTGGTGGATACCGGCTCTCGTATGGATGACTTAATCTATGAGGAGTTTAAGGGCACCGGCAATATGGAGTTGCATCTTGATAGGCGCTTGGCCGAGCGCGGCGTATTTCCTTCGGTGGATATCGCGCATTCAAGTACGCGCCGCGATGATTTACTGCTTGCTGAGACCACGGCCAAACAAATCAAGCTATTGCGCCGCATGGTAGCCATGATTGCCTCAGACAGCCCGACCGGTAATTCAATGGATATTACAGAGCGCGTGCTTGAGCATCTGCGAAAGACGCGCATAAACGCAGATTTCCTTGCCAGCTTGGGCAAGGAAAGGCTGTAAAAACACAGGTGATGATATGGAATGCCTCTGACATATGACGATCACATGGCGAGAATGGCTTGGTAATGATTAGCTGTGTTTGCGTTTAAGGCAGAGAATAATAAAAAATATTTTAGAAAAGGTGCTATTTAGCTATTGACACCGCAATAAACTTTGGTATAATGTGTCATTGAAGCCTATGTAAAAAGGGGGTGGTACGTTTGCATATACCCGCAGGGGAGAACACGATGCTCGTGTAAAACAAAAGACTTTGACTTTGGTCGTCTTTAAGGCAGAGTCTTAAAGACGGTAGCAATAACAAATAACCATAAAATCATTAAGGAGAAAATAAAAGTCGATGAAAAGCAGAATTGCTAGAATATTGGGTGTTGCCATAACAGCTATCATGCTTGTTGGCATTCTCCCACTTGCTACCCCTGCAATGGCAGCTACTCAGGCATGGGACGAGTCGGCTGACTGGACTAAGGGTAGCCTACCCTCAATTAAGGACTTAGTTCTCGCCCCTACTTTGCTAGAGGCTGGACCTATGGCGCAGTCACCAATTGACGGCAAGATTTACGTCTATGCCTTGTTTGGCGCTCCGCCGACCGGCGCGGATCCGGACGACTATCCACCCGCCGGCCCTGCGTTGATTATGTCGGATAACGCAGGTGCTACTTGGAAGGTGTTGGATGGTTTTGTGCCTGGGCGTAATGCCGCAGGCGATCGCAACACAATAAACACTTCTCTTACCGGCGCTGATGACGTTATTATAGAGATTGTTTGCTCGACCAAAGATGCCGGTGTTATATTCTTTGTCACCAAAATAACTTTGTTCCAGTCTAATAATGGCGGCAAAGATTTTGAAAACGTGGCTGATGTTTGGGGGGGTAACAAGATACTCTCCATGGATGTCGCCGTACGCGCCGACAGGCACTTTGTCTTTGTAGGCCTTAATTCTTGGACAGAGGATGATATGCCGGGCGGTGTGTATTTCTGGGCAGAGGGTGTCGACAATGATGTTTTCACCGCGTATGGCTCCACTAACTCTTCAGGAGTGGGCAGTTTCGGTGAATTCGACGTCTGGGCAGTTAAGGCTGCTCCCACTTTTGGTACTGACAGGGCTGTATTCGCTCTAGGAACTAGCGGTACTCAGGTCTTAGTAAGGGCCTCTGTCAATGGCAATCCTTGGGGTGGCAGTGCGGTAACTTGGTTTGCAGATGTTGATATAGCCTCTGTTCCCAAGGCCGGCGGTGGCAGTATCCTTGTACCGCCAGCGACTATAACCGCCGCTGATATAGCTTTCCCGTTTGATTTTGATGTGACTACGCCGGCCAAATCTAATTTTGTGTTCTGCGTGGCGTCTAGTGCTGCATTCGACGCGGACAATAACGCTGTCGGTGTTTACCGTGTTTGTAATAATATCGCCGAGAGATTTACTAGTGGCTCTACCAGCGGTGACTCAGGCGGCAATGGCGTGCCTGATAACAATGGCTGGAATAATATATCTATGTATGGTAATACCGGGAGTGGCACGCGCGCTCTCTTGGTGGGCAATGCTGACGGAAGGGTTATCCAAAGCACTAACTTCAATAACATTTACCTTTTTGGCGCAGGTAGGGTGACTTTCAGCGGTGTGACGGTGCCAAATAGCGTTAATACTACTGCATGGGTGTTGGTTGATAAGGACTACGTCCAAACTCAGAGAACCTATATCCTTAATGTAGATAGTGGCACATGGGGCGGTTTCAGCGTAGCTGTGAATAGCCGGACTTATCTGCAGCGAAGCCTTATTGATGATGATATTCAGTGGATTGTCGATTTGGCGGTTGCAGATAATGGCGACATGTTCTTGATTACGTCTGACAATTCCACTCATAATAGTCTGTGGAGACTGTTGGGCGGCGAGGCATGGGAGCGCTTGGATGTGTTTATATTCAGCGCTGCGAATACGTATGTTTATGATAGATTAGCGCTATCTCCTAACTATGTCACCGATAACACTATTTTCATGTGGAGCAAGGGATCAGTGTTAGCCGGTGGTAGTAACGACCAGAAAAACGCAATACTCATGCGTTCTACTGAAAACGGATTTGCGTTTAGTAGATTTGGACGCGTTGTGACCGGTACTCCTGCAGATCCGGTTGCCGGCACTCTTGCTATAAGTGGTATTGGTTACCTTGAAGCTGTGTTGGTATTGGATGCTAACAATGTCATTGTCGGTGATGAGGGTGTCGCGCTTTGGTCCAGAAGCGGAAACAACTATACTCATACAGTGCCGACCACATTGGATCCTGCTAAGAATGTAATCATCTATGACATTAAAGCGGCATCAAATGGCGATTTGTTCGCATCATACCAAAGGGGCAACAGCAATAACGTTGGTGTTTACAAGTCCACTAATGGTGGCAGAACTTGGCAAGTACTTAAAGACGAGATTGTTAATGCATGGGGGTTGTCTAAAGCGATTGTAGCGCCTGCTGACGACTACGAGGACAGTGGCAACATCTTCATCTCCATAGATTCCGGCAGAGTCTCTACCCGCGGTATTTATCGCTATACTGATGTTAAAGCTAAGGGTGTTGACGATGGAAAGTTCATAAGGCTTTTCGACGCTGCGGCTAATCGCTGGGTTAGCGATATGGTTGCTGCTCCTGGAGCAGGAAGTGACGACGAAGGCAATGGCATGATATATGCTATTGGCGCTAATACTTATCGCGTCCGCGGTGCTTGGAGTTATTCCGAGCGTATTGACCCCAGAAATGCTGACTTTAGCCTTGTTAGTAGAGGTGACAGCTGGTACAGCAGAATTCTCGCCTTGGTGCAAGATAACGGTGATGTGACTCTATACGTTACGAACGCAGGAGAGATTTGGTCATACACTGACACTCTTAATCGTGCGGGCACCGGGTTGAAGTATACCGGGAGTACTTACTTTGACCGACTCACTCAAACCAGCAACGCTTCGTTTAGCTGGGATGAGATGAAGAATGCCGATTCATATGCAATTTTGGTAGCCACGAAGGATCTCGGATCTTACGTGAAACTATCTAACTATGTTGGTGCCTACAATGAAGTATTTGCGGTAGGTGGTCCTGTTGTGGAACTCAAACAGGGTATCACTGATACCAAATACACAGTTGCTGGTTTAGATCCCGGCATTGAGTACTATGTGTACGTTTTTGCAGAAGCACCGGTTACCAGTTTCGCTTATACTGCTCTTAAGACTTTCATAACTGCACCTCAGAGTGTTATTGCAACGACCGTCCTGCAAACGCATGGCCAAAACTACGCCCCCACATCTATTACGGGCGGAGTCGTGCTAGGATGGGACTTTTGGTTGCCTATAACCTACACGGCCTCTGACGTAACATTCAGAGTACAGGTTGCCAATAACCCTGCTTTCACTGGCAATCTGCTTCTCAACACGACAACAACAGCTGCAAGCTCTTCCACCAATGTGTTAGTACCTTATACTACAGCAATGGCTTACAGCACGAACTATTATTGGCGTGTGAGTATTGAGAATGGTAGTGGGATGTATACGTGGGCAAACAGCAACTGGAAGACAGTTGACGCTCCGGAGCCTGTCATAACTATACCGGCACAGCAACCCCAGCCCACTCCTACTATTATTGTGACTGTTAACCCGCAGCCATTCCCTGAGATTCCAACTCCGATTATTAATATGCCTGAAACACCGAAGCAGGATACTCCGTTCTATATTTGGCTTATCGTGGGGATAGGTGCAATTCTAACTATTGCGGTTATTGTTCTTATCGTCCGCACCCGCAGAGTTGTTTAGTCGAAAACTGTATCTTTAGATAAGTAATAAGTTAAATAAATGGGCTCCCCTCGAGGGGAGCCCATTTATTTAACTGTTCTGGTCTTTTGAGTATGTACCTAAACTCCGCAAATAATTATCCTATACAAGTACAAAAGTCACAGTGTTAGCTTTAGATGCTTTCCGAAATGTATATGATATAACGTCTAAAAGTACCACAAAAAGCCCCTTTTATTCAGTTCATTGCGCTGCAATCCGTCGATTAACGAATTGA
>Ga0123353_10001705_pt1 | contig 27001 bp, 37 predicted proteins | sample TergutLab28metaG_3_FD_92763 | JGI IMG/M metagenome (GOLD analysis project Ga0123353, IMG submission 92763) | Labiotermes labralis P3 segment gut microbial communities from Petit-Saut dam, French Guiana - Lab288 P3 | ecosystem: Host-associated > Arthropoda: Insects > Digestive system > Gut ...
CCGGTCAACACAACATCGTCGCCCATGCGCACTTCGCAGGCATCGCCGTCATTTATGGGCAAAGCTTCTTGCCCCTCCCAGGAATAAAAATAGCCCAGGTCAAAGTTGCCGCTTATGGTTTCAATGCTGGAATTTATCAGCATGTCTTTCCAGCCGCCGTACAGCTTGCCGTTTACCTGAAGATAAAGGGTATCCTGCTCACGCATGCAGCTTTACCTCCATAGTTTGGCCGCCCGGCACAAAGCCCGGATGGTGGACGCCGTTACGCGCTGCCAGTTCCGTGGCCCGGCCAGCGTCCCGGCCCAGGTCATGGTAAAGCTCATAGGCCACGACCAGAGCGGGCCGGGTGACTTTGGGCGTGTAGCTGCCGATAAGCCCCAGCTCCGGCCCGCGTTTGGTGATGTCCGCAACCACGGCAACCCGCAAAGCTTCCAGCCGCTTGTACAGCATGTCCGGGGACATCTCCCCTACCGGGGGGCGCCGCCCCCCGGTCCCCCCAAGCCCGCTCCGGGCAAAGCCCGGCAGCGTCCTTTCCGCCAGGGCGTCTATCTGCTCTGTCAGGGCATCCCGCACGGCCACGGCATCAATCCGGCTTTCCAGGGGCATGTAGGGGGTCATGCGGGCAGAGTCTATGACGGCGGTGCGTTCAACCAGGGTTTGCAAGGCTTCCTGGTTGCCCGCCTGTACCCTGCGGTTTTCCGTATAGGTGGGCACGCCGGGCCAGCTTTGTCCAGTGGTGCGGAAGCTTTGCTGGGTTTTGTAGGCGTCTTTTTCGTTGCCGGATAACAGGGAAAGCATGCGGCCAAGCCCGGAGATCTGTCTGCCCAGGGCCAGGCCGTCACTTAAAAGCCCGCTCGCAGAGGCCGCGCCTCCGGTCAGGCTGTTTGCCTGCCGCATAAAAAAGGCCATCGGGTTGTCCAGGGCTTCACGGGCCACGCCCAACAGCCGCGCCGTGCCGCTGACAAACTTGCCGGTGTCTCCCAGTATGCCCGGCAGCGGCCCGGCAAGGCCGGTCAAGGTGCCCGCCACGCTCTGCACAATGCCCGTGGCCGCGTCATAAACAAAGCTGGGCACGCCCGCCAGATTCCAGTTTTGCGCAAAGTCTTGCAGCGCTGCATTCTGTGCCGCGTCCGCCGCGTCGTTTACCTTGGCGGCGTTGTTGTCCACTTCAACGGGTGCCGCCGGTTCGTTAGCCTCAATAAACGACAAGACAAAGCGGGCAACGCCGTTTTCCTTGTCGCTGTGCGTTACCCGGCAACTGGTGCATTGCACCTTCTTGGTGCCGTAGTATGGATGTACAAGATCGCCCAGGCCGCCAGCGGTGCAGGCGGCGATCAGTTTGTCCCTGGCCGCCGCATACCCGCCGGGGCTAAATTCCGTGACATAGCCGTGCAGATTATAAACAGGATCGTCTTTGCCCAGGTCTTCAAAGGTGCCCTTGTCCCGCTGGGGGTATTGATGGTGTGCGCCACGCCGGGCAAACTCATCATCCGTGTTGTCTACAAAGAAGGGAACGCCCCTGAAAGATACGCCAAGCTGCCAGCGCTTCATCACTACACCCCCGCCATCATGTAGCCACAATCAATGCGGGTTTTATTGGCTTGGCTCCTGGGCGCGGAAACACTGATCCCCGGCGGCAAATTCTCGCCGGTGATGATAACTTCAGTTGTCACCTTTTGCTCAGGCAAGCGTCCAGGGGCGGCGGCAGCGCCACCGGCCATGACGGCAGCCGCTCCGGTGGGCGGGCCGGAAGGAACACTGCCCCCGCCACCGGGCATGGGCTGGTCAACTTTTATGCCCAGCCTGCCCTTGACGCTGTCAGGCAGCCAGCCTGTCAAACTGTCCCATGCCTCGGAGAACCATTTAACGACATTACTCCAGGCCGCCTTCAGCCCGCCCAACAGGCTGTCAACAACTTGCAGCCCGGCATCAGCCAGGCTGAAACCGAGCAGCGTGTTTTTCAGGGCGTCCAGGCCCTCGGTAAACACTCCGGCAACCTTCTCCCACAAGCCGTCAAAGAAAGCCGGTATAGGCTCCCATATTTCACCCAGCCATTCGGTAATCTTTGACCAGTTTTTGTAAATCAGATAGACGGCGCGGGCCACGCTGGCTATGCCCACGATAACCCAGCCCACCGGCGTTGCCATCAGGGCAGCCCCCAGGGCAATGACGGCCTTTGTGGCAGCTACCAGCGCCAGCACCAGCGGCCCGGCCATCATGGCGGCAATGACTTTGAACATGTTGCCCCAGCCGCCGAAAAACTTTTTCACCCTTTCAAGGCCGGGCAGAAAGTCCGCCCTGAACCACGCAACCAGGGCCTTGCCGCTTTCCCACAGGCTTTTTATGGCCTCGGTAAATTTTTGCGCCCACTCTTCAGCCAAGGCTTGCAGGCCGCCGTTGGCTTCCAGTTCTTCAAGGGTTTCCAGTACGTTCGCAAACTTTTCCTTCAACAGGGCAAAGGGGCCGCTATCCATAATCAATGAGCGGAAACGGTGCCACTTGGAAAGCGCCCGCTGCACCATGCCTTGCCAGCTTTGCCCGAAACGCTCAGCGCCGCCTTGCATGCCTTTGACATCAACCGCTTTGTTCATAAGCAGTTGCAGAGCGCGGGCGTCTTTGGCCGCGTCGCCTGTCTGCCTGACAGCCATGCGGCGCAGCTTGCCTTCAGCGTCGGTAAACTCGGCGACAATGTGATCGCCTATCTTTCTGACATTACCGCCCAGCAGTTCGTCCAGTCCGCCGATGTTGCCGTCCCTCAGCCCGGCCATAATCCCGGCAACGTCAGTGAGGCTTCTGCCGGTATGGCCTGCAATGTCGGCCAGCTTCTTCAGATCTTCTTCACTGGTGCCAAGCCCGGCCCGGCGCAGGGTCATGTAGGCGTTGGCCGCTTCCTCGGCATTCCAGCCGCGCAAGGACGCCTGCACACCAGCCAAGGCAGCCTTGGCCCCGTCGGCACTGCCGGTGACGTTCACCATGCTCCGCGTCAAAGCCTCATTTTGCGCGGCAACACTTACAAACAGGGACTTGAACCCGCCAACCGCGCCCCCCAGCATCCCGCCGCCCAGCAAACCGAGCTTGCCGACAAGCGCGGCAGCGGCGCGGAAGGCTTTGCGCAGGGGGGTGTACAGGCCGCCTATGCTTTTTGCCAGCCGGGTAATGCCTGTGGTGTTGCCAAGTTTCTTGAAGCGCTCTTGCAGTCTTCTGACCGGCGCAAGCATGGCAGCCATGCGGGCCTGTATCTTTTTGACAGGCCCGGCAACCGCGTCAACGGCTTTGATCTGTATGCTTGCGCTGTATTCCATGACTGCCTAGCTCTTTGGCTTTTCTCGCTGTAGCCGCCGTCCCGCCCGGTCTACCCACCAGCGCAGGCTGTCCGCGTCCATATCCAGTATTTCACTGGGGGCCACATGGAAGGGATAGCCCGCCAGCAGCTCTACCGTTGCTTCGTAGTCTTGCGGGAAGCTGGAAATAAGTTTCCCAGTATTTCAGAAGCCGCGTCCATGTCTTCCATAACCAGCTCATCAATTACGCTGGGGGGGTGTCCTGTGAGCTGGCTGATAATTTCCACCGCGTCATCCATACCGGGATTGTCCATGCGCATTCTTTTGAAGTGCTTCACTCGGGGCCTTTTAAATAGCAGCTCGTAAATAGTTTCAGAGCCGTGCTCAATTGGCGCTTGCAGTTTGAGCACAATGGGATACGTGACCTTTTGCATATCTAGCGGATCTCCTCGGCGCTCAGGCCTTCAAAGCGTGCGGACACTTCCCCTTCCTTGGGGTTGACATCTCCCTCTCCGACATAGGCCGCCTGCCGCAAAACAATGACCTTGCCTATTTGCAGCTCAAGCGTGATTGTCGCATCCACTGTGTCCAGGAAGGCGGCAAGGTCCAGCTCTTTGGCGTCGGTTATGGCCCCTTCGATGTGGGGCACCTGGGCCTCCGTAGAAAAGCCATGCACCCCGTCCGCGCCGGTGATGGCCGTTTTCTTGGGCCTGCCCAGGTTGTAGGTAAAATCGCCCTTGGCGTCGTACCGCTGGCCGTTTTTCAACAAGTACAGCATACCGCCGCGCAAGGTGCTGTTTTCAGGTAACATTGCAGACATTGCAGCCTCCTACAGCCTGAAGCCCATTTGAATTGCCAGGATGCGCAACTGGTTGACCAAATCGGGCGGGAGGTAAATGTCCAGCCTGCATTCGTCTTTCATGTTACGCTCCACAATCAGATCCCGCTTGAACTGGGCCATGTCTTCAACAAGGCCCATTTCTTCCATCATGGCGAACCACGCCACACACTCGGCCTTGGCGATCTTGGGCGTGATAATGGCCTGGCCCTGGCCGTACCTGGTGCCGTCTTTTGCCAGCTTGTGCCGGGGGTACTTGCGGCCAAAGTAGGCGCGGATATCAAAGCGCAGGTATTCCAGGGTAAAGATCGTTTCCACGTCCAGGTAAGCGCGGTCAGGAGCGCCCAGGGCGTTTTCCTTGTAGGTTGTCACCATGCGCTCAATACGCATGGAACCGTCCGCGTCTTCATAGTCGGTAGCTATGCCGTCCCATAAAAGCAGGTTGCGCTCTTCACGGATCCAGGGACCGCCGGTACTGTTCAGCACAAGGTGCGGGCTGTTGTGTCTGTCCCCCATTTCCCCGGCCTTGCTGTGGGTGCTGTAGAACTGGGCAACAGCCACGCCGCCTTTCATCTTCATTGGTCCCCAGCGGCGGGCAAGCTCTTCCTTGATGGCCGTGAGGTTTGCCGCGTCGGTATAGGGCAGCGTGAAGAGGTGGTAGTGTTTATCGTCCAGCACAGTAAACACGTCCTGGACTTCCGGGTTGCCGCTGCCGCCGGAAAGCTTCATGCCCTGGCCTTCCCTGGGGGGCAGATAGCCGACAAGGGGCAGAGTTTGCAGCGGGCGGGCCGGGTCTATGGCCGCATAACGGGCGGTGACGGCGGCACGTATGGCCGCCGCTTCACAGGGCAGCGTGGGGCTGCCGTCCACCATGCCCGCGTCCAGACCGTGGTCAGCTCCGGTAAAGGCAATGCGCAGGCCCGCCGGTGTTTCTTCGCCTATCTGGTAATTCAGGCGTATATCAATCTCGTTGCCCCAGGCCCCGGCGTGCTTGGCGGTAAATGTCACCACACCCACATTGGCGCTGGCCGTTACCGGCAAATTACCGTTGGCGGCAACCGTTGCGACAACGGCAATAGCCATAGCCGCGGCATCCATGCTGGTGTTGATGCCAACGCGCACGCGCTCACCAGCAATATACAGGCACAACGTGCCGCCGGTGCCGGTGCTGCCGGTAAAGGTCATGCTGCCGCTGGCCTTCTGCCCGGCGGAATCATCGTCCAGGGCAACCACAACCAGTTCCGTTGTGGCGTTGTTCCTGAAGTGCGACGCCAGCATCCGAGCGCCCTGGCTCCCTCTGCCAAACGCCAGCTCACCTTGCTTGGCGCTGGTGATCCTGGTGGGGGTCAGAGCGGGCAGGGTGCCGGTGGAAAGCCGTTGCGCCATAAGCAAAATGCGGTACTGCATCGTGCTGGGGCCTTGTTGCGCCTTGCTTTCATCAAACTCCACAAAGCAGAAAGGCGTGCGCAGGTCAGTGCCTATCTCGTTAAAGCTGACAGCCATTGGTTATTCCTCCTGGATCGCTTCAGGCTCGGCAACGGGCGCTTGCTGCTCCGTCGTCGTGGCCGCATCTGCCACTTTTTTCTTGCTGTTCTTCTTCGTGGTCTTTGTAGTCGCCGATGCTGCCACCAGTTCCACTTCCTTTGCCTTCAGGCGGCGACGCCAGAAAGGCTTGTCCTCAACCATCTTGCCTTCGGCGGGCAACGCTTCCGGCACCGGCACGGCGTCCGGGTCAAGTACGCGGGCTCCGTTGACGGGCCGCACATGAATCATTTTAGCCATCGTTATTTCCTCCAAGCGCAAAAGGCGCTTTTACTTCGGCAGCGGGCGCGGTCACGTCCGCCGGGGTAAGGGACGCTAAAAGATAGGGAGCACTGGAGCAGGCCGTGGGATCTGAAATACCGGGCTCAATCTCTTCCAGGTGTTCTGTGGTCAGACTGAACGTGGCCCCGTGGCACAAAACCCCTGCAAACATGACCGGGCCGCTTTCTTCCAGTTGCAGGCCCGCGCCGTCATTCGTCACCGTGTGACCCAGGGCGTTATCTTCAGCGTCAAGCAGTACCGGCCTTGTCCTCACCGCGGCCGCCATATCGTCCAGTAGCCGGTCAAAGGCCAGCTCGCTTGCTTCCGCATCCACCAGGGAAGCAAAACCCCGTATGAGCCAGCGGGTACGCACCTTGTTGCGCGTGCTGCTGTGGGGCAACTCCCGGTATGATTGCCGCCGGACATAAAAACCTCGTATGTCTTGCCCTTGCAGATACAGAGCTTGAAAATCCTTCGGGCTTTTTGAAAACCGCTCATAATTGTGCACCGCGCCCATGCCGGGCACGGATTGCAGCAAGGCCACCAGGGCAGCGCGGATACGTTCATGGCCGGTCATTGCGTACATCCTTGGGCCAGGGTTCTTTCTACCGCGCCGTCAAAGGCGGCCTGTATGCGGTCTTTACTGGTTTCCCGGGCGCGTTTGAAAACGTGCTGGCCTTCCGTGCCTTGGGCCGCAATCTTGCGGGCAATGCAAAAAGCTATGGACCGCGCCGCGCCGGGGTCAGTTTCGCCCAGTTTGGCCCGTACCCAGTCGGCAATAGGCTGCACCGGCGGAAAGTGGGGGCGCGTGCCAAGTTCTACAGGCTCTGCATAAGGGCAACTGGTGCCGAGCCCCCCGATCAGGGTATCGCCGTCCATGTACGGAACCAGCGCCGCAATGCTGCCACGGTAGCCAGCGGCCCCAAAGACGCCCACCGGGGCTATCATCTTCGCTTCACGTTCCAGCAACAGGCCCGTTTCAAGCATGGCCGCCATGACATTTGCGCCGTACAGTTCGGGAAAGCGGGCCAGGGCTTCAAGGGCACTGCCCTGGGGCGGTTCTATCTTCAGACTGATCACGAGCGCCTCCGGCTACGGGGGCCAAGGTGCAGTAAACGCCTGTGCCCCACCTTCACCACGGTTCCGCTGGCCACGGTGCGCTTGGGGTCAATGCCCAAATGATTCCAGTAGGCTTGCCGCTGGCGCTCGGCCAGGGCCTTGTAGTTTGGCATCTTGGCCGCATGGTCCACACTGTCGCTGTTGATAGTGCTTTGCATGTCTCCGGCGTGTTTACCGCTCAAAGAATCGTACAGAAGCGCGGCTGCCCAGTGGGCAACGGCTTCACGGTCTTTGGCCGGTATGCTGTCCTGGGTATCGTCCAGCACGTGGGGCAGAGTAAAATGCAGGCGCAATACCTGCCCGTTGGCATGAGGCCGCACCAATAAAATTACGTCCTGGCCGGGTATGCGGTGGGGCATCCACTCATCACCGGGCAACATAGCGGGCGGTACCTTGCCGGGCAGTTCAACGCCGATCACGCGGGAAAAGTCAGGCACCCAGCCTTCCGGCAAGGGCACCGTGAAGCCGTCGTGGGTCACCACGTCGGCAGCTTCAGGCCGGGGCCTGTCCGTGCTGTACCGGATAACGGCCAGAGCCAGGGCGTTTTCCCTGTCGTCTGCGGTAAGGCGGCTCCCTTCATCCGGGGCCATGCCGTCTATGAGTTTGATCCAGTCAGCCTTTTGCATATCCTTTGCCCTGTGTGGCGCGGGGCACAGTGGCCCCGCGCCGTCCTTCAGTCCTTGCGGCCTGTCTTTTTGAGGGGTTGCCTACGCCACCACGGCTTTATAGAGGCCCCGGTAGTCGGTAATCGTGCCACCGTAAATGTGGCGGATTTTGTAAGTGATGGTGTCATTATTGAAGAGGCTGCCCACGGTGGGGTTATCCTGCACGAACAGCTCAGGCTCTTCCTGGCCGTCAAGGAAGCCAAGCTCAAAGCAAGGCAGCTCGTTCGAGGCGGCGGACACCACCCAGCTTTTAGGGTCGGTCCAGTACCACACGGAAACAACCGTGGGATGCTGGCTCTGCACAAAGGTTTCGTCCAGGTTCGTATCCCGGCGGAACAGATCAAAGGCCAGCCGCTCCAGGTGGGCCGGTATCCACAGCACCTTGGGCGGAATACCCAGGGGCTCGTTGCTGTCACGCTCTTTCATTTGCAGCATGGCCAGACGGGCGGCGGCAAAGGAGTCATCATTCAGCGCAACCGTGCCCATGTTGCCCCTGGCGAGGCTAAACAGGGGATTGTTGTCGTAAATGACGGGATTGGTGCGCAGGAAGTCCATGCAGAAACGGCCCAGGGTGCGCTTGGCGGCTATGTTCAGCTTGCCGGGGATGCGCTGGATCGCGCCCACGTCATCGTTTTTGATCATTTCCAGGGTCACGTTTTCCGTGCCGCCGCGCTTTTCAACGGCGTATCTGGAGCCTTCATCCGTGGGGGACACGAGCGGTCCGTAGTTCTGGCTCTCGGCAACCTTGGGCAAATCGCCATAGCCGCCATAGCGGGTGCGGTGCTGTTCCCTGAAGTCACCAACGGGCACAATGTGGGCAAGGTACTTGTAGATGTCGTACTGGGTCTGAAAGGCATACTCGGCCAAAAGCTGGCGGTGTATGGCATCGCCCAGCACAAGCTCAAAGCTCTGGCTGTCCAGGGCTTCACGGAAGCGCCCCTGGTTGCAGTTGGCAATCTTGCCGGTAACGCGGGTGTCGCCGGTCATGTGAATGTAGCATTCACGGAAAGACCGGACTTGCCCGTGGTCTTTGTGCCTGGGGTTAAAGAAGGCGTCCAGCATGGCACGGGTGCCCTGGCCGGAGCTGCGGATAACGTCCACACCGCCCAGGCCGGACACCTGCCCGCCGCCAAGGCTGGAAAGATAGTCCGCCTCGCCTCTTATGGCCCGGTCCACCTCAGATTCCGTGAAAGAAGCCCGGTTGCCGAACTGCTCGCGCAGCCGGACCTTGGCCAGCTCAGGCAAAGCGGAGCGGCCTATGGCGTCACGCATGTACGCCCTGGTTTCAACCATGCGCAGGGCCTCGGTAAAGTCCGCGTTGTCACTGGCCGGAGCCGCAAAGGCTTTTTGGGAAAGCGCGTCCAGCTCTTCGTCAGTGAGGGCGTCCACATCAACGCCTTCCAGTAAATGGGGGGCCACTTTTTTGATGGCCGCAATCAGTTTTTCACGCCACACGCTATCACCCTCGTTGTTTGTGTCTTCAGATTCCTTGAAACGGACAATGCCGCCGCCAGCGCCGGGGCGCACAATCAGGTCCACGCTGTCAATGGCGGTGATCTTTGTCGCCCGGCGCACGCTCCGCCCGCCTATCTTGCCGGGGGCGACAGCGCCGCCGGCGTCTATGCTGAAGCCGAACAGATCCGCCATGTTATTGTCCCAGGCTTCCCGCAGCTTGACGGCCACAGCCCCTTCCGGCTCCATAAGCTCAAAGGTGCCGTACAGCGCCCCGCTGTCAGGCTGGCGGCCCTCCTTGAAAGACACGCCGCAAATCCGGCCAATAAGATTGCGGATGTCCGTGCCGCGCCCGGCAAGGTGATCCTCGTCGGATTTCACAAATACCCGCACCCCTTCAGCCAGGGGGGCGGCTTCACGCAAAACGGCGTCGGGGTAATAGTTGCCGTTGTAAGACAGGCCAGCCCGGACAATACGAACCTCAAAGGCCCTTGCGCCGCGTCCCTGTTTTGCGGCCTCGGTAAAGGTCGCGTCTCCCCCCGGAGTCTTGGAGGGCGGGTCACCCTGCTCCTGATCGCAGTCCACCGGCTCGTAGGCGTTCACCACCTCTTCCGGCTCGCCAAAAGTTACGTCCGTGCCGTCCACCGTGTACGGGTAGCTGAGCAGCCTGCCGTCACGCTCAACCACAAGGCGATCAGGGAAGAGCGCCTGCACCCAGGGCCACACGTCATCTTGCCCTTCCAGGGCGAACAGACGGCGCAAAGCGCCTTCCAGCAGGTTTTTCAGGGCTACCATGTCTTCCGATGCCTCGGCCTCACGCAGCCGCGCCCGCCCCACAATACCCAGGGCAGGAATCAATTTTTTCAGTCTTTCCAGCCAACTCATTGCGGCACCTCGTCAAGTTCGATTTTCAAGCCGTCAGTTGTGACCACGGTTACACCGTCAGGCTGGATCAAAATGGACGCCAGATCCGCGCTTACAGGGGCCACCTTCTCACCATCCTTGCGAATGAACACGCCCCGCGCCGTCAATTCGTCCGCCACGGCCTGCCGGAAAAACTCCAGGGCCGTCAGCTCCGGCGAATCCCAAGAGGCCCCTTGCAGGTCGCCCCACTCACTGCCATGGGCGCTGCTTTGCGGCGTATTGTCCTGGGCGTTGCCCTGGGTGCTATCAGCCGTTTGAGCAGCCGCCGTCTCTTCCTTTGCCGCTTTCGCCTGCCTCCCAGGCTTTGCGCTTCCCGTTACAGTCATGTTGATCTCCTTATCTTTGCTGTCGTCATCCGTAAGGCGAACTTCGTCCCGCCTAACGGCTGCCGCACCCGGCTGGGCCTTGCGTTTTTTCTGTCGTTAGGGCACATATAGCTTGTCGCTGTAGCCTGTGGCATATGGAAGCTCTTCCATATGTACTTTCTTTTTCTTCGCTGACCGCAAGCGTCACCCCGCCCCACATTTCCAACGCCCTCAGTAAACACCCGGTAAACGGGGTAGAATCGTTTTTTAATCGCCCCCGCACCCTTCGCCTTGCCCTGAACGTAAAGAGAGCCAGTAAACGCCTTTGCGGGCTTTTTATTTTTTTCACTGTGTCGCAACCTCCCATGAAGCCATCCAGGGCAGACTTTCACACCCGCAGTTGATGGTGTTTTCCAGTGAGCCGTTAGGGTCACGCGGGTACATCAACTCTTCCCCGTCTACATCAAAAGGTTTGTCCACTTCCCGGATCTGGCCGTGTGCGGCCACGTGGGTGGGGCGCTTATGCAGCTTTCCGCTCATCTGCCACTGTTTCTTCAGGGTGGGCAGGTATTGCCGGGTTTCCACCATGCGCTCCTGGGTGGCCACGGAATAGGCCCGGCCAATTTCCGTGCGCATGACGGTAAGCGCCCGCCCCCTGTCGCCCTGGAGCAAAACGCTTATGCTGTTCATGGCGGCTGTGGGGTCTTGCGCCCCGGCCATGACCAGCCCAAGCTGGTCATTGATTTTTCTGACGGCGCGGGCGGCTATGTTTTCCATGCGCCCGGTCATAAAGGTGCGCATGGCGGACAGTTGCCCGGTATTTATGACAGGGGCCAGCAGTTCAACCTTGAAGCCAGCCGCGCCAAGGGGCGAGTCAAGGGAAGCCCGGCCAAAGGCAAAAGCCCGGTTCTGGTGCAGCCCGGCAGCTTTTTTAAGCTCCAGGGCGGTTTCTTCCATTGCCCTTTCAATGGCTCGTTGTAGCGCGGACTTTTGGTAGCCCTGCCAGTCCGTGGGGGCATTTTTCAGAATGCCTTGCACCTTGGCGTCAGCCTTTTTCAAAATACGCATGACATCACCGGCCCCGGCCCGGCGCTCGGCATTCCAGGCGGCAAGCTGGCGGGTCTGTTCCCGCAAAAAGGCGGCATGGCGCTGCTGGGGGGTCACTGGACTCACTCGCCTCTCAGTTTCTTCCAACAGGCCGGGCAGCGGTAATCATGCGTCGGCCTTTTGCAGGTTGCGCAGCGCCGTTTTGGCTTCTGCACTTCACTCTGCTTTCCCCCCTCTGGGTGCGTCTCAGGCTTGCTTGGCTTTACCGGCTCCGGGGGTGGAGCCGGGGGAAAAGCCAAGGCCAGCAACGCGACCTTTGACATTTTCACCTTCTGGCCGGGACGGCAGAGGTAAAATCCACCCCCGCCATTTGCGCGAACCGGAGTGAGCAGGCAGCCCCGTATGTTGCGGACCTGCCCTTTTTCGTTGATCTGATAATCCGGCCAGCCGGGAATAGTGTGCCAGCTCATACCGTAACCCCCACAGCGCCCAGTATCTTTTCCGCTTTGTCACGGGGCATGTTGAAGGCAAGTTCCAGAATCACCACGGCGGCGTCACGGCGAATTTTGCCCCCCGCCACCCGGTCCACCACGTCAAGCATGGCCGTTACCTGGGCGCTGTTAAGACCAGGCTCCGGCACCGCCGCGCCCATCGGCGGCGACGCCAGCCGGATCAGCGTCCAGGTTCAGCCGGTAATCTTCCGGGCTGAAACCGGAAGCCCTCACGCGCTCTAGCTCTTCCGCTGCATCAATGGGTACGCCCAGGCGGGTTGCCACAAAAGCAATGATCGCCACGGCGCTTTCCTGGGAAAGCAGGCCCTGGGTAACGGCAGAGCCCGCGCCTATGATGACCTGCTGCAAGGCTGCCGCATAAGATGAAGTGTCTTTGGTGGCTATTTCCGGGAACTCGGCATGTACTTCATAGTCCGGGTCGGTAAAGTCAAAGCCTTCTCCAAAGACAGCTTGCAGGCGCATGTTGACTTGATACTGGCCCACCATTTCCAGAATGTGTTTCCACACCTGTTGCCGCATGGCCATGACCTTTTCCGTAGTTTCGTCCATGCTGCTGGCGGTGTTGCGGTTCACATCGCCGCCCCCGCCGTACCAGTGCTCTGGAATGGACACGCCACCCAGGATGTGGTTACGGAAAAGCCGGGATGCTTCCGCGCTGTTGCCCGCCTGTATGTCCGGCGCTACCGCCTTCCATTCTTCGGCGTCGTTATGCACCCGCACGCCGCCGCCGGTGGGGACTTCTATTTCAGCGGCACGCGCCTTCACCGTTTCTTCCGTGGCTCCCTTCAGGGTCACATCCCATATAAAGGACCGCAGCAAATCCCAACGCTCGGCCTCGCCGTAAAGGGCCTGATCGTACACGTCCAGCCAGTCAATCACCGGCAAAAGATCGGAATGCCCCCGCGTGGCGCTGGAAAGATCGTTGACCACAAAAAAGAAACAGTCGCCGTCAGTAAACGTTTTGCGTATTCCCTGCGTGCGTGCAGTAAACACGCTTTCAGGGCCGCCGGTGATCACCCTGTAACGCTTGGTACGCCCCCGTTTATCCTGCCGGACTACGATGCCTATGGGCTGCTCTGCATTGTCCGGGTCTGTGACCACCTTTTCAATCTGCGCCGGGTCAAGATAGCCAAGGCGCATGTGCCCTGTGATGCTGTTGACGAATACCGGCCAGCATTGCTCGCCCATGATCGCAAGCTCACGCACCTTTTTGGGCAGCTTCATGCTCATGCGGTTGATAGGGTCACGCCAGAAGGCATCAAGCCATTCCTGGGCCTCCGGGTCGGCAACCTTCAAGGCAACGCCTTCCGCCAACAGGTAGGCCACAGGCAATTCGATCAGGCGGTTCGCCAGGGGGTTTGTCTTCCACAAATGGACGGCAAGCTCACGCTGGCGCTCGTGGGTAATAGGGGTGAGATCGCGCCCGGCGTCACCGGACAGCTTGCGCCAGCCAGCTTCTGAAGCGTCAATGCTCACGCCCCCGGTAGCGTGGCTTTCACGAAAAACGCCGCGCACGGCATTGACTATGCGAGAAAAGAAGTTCATGCGTGGAGTCTCCCGGCCCGACCAAACATCCGGGGACGGTGCCCCCTGGCTCTTTGGTTTTCGTTGTTTACTGAAGCACCGGCGGGCGGCGCGGTGCTCATGTCCGCACCGGCAATGCCCAGGAAACTAGCCCACGCTCTATCCGCGTGGCCCTCGCCGTCCTGATCCGCTACCAGCCGGGGCGCTCCTGTGGGGCCTATGACTTTTTTGATCTTGTGCAGGTCCGCCCGCAGCACGGCATTACCGGCGGGGATGCGCACCCGCTTTTCCTCAAAGGCTTGCCGGGCTACCGTGGCGATAGTCAGGGGCCGGGCTCCGGCCATGATCACGCCCTCCACATGAGCGGCCCCGTAAAGGCGCTGCATGTCTTCCACCGGCTTTTCACCCATGCCGGTTTGGTCCATGACCAGCCGGGTCATATGGTAAACGCCATGCAGCCGGGCGATCTCCTGATCCTGCTCAGCAAAGGATGCATTGCGCAGCTCGGAAATTTCCCGCGTCCACAACACGTCCCCCACCAGCTCCCACACCCAGCACACCCACAAGTGCCGACGCCGGGCAATGTCGTTACCGAAGAAGCACAGCCCGCCCTGGTACAGCTCCGGCAGCCCGGCTTCCGGGTGTTCACAGCCCGCTATCACCTCATAGCCAAGCCACGCGCTGGCGGCCTCGGCCCACTTCAATTCAAATTCCTGCTGCCATATATCCTCATCGCCCAGGGCGACCCGCAGATCGTCAATGTTGCGTTCAAGGCCGTCGGCAACTGCTTGGTAAATATCCACGGTATGGCGCGACCACTGGCTGTCCTTGCCGGTCATCAGCTCATAAAACTTGTTGCCCTTGCCGTTTGGCGTGCTGGTAATGCGCAGCTTCAGGCCCGGCTTGGAGATCACCGGAAAGAGAGCGGCCCATATGGCGCGGCTGTCCTGGTGAAAGGCGAACTCATCAAGAAAGACATTGGCGGAAAAGCCCCGCGCCGTGTCGGCATTGGCGGGCAGCGCCGTAACCACGCTGCCGCCCCTGGTTGCTATTTCCAGGGCCGCAACCCGCGTGCCGTCTGAAAGGGGAAATTCGTATTCAAGCTCTTCATAGGCCGCGCCCAACGCCCGCAAGTGCAGCTTTACGCCTTCGTTCATAGCCTCCTTGGCCTGCCGTTCCCCACGGGAAAGGATCACCCAGCGCACCCGGCGGCCTGTGGCCTCGGCTTCCAGCACGTCTTCGGCTATTTCAAGGGTAGTGGAAAAAGTTTTGCCGGTCTGGCGGGCAAACATGCCGATCTTGAAGCGGGCTTTATCGTCCACCCAGCGGCGCTGATAGGGCAGCAGGATACCCACGGCTATGCCTCGCCCCGGTAAATGGCCTTTACCCTTTCCAGGGCTTGCAGCGGAGTCAGGGCCTTGTCTTTGGCTTCCCCGGCGGCATCGGCCAGAGCGGCTTCCATGCGTCTCTCCGCCTCTATGGCCGCTTCCTTGCGGGCTTCCTCTTTCACCCTGGCAAGAAACTCCACATCTGTTTTGGCGGCGCGGGTTATGTGATCAAGAGCCTTGGAAAGCCACATGGCCTCTTGCGGGCTGAAGCTGTCGCCGTCTTCGCCCAGGGATTTTTCAAACACCTTGAACAAAACCGTGTGCATCATCTGCATATTCAGGCGGGCGGTCTTGCTTTCCGGCGCATCCCCAAAACGGCGCACCAAGGCGTCAGCAAGAACGCGGCTTTGCTCCATTGTGGCAGCCACAGCGTCTATCTTTTTTGTCCAGTCGCCCAAGGTGGCACGCGGCACGGTAATATCAAGGGCTTTCAGGGCGGCCACTATTTCATCAATAGTGCGCCCCTGCTCTCGCAGGCTGCCTATCAAGTCCCGCACTTCCGGCGGCAATTTTTTAAACCCTGACACGCGGGGCATGGTTAAAACCCCGGCAGCGGCTTCTTGACGCCGGGGATCTCGGCGCGGCCCTGGGCCACGTCCAAGCCGCGGGCTGTCAAACGGGCAATACTCACGCCGTCCAGAACTTCCACGGCCAGCAGTCCTTGCTCTGCCAGCCAGGAAAGCTCAGAGCGAACAACATCAAGGCTTGCTCGGTGCCCAGAACTGGGCAGGGCTGTGTGTAAAACAAAATGATTCGCCTCATAGACGGGCGATTTTTCAAGCCAGTGCAGGATAGCCCAGCGGCGATCCTCGCTCAGTAATTCGGCAAAAGTTTTTTTCACTATCCAGACCCCCTCAAGGCGTGTTCAAGAAGCAGCATCATTTGCCGCTCGGCGCTTTTCATGGAATCACGCGCCGCCGTCATTTCAGCCGAAAGGCCCCGCATTTCTCCCCGCGCTCTCTCAAGCTCAACAGTGAGATCATGTATGCCCTGCACTGTGGGCAAAGCCTTGATAGCGGCCTCCACGCTATCCATCCTGTGTTTCAGCGTGTTCACGTCTGTTTCAACAGAACCGATGCGTTTACCTTTTTTCTCTTGGTATTCCGTAAGTTTTTCAGCAGGCACAAACTGTTTTTTCAAAGACCACAGCACCCACCCCCACACGCCTTGCACGGCAAGAAAGGCAATGAGGATTCCCCAGCGTAGTAAAAACTCGTTCATGTTTTTTTCTGCTCCTCACCAGCCCAGGGCAAGCTCATTCCACAGGCCCAGGCGCTCAGACAGATTGCGGCAATACGCGCCGTAATCCCTGGAGTGGGCCAGCAAGTCAGCTAGCGTCACGGGTTGTTCTGGTAATACCCCGCCTCCAGGGGCGGGGGCGCTTCCGGCACCGTGCGCAGCACTTGCGGCACCACCGGGCTTGTTCTGACTTCCGGCACCGGCGGCTGGGCCGTATAGGGCCTCGTTGTACAGGCGCACAAACTCAGGACTAAAAGCAGCATTATTATTGCGCGTGGCATCGGCTATTCTCCTGGTAAAATCCCGGCGCTCGGCGGCCAGGGCGTCTTCAGCACGCAAGAGCGTTTTCGTCAGAGCGTCAGCCCTGGCCTGTTCTTCTTGCAGCCGCTCTCTGGCTTCCCGCTCCTTGGCGGCATACTCGGCCCAGCGCTTCGAGTTGATGTCACTGTGCTCACGCTTCAGGGCTTCCAGGGCTGCCTTGCCCTCGGCCTCGGCCTTGCCGTATCCGGCGTGGTAAACACCGCGCACGGCGAAAGTGAGCGCAAACCCGATTACAAAAAATAAAAGAGCGGTCCTTAGCAGGCTCATCGCTGAGCATCCTTGTCACGATCAGCCCGGAGCGCCGGTATTCCCCGCTCACACAGGCGGCGTTCGTCCGCCCGGCGGCGCACAAGCCCCGGCAGCACCCGACCCCCGCCCCGGTTCCACATTTCGATTGCCGCGCAAGCCCCGGCATAATCCCCGGCGTTATACCGGCGGACCACGGTTGAACGGCAAAAAGCTCCCGTGCCGATGTTGTAGGCAAGGGAGACAAAGGCGGTTGTCATTTCCGGGGAAGCATCAACACCCGGCGCACAATCCAGCACGGGCTTGGCGTGGGCTATGAGCTGCCGCTCAAGAGAACGCAGACACTCTTCCCGTGAGTATTTAGCGCCCGGAACTGCCATTGCCGGGTCCGTGTCGCCGTAACAGACGGTCCAGACGTTCCCTGGGCATTTGTATGTAGTAAGCACCTCGCCTTCATGAAGAGGGACGAAAGCAAACAACAGGGCAGCCGCTGCCGCGCCAACAAGGGCAACAAGACCGCCGCCAACACCAATGTCTTTTTTTGTGAACTCCGGCATAGTGCCTCCAGGCAAAACAAAAAGGGGCAATGTAGCTGAACACTACATTGCCCCTTTACCCGGTGGCATATGGAAGGGCTTCCATACTATGTATCAAACAAACTCAACTGCTGTGCATCGTTACGCATATCCCGCGCAACCTCTGTGACCCAGCGCACGGTAGTATCCGCGCTTAATGCCGTTTCTCTAAACGATACTCCCTCTTTAAGCAACTGCCGTATTTTTACTTTCTTGTGCTTTGCCGCCGCGTATTTGGGCACGGTCAGCCAGTCCCCGCCGTACACTTTCGCCAAGCGCTGCAAGGCAGGCAGCCCTATGATCATTGCCAACTTGTGACCGTTTTGCGGCTCTTTGGGCACATAGGAAGGCACGCCGCCGACATGTTGCGCCAGTAACAGCGCCAACTCCGGCCCTATCACTTCCGCAATGTCAATGAGGCCCTGGGGCCAGTCGGCAGGGTAGCGCGTCTTCATTCCGTCCGCCTGCCTTTGCGCTTGGCGTCCCGGTACAAGGCGGCAATAACAGCGCGGAGATTTTCCGGCATGGCTTTTTCCCAATCATCCACAACGCCGCCGGACTGGCGCTTGAGTATGCCAAGAGCATAATTCCAGGTGATATACCGGCCTTCTGCCGCTCCCTTCTCTGAAAGCAAAGCGCTTATTTTTTCCATAAGATAGGTGCGGCCAAGGCCGGAAGGGTCGCTGTAAAGCAAGGCAGGGGCATCATGCCCGGCCAGCGGGCGCGTGATTTTTTGTTTGCCGCGCTTCACTTTGCTCTTGCCCCGGCGCTTGCTCTTTGAGTCTTCAAACTCAAGCATTTGCAGGTGCAGCAAGAGTTCGTGCAGTTGCCCGTTGCTAAGCTTGGTGGAACTGTCCACACCCCAATGCTCACGCATGATGAAGCGGTATACATCCTCATCAAAGCCCGGCAGCTTGGCGTACAGCTCTTTCAGGCGTATCTGCACCTTGATGATCATGGCCCGCCGGTGGGCTCCTTCTTTGTCAACAAGAGGCTGCTCAACAGCAGGCGCGGCAGCCTGGGCGGCTTCTTGCTTGCCAGCCACGCCGCCAAAGGGAATGACCTTTGCCTTGCGGCCAGTGGGGACAGCGGACGCGGCAGCCTGGGCGACCTTCTCTTGCTGTTCCGCCACGGAAGCCCGCAGGATATTGAGCGGCCCATAGAGAAAATCAGTGGGTCTATCGTCCCAGGTCTTACCTTCCCCGCAGGCAAAGGCTGTTACCTGTTCCCAGGTCATACCGCAGGCCGAAGCCAGCAGCCGTAATTCAGCCAGGATGCTTTCCCGTTTCTGCATGGCAGGAGTGATAAAGCGTAGAACTTGAGCCATAACTACCCCCTCACCAGTGACAGATCCGCAGCCGGAATAAAGAGTTTTACTGTGAGTAAAATCGTGTGCGTTTTTGTGCGTGAATTTGCCATTTACTGTCCGCATTGCTTTTGCTGCTGCCGCTGGGCCGCTTCGTTAAGGGCGGCAACCATTACCTTGGCCATGCTAAGGGTCTTTTCTATCGCACGGGCTTGGCGCATGTAGCAGACCACAGTGTTGTCCTGGCTATCCTGGATTTTTATGATCGCTCCGTTTTCGACAACGGCAAAACGTGGTTCTGACATACGGTTTCCACCTTTGGCTGTGCTCATCAGTGCCGGGTCGCCACGCCCGGCAGATCGGCCACACGGGCCGGTTTCGCGTAGATTAACGTCTTTACTGTTGCCGCTTCGCTTCATTGACCGCTACTTTCAACCTTGCAAAACCTACCCCTGCCTTTGTAAGTTCCGCATCATGAAAGAACATGCGATAATTGTTTAGGACTCCAAACTCGGAACGAGTAAGCAGGGCCAGGTTTTCCAAGGAAAAGTTTTCATAGTCCCTGTCTATAAAGATAACGACGCACCCCGGAGGCACAGGGCCGTATGCCTCCTCCCACAGCAAAACATGCTTGGGCTTCCAGATGTTTGGCTCGGCTATCTTGACAAAGAGCCTCTTTACGCCCCTTCCACCGGGACTCCGCCACCGTTCGCTACCAACAGAAAAGCATCCCCAATACTTGGGTCCATTGCGCGTGGGGGAGGAAGGCAGCCCGTTGTAGAGCTTTCTATGCTGGCATGCCCACTTAATCTGCCCGCTGCTGATATTCTCGCCAAAGTGCGCGTTGAACTCTTCCGCAAGCTCTTGATAGCTGCGCCCTTTGACGTGCGCCGCAAGCCAAGCGACTTGTTCGACGCCCCAAGTTTTTGCAACGCGGGGACGCATTGCTACACCTCCAACATGGGCGGCAGATGCGTATTCCCTGAAAAGCTCACGCTCGTTGCGTACTGCCTTGCCCGCAAGCACAAAGCCGCATTTGCGATTATCTCCCGTGAAATTTCCGTCACAGCCTGCGCTCGGCTCAACTCTTCCGTGAGATCGTCGCCGGTGATAGACTTGTCGCGCACGCGCTCCATAAGGTGGTTGTGAAGATCCGACATTTTGTTTTTCATGGTTCACTCCTTGGTGTTAGCTGCTCATCAGTGCCGGGCCGCCACGCCCGGCAGACCGGCCACACGGGCCGGTTTCGCTCTCAAAGCCAGAAATACCACCAAGAAAGCAAACACCCAGGACGCGGCGATGAGCAGTCCCCCGGCGCGGTATTCTCCGAAGATAAGGCAGACTATCCCGGCCCAGGCAATGGGTGCCGCCGACAGCGAAAATGACAGGGGCAATCACGCCTCACTCCCCACGGTTTCTTCTTTCAGCTCGTAGTAAAAACCATCGTCCTTTTGCAGCTTCACGCCCACGGTTTCCAGTTCCTCAGGCTTCAGACCGCGCAAGGCATCCTTGTCCACCTCTTCCTTGGTGCGCACACAGCCCAGGGCGCTTTCCTTCAAGGCTTTCAGCACGCGCTCCCAGGTCCACTTCCGATTCAAAAGCACGGCCTTGGTGGACGCACGGAAGCCGATTTCACCAAAGGCCAGCGCCCGGCTTTTGATCTTGGCAAACAGGGTGTCTTTGTTGGCTTCACCAAAACGGGCCAGGGCTTGTTCCAGCGCTTCCACTTCCTGGCTGAGCGGGGCAATTTCCGCCGCCGCCTTCACCTTCAAAGCGTCAACGCCTTCATTAAGGCCAGCTTTGATCAATTCGATATTCCGCTTACGGGCGGCTATGTCCGCCAGTATCGCGTCCGCTTCTTCCAGGGTGCTTACCGTGGGCAGGCTCACTGCCACCTTAACGCGCTTGGCCATGTTCACTTCCTTTGCTTTCTGAATGTTCCAGGTTGATGTATGCCGCGCCTTCCAAGGCCGCCACACGCTCGGCTTCAGCTTCTATGCTGTCCAGCCTGGGCACGGTAAGCGGGGGCAGCGCCGCGCCCAGGGGCGCAAGTATTTTGCGTAGGGCATCAACTTCACGCTGTATTTTTTCAGCAATCATTACATGTGCTCCTTTCCTTCAAAGAATTCACAGCCGTCACGGCAGGCGCGGAACAACTGCACGCTCAAAGGGTTAACGGTCACAAGGGGCTTGGCCTGTTCCCGCTGGCAATCCGGCCTGCCGATTACGCCCAGGACCGGACACGCCACGATTGTCATCATGAGGGCTGAAAACCGCACCCGCTCTTCCATTTCCACGTGTGACCGTGGGGCGTATTTATTGTTGATCAGCAGATTGATGACCGCCGGGGAAACCCCCAACAAGGCCGCAACCTTGCGTTGACTGGAACGATCACAGGTTTTTGCCAGAGTATCTATCCAGTCCGGCATGTGTGGCCCCCAAGCGTCCAGCGCCTTTTCCATAGCGGAGGGCTTCGCCCCCCGCGCCCCCTGGGGCAGCGGCGCGGCAGAGCCGCGCACGCTTCCCTTCCACGTCCGACCGGCGCTCATTCGTCATCCCGTCCTTCAGCGGCGGACTGGTAAACTACAGCGCCCAAGTTTGGATCAAACAGCACCCTGACGCGCAATATCTGCGGAGCCTTTGCGCCGGTTAACCTGGCCGGTATGAAGTGGTACACGCCCGCACCACCGTCAAGATAACCGCCACGCACAAGCCACTTACAGTAAGAGTGGGCTGCGTCGAATGCCACCGGCGCTCCCGGCAGGCTGGCCGCGTTTACCAGCTCGCCCACAGTAAACACTTTAAGAATCGGCATGACATTCCACATGCGAGTTCTGCCGCTGGCGGGCAGCACGGTTCCGTCCTTACGCACGCGGGGCGCATCAACGCCGGTATCACGCGCCAGCGTATATTCCACCTTGGCAAATCGCTTGGCATCGTCTGGTCTGCGCACATGGCCGGAAGCTGTCAGACCGCGCGCATAGTCTTTCACCTGGTGTTCTTTGCACCCGGTCAAATGGGCAATGCGCTCCAGGGTAAAGGTCTTCTCTTGCCGCATGGCCGCCCATATCTTTTCCCGGTCAGTAGGGGCCGGGGTTGCCAAAGCTAGAGCGGGAGCCTTTTTATTTTTGCGGACCGTCATATGGGCACCCGCCGCGCCGGGGCTTCGCCGGTGTACAGGGGGCGATCACCCCAGGCTGCCGCGTCCATTTCCTCCCTGCCCCCCTTCAGTGCTACGTCCTTGATCAGCTCAAGATTTACGCAGATGCGGCGGGCGGAACCTCGCGCCTGCTCATGCACCAGGGCAAGAAGATCGTCCGCAATGGAGACTTCCTTGGCGTACAGGCCCCGCAAAGCCTTGGCGTCATCAAAGCTGGCCGGTTGCGCTGGAACAAAATCCAGTACGCGCCCGTGGAAACGCTCGTAACGCTTCAGCTTGATAGGCAGGTTTTCTTCCCCTATCAGCATGATTGCGGCTTGCGAGGCCTCGTACAGATCGCGTACAATCTCTATCTGCCCCCGGTCCACGAGATAGTCCGCTTCGTCAATAATGAGCGCCCGTTTGGACAACACAAGCTGTGTGGCGATCTGTTCGCTCATTTCATAGATGGTTTTGGCCGGACTGATCCCCATAGCCTTCAATATGGACAGGTGCGTCGCCTTGCGCGTCCAGCTTGATTGCGCCTGCACGTAGTACGCGCCGGTCTGCGTTACCGTAACGGCAGCGGCTGTGGACTTGCCAAAGCCCGACGGACCGTAAAAAACCACCATGCCCGGCAAGGGACGCGGCCTGCTCTCGGCCTTTTTCAACGCCCCTATGCACAGCGCCACATTGGCAAGCAGGGCCCTTCCGGCCATATTGACGTTATTTGCGCTTTGTGCCATTCTGAATCCTCCTTAAGTAGAGCCGCGTTGCGGCAGGTTTACGGCCCGCTGTTGCTTCAGATCAGCGGGCTTTGTTTTTAGGCCGCGTGCAGCCACTCTTCAGGCACTGCCAGGCCGTGGATCTCACAGTAGGCTTGGCCGTTGTATGACCTGTAAAAACTGACAAACCAGCGCTGCTCATCGGCATCCAGCCTTTCACCGGCAGCCTTGCGGTCATACAGGGACCGCCAATCCGTTAATTGCTGTGAGGGATTGTCTGATGGCACAAAACCCGTGGGCTGTAGCGGCGCAAGCAGCTTCAGACCTTCCTCATAGACGGCGTGTTGCTCCGGCGCTGCCGCGCCAAAATCCCCCGTGCGGGCACGAGCGGCCTGAACCAGGGCGGGGTTGGTGTAAGGCACAGCCTCCTGTAAGGGGGCAGGCGCGGCCTTGGCGGCCTTGCGTTTGGCCGCTTCAATAATTTCATTGCCAATGTCCCGCACGTCTACCCGCTTGGCAGTCTTGCGCCACTCCTTCTTTTCAGCGGCAAGATCAGCCTTGCGCTTGCGTTCAGCGGCTATGGCCGCATTGCGCACGTCTTCACGTGAATATCCAAAGAGCCTGGGGCTTTCAGCTTTGCCCAGGTACTCGCTGGTTTCCGGGGCAAACATCAACACGCGGCCCGGAGTTACATCAAAACGCACCAGAACCTCGCGGCCCAGAAGAGCGGATATGTCCGTGCTTATGTAGTTGTCGGTGAACTTCGGACCCCAGATGTCCGTGGCAATGCGCAACCCCTTCTTGCCGACAGTCCGCAGACCGTTCTTGCCGGGCACCGGCAAGAGCAACACGTCCAGGGCGCGTTCATCGGGAATGTACCGGACGCTTTCAGCGCTGGCGGCGGCCTTCTCGTTGGGCGTCATGCCGCCCAGACTGCTGTGCGGATCGTTGCCGTACACGTACTCTGCCCAGTCGTCGCAAATCTTCTGCAACTCTTCCGAACTGAGGTTAAGCCGCACTTCTTCACCCGGCTTCATCAGTTTGTCATACATGCGCTTGGCAAATCTTTTGCGGGATTCAATAGCCTTGCGCTCGGCCACGTTGTGCCCGATATATCCGGGCAACAGTTCAACGTGCGAATGCAGAAAGGTTTTAAAGGCCCGTTCCACAAAAGGCTTTTTTTCAGGCGAATAGGGCGGACACAGCTCATGGTAAATGCCCAGTGTGGCGCATACCCGCTGCATATGGGCGCTGGTATATTCCTTGCCGTTATCTGTTTTCCAGGTAGTAGGCAGGCCGAATTTCAGAATGCCCTTGCGCATGCAGCCTGACACGGCGGCGGAAGAAGAGGTGCGGGACACATGAAAGCTCAGGCGGCGGGTAAACACATCAATGGTCAAAACCAGATCATACCGCCCGTCATTCAGCATGAGGTCACACCGCGTACTGTCTGACTGCCATTCCTGATTCGGGTATGTAATGTGCGCCGATGCGTCGCCAAGAGACATCTTGTATTTGCTGCGGGCCGCATCCGGGTTTGTGTGGCTGAGGAAAAGCTGGGCATTGTTCTCTACCCAGCGCTTGCGCCACGCCTGGATACGGCGAAGGGAAGGCAGCTTTATTGATGGATCTGGCGTGCTGCCGTTCGGCCCGAAACGGGCGATAAAGGCCCGCTCTATTGCAACGGCGGACGTGTGCGGAAATTCCCAAAGCATGCTAAGGGCGAGTTCGCGCAGCTCAGGCGTATTATCTATGATGTTTTGCGGATCGCGTTTATCGTACAGCTTCGCCAGACCCCGCACGCCTTCTTTGTCCATGCGCTTTTTCCAGGAGTCCAGCCCGCCCCGGCTTAAGGTGCGCAGGGTAGCCAAAACCCAGGCAGGAATAAGAGGCGAACGGGCCTTGAACATACGGGCCAGATCAAACATGATGTTTGAAATAGGCTCCCCTGTATCCTTGTGTTTGCCCGTTACATAATTGACGCACCACGCCTTGGCTTCCGACTTGGTCCGGCCATGCTCCGGTATGCCGTGCAGGGAATGGCACTGGTCTTTTTGGGTCTTGGTGTTTACCGGATCGGAAATCTGTTTACTGGTAAGCTCGGTAGCCCGTTCGGCGGTCAGGGCGCTGGCGATCTGCGCTCGTGTGCCCTTTGGCATGGAACTGGTAAGCCACAGCTTGCCGCCGCCTTTACCAGGGCGTTTTTCAAAAGCCCAGTTTTCACGGGCGGCGCGGTCGAGCACGGCTTGTTTGGTAATACGAAGGAGCCGGGCCGCTTCTTTTGAAGAGATGAGGTTGTGCATTACATCCCCCCTCAACTTGCTTGCTGCTGGCTGAGTGTGCGGCGCGGGTCAAAAAGCAGGGCGGGGTCTATCCCTATAGCAAGAAGTGCGTCGAGCACACGGGGGCTGTGCCTTGTCCCGTAGATAACGCTGGAAATATTCTGTTTACTGCAACCGAGCTGCTGAGCAAGCATGGTCAGGGTTACATTGCGCTTTCTCAGTTCGTGCCGAATAATGAGCGCAACGTCCGCCCGCTGTGCGCCAAAAGCCCTACGGTGTGCCCGTTCTTTATGTGACACCCTCATGATAGCTTGGCCTCCAGTTTTCTTTTCTGCTCTTTTGCCTTCTTCAGGGCGTCACAGGTTTTGCCATAAGCAAGGAACGGCATATCTTCAGCCGGAATCAGCACCAGCCGGAACGGTTTCCATAGATGTTCAAGGGGGGTATAGTTTTGCGTGGCTTGGCAAAAGCAGAGGATGGCATCCATCGTGGGGGCGTGGCTGGACGCGCCGGACTGGAGCCACTTATCCAGTTGATCCTTTGTTATGCTCTTGCCGCCGCCACTTGTCAGTGCAATGTTTTCCAGCCGGGCCACCTCGTTGATCGCGTCAACCAGCACCTTGCGGCCCTCTGGATATTCACCCGCCACTCGCGCCATAGCAGCCCGCACGGCGGGCATAACCCCGGCAAGGCCGACAGTTGCGCCTTGCGTGGCGGGTAAATCCAAAAGGGAAAGCTGGGGCATAGCTAGTCCCCACCTACACAAACAGCGGCAACAGGTTCCCGCCGTTATCTTCATAGATATAGTCAAAGGTTTCTTGGCCGTCGGTAGCGACAACAGCCCGCTCAAACAGGGCGGCCATTTCATAACTATTTAGAATGTAATATTTGAGGTAGGTGTTGATGTCGGAGAGAATTTCATAGGCCACAATCCTTTCAGCGCTCCGCGCAAAGTATTTTTTACGCAGACCCCAAAACAGATTGTCCAACTGTCTTTGTGTAGCCATATCCGCCTCCGTCCATTTTGGGGGCCAGGGGCCGGTAGCTCGTCCATAAAAAACCCGCTCCGGCCCGTTGACCCCTACTCACAAGGCGGCTAAAGTCATGTTGCGTGACAAAACTCAGGCCGCTTGCAGCCTATTTAGCCCAATACTGGTTAATGTGTCAAGCAATTTTGGCTTGACAGTTCCGTTTCGGCTTGAATATTGCGCATGCTCATACATTTCAACGTGTTGCGCGTGTCGCCTGCTTGACGGTTAAACTTGACTGTTTATGCGTGAGCAGGTGCCTTGTGGAAACATTGGGACAACGACTAAAGCATGTAAGGCAGAGCCTTTCACAGCAAGCCGTAGCTGACAAGCTAGGTATCCCTCAAACAACGTGGGGAAACTATGAGCGTGACCGCTGTCAGCCAGATTTGGCGCTTCTCGACAAAGTGTGCGCTGTTTTTGCTGTAAAGGCAGAATGGTTGCTCTTTGGGCGAGGGCCTGTGCATGATGTAGAAAAGGTGAATATTGTCCGCGCCACTACAGGCGGCTCTTTCCCTTTGCGCTGTGGCGAGCCTCCAACTAGGGTTGATCTGAAGCCGGAATATCAAGCGGAGCTAGACCGTATTGCGGCCTTGGAAGCCCGTGTGGTTGAGCTTGAAAAAGAAAGAGATGAAGCTAGGGCAGCGGAATCAAAAGCAAAGGATGAAGTCATAAAGGCATATAAATTGGTGGTCGAAGCCATGCGCCCGGCCTCTGCTGTGCCGCTACCCGTAGTGAATGATGAAGACGAAAAACCACAACAGAGCATGACAGCGCAAAAGCTTGCAGGGTGCTTTAATCAAAAGCCTTTTCCCCCCGGTGAACAACCGCAAACCGAGAAGTGACGCGCATTTTTACCAAAAAAATATCCCCGTGCTTGCCGCCTGTAAACAGCAAGCGCGGGGTTTTTCTGTTCAGATTCGGGCCAGAGCACACGCCAGAAAGTTAGGTGTCGTTTTCAAAAACTTCCGCAACGTTTTCATTTTGGTCAGGCGCTCCGGGAAAGTGTTGCCAGAGACGCACCTCATCCGTTTAAATCCGACAAAGCTGGCACTATATCCGGGTTCAAGTTCTGCCAATACTAGGTGTCGCTGTATACCCGCACCGTCTGGTGCAGCTTGTAGGCCAGATATTGCGGTACGCTATCGCCACAGGCCGAGCCAAGCACAATATCGCGGCGGACTTGCGCGGAGCCTTGAAGCCCAGGCGTGGACAGCGCCGGGCCACCATCACCGACCCGGAAAAGATAGGGCCGCTTCTGAGGGCCATAGACGGCTACTCC
>Ga0123353_10001706_pt1 | contig 26978 bp, 35 predicted proteins | sample TergutLab28metaG_3_FD_92763 | JGI IMG/M metagenome (GOLD analysis project Ga0123353, IMG submission 92763) | Labiotermes labralis P3 segment gut microbial communities from Petit-Saut dam, French Guiana - Lab288 P3 | ecosystem: Host-associated > Arthropoda: Insects > Digestive system > Gut ...
CTGTGCCAGAACCAGAAGAATATTATGATGAGGATTACGAGCTAAATCCGGTAATTGATGCAGTGGAAACGCTTGCACCACCGATTTCATATAGTAAGCCGGTTGTTCCGGCGATGCCGAGCCCCATTGCGCCAGAACCGGAAAAGGATTCTTGCTATGAGTTCGCATTTCCTGGCTATGACACATATGGTAGGCAGATTGGATGGATTCGTCCGCAGCGGGGCGGTTATCTGTTTCATCCTTTTTCGGACAAGGATTGCAGCAGCCCTACTGGCGAGTATAATCCGAATACCGGATTTATCATCGACTTGAAAAATCCCAGTAAGAAAATAGGCTCTGATGCCGAACATATTGGATTTATAGCGTCCGGTGCGGCGATCCCATCGCTGTCTAATCCGGTCGTGGCCAGAATGGATAATCGTGCGCGACAAGCCGCAGCGCCTGTGGATGCAGCCGGCGGATCCCGTCGACTTTCCGACCTGGATCCAGCGTTCAAAGTGGTGCCGACCAGCAGCCTTATGCCTGCTTCTGCCGCTGCAGGCGATGCATTCGTATCGACTGATCCGTATGATCGCACTTTCGTCTTACGCCAATATAAGCCAATTCCTGCCACAATTGTGAATGAAGTTCGCGCTGATGCAAAGATAGAGCGCCAAACAATGCTGCCCGTCCAAGCGACAGTTGATCGCCATGTATATTCGGATAATGGGCGCACAATAATAATACCAACCGGAACACTTATGTTGGGGTACCTTACGGGCGAGCTGCCTGGGCCGTATAGAGCCATCGGGCGCATGCAAATCAAATGGTATCGCTTTGTCCGTCCGGACGGAGTGGAATTCAATTTTGCAAGTGATGAACCGTTTGCCGGCGACAGTCAAGGTCGCGTCGGTGTCCCAGGACACGGCAGCACGGATTATATGGAACAATTCATAATGCCGATGATAACTGCGGTTGTTCCCGCGGCGGTGAACTTGATCGCACCAATATCGGATAAATTCATCAATCAGATTGATTTGAATAACAATACGGTTACGCAAAGCGGACAAGTTCGGTCAAGCGAGCTGGCGAAGAATGAGATTATAACGGCTTGGAACAAGGTTGCGCAAAAACTGATGGTGGATATGATAGACAATACGGTGCCGCCGTTTTCGATTGCTGCGGGAACTCGCATAACTGTTTATTCTCCGAAAGATTTAGTTGTTAATTTCTGTGGTAAAGTTAATGGCATGGATACTTGCGATATGTCCCCGTCGCCTTATGTCTCGCACAGAGCCTCCGAAGCTGCTGCTAATTTTTCAGATGCTTCGTGGGTCGGGCAAGTTCGTTCGTTCGATATTCAGAAATACTGCGGCCCGAATGGTACTGTGTCCGCTTCGGCACAGCAAATATCTGATGACGGATTTGATTACCGCACTGTGGTTGCTTGGTGCCAAGCCAGCCAGTATCAGGCGATGAATATGGCGCGACAACAGGCAGTATTCGATAATCAGATGCAACAGGGCTATGCCGCGCAAGGTATGGGTAATGCTGCAACGTCTATTGTATCTGGTGCGGCGGGCCTCCCGACGAATACCCCGCAACAATATTTCCAAGGAAGTCAAGCTTATAACGAACAAGTCTTGGGCTTGCAATATAATCCAGATGGCACGATAAAAAATCCATTTGTACAAGAAAAGCCGCCAGCGCCGGCACCAGGGTTAACCTGTGAAGATGGCATGCCGCCGGATTTCAATGGGTGTTGCACGGGCGAAGTATTTACCGACATGGGCGATCAAGGCTGGAATTGCTGTCCATCGATCGGCGGAGATTGCTTCCCACCGTTAATATAAATGTCCCCCTTTAACAAGGGGATGTTTTATGATATAATTCTTCTTATGAAAATGAAATTTGCAATATGTTTTTCTTTAGTCGCTATGTTTGCAAGTATTGCGCGCGCATCTGACAGCGGCGCAGATTTTATGATTTATGACGGTATCTCGCTCGATAGAGAATCTTTGGTAATGGTTGAAGATTTGTTATCAGCCCCAAAGTTTGATGCTGTTTTTTATGATGATTTTCCGATGGAGCTTTGTCCTTTTCATACAAAATGGGAATGCAGCATCTGGTTTCGCAAACCGCATATAAAGGAATCTATATCTTTGCCATCGCGGTCTATTGGTATAAAGAACGAAAATGCGTTGCGGGCTGCGATCAATCGCGGTGATACAATCAATATGGATGCCGAGTATGCAAAACCTTTGATAAATAGATATAGGACATTGCAAAAGGTAGGACGAATTTGCTGCACCGAAGGTATGATCAATAGATTGCAAAGGGCAGGCGCTACCCCAGGACTGATTTACAAATTCCTGGTGGACGATGCGAATTTTTACAGATTCAGCGACAGATGTTTAATGACAACGGACGAGGAGCTTTCAAGCAGATACCCGCGCACTGCGACGGCAAATGCAGTATCCGATGCGCGTGATACTTGCTTGTGCCAGCGTCGCGAATTTTTCGATGCTTTGCTGGCGCCGTTTGATAAATTTTCAGATGCGGACTTTGTTTATACTTTCGAAGACGGTCTGAAGCGCGAACATACAGTTTCGATAACGGATGATGTGCAGACTGTGAAAGCCTTCCTGTCATTATGTCCGTGATAAACTTGCAAGTCATTGTTTTTTATTTTATAATCTTCCCGCTATGAAAAAACTATTACAATTTTTGTTCGCGCCAAAGGGCGTAAAAACGACCGCCGGAGAACTGGCAGAAAAATTCGGATTAGAGCTGCGAGGTGATGCGAAAACCGTCGTGCGCGGCATTGCGCCGATTGCGGATGCAAAGCCGGGCGATTTGGCGTTTTATACTACGGAGCGCACTGCTTCGGCATTTAAAATTCTGCCGATAGAAGTTCTGAAAAATACCAAAGCTTCGGTTATTCTTGTGCAGCCTGAAAATGTGAAATTTGCACCAAAGGGCGCTGCGCTTTTGGTCACCGATACTCCGCGGGGGAATATTGTTAAGATTTTGGGAGAGATTTATAAGGAAAAGCCTCGCCGTGGAATTCATTGGTCGGCGCATGTAGAGCGCGGAGTTTATTTCCGCAAAAAACGCAGTGTTTACATTGGACAATTTGCAACCATAGAACGCGGTGCGATAATAGAACCGGATGTAAAAATTTATCCAAATGCATACATCGGTAAAAATGTAACGCTGGGCGCGAATACAGTTGTGCATTCTGGCGCCCATATAGAAAATGCTACGATCGGTGCAGACTGCGTAGTGAATTCCGGTGCAGTTATTGGCAAGGATGGTTTTGGATATACTCGTCAAGAGGGCAAAAATGTGTTTATTCCGCATGTTGGGCGCGTAGTCTTGGGCGATCGTGTTTCGGTTGGTTCAAATACTTGCATAGATCGCGGCGCAATGACAGATACTATGATCGGCGAAGGGACAAAGATTGATAACTTGGTGCAAATCGCGCATGGTGTGATTATTGGCAAGGAATGCTTTTTGGCTGCTGGCGTAGGTATTGCCGGTGGGGTTGTGGTTGGCGATCGTGCCTTGCTGGGCGGACAGGTTGGAATTGCGAATGGCGTAAAGATTGGAAATGATGCGGAAATAGGCGCACATAGCGGCGTATTTAGAGATATTGGGGACGGAGAAAGACATATGGGTTATCCTGCTTCGCCGGGAATGGAATTTATGCGCGCGCATGCTTGGGTAAAAAGACAGATGAAGGAAGTGAAATGATCGGTGTAAAGGAAATAGAGCAAGTAATCCCCCATCGCGGTGATATGCGCTTGGTTGATGAAATTCGGGAATATAACGAATCCAGCGCCGTAGGGATAAAACATGTGCGGCCGGATGAGTTTTGGTGCGCTGGGCACTTTCCGGGTAAGCCAATTATGCCGGGGGTCTTGCAGATAGAAGCGTTGGCGCAAACGGCATGCTTTATAACGCTTAAGAGTATTGGGGCGTCACCTGGTACTTTGGGTTATTTTACCACTATGGAAAAAATAAAGTTTTTTCATATGGTAGTGCCTGGTGATACGTTGGAATTGCACGTTGAAATAATAACGAAGAAAATGATGCTTTATAAGTTTCATGGAATTGCAATGGTCGGCGGCAAGAAGGTGTCCGAAGCCACATTTACAGCAATCATGGATACGAAAGAAATGAATTAAAAATCGCCGCGGACGCGGCGATTTTTTATGATGGGGCGAATGACGGGATTCGAATCTGAGCGTATAAGGATTAGGTTTTTTGCGGTGCAAGCAAAAAACCGTATGTCCGCGTCGTGAGGATACGAAGGAAGACACACGCAAAAGGTGGGGCGAATGACGGGATTCGAACCCGCGACATCCAGTACCACAAACTGGCGCTCTAACCAACTGAGCTACATCCGCCATAAACTGGTGGAGCTGATCGGGCTCGAACCGACGACCTCTTGCATGCCATGCAAGCGCTCTACCAACTGAGCTACAACCCCAAATGCTCGCGGATTCTACATTTCTTATTGCAAAAAGTCAATTTGTTTTCTAATCTTTATCCCAAAAGGAGAAACAAAATGGACTATACCCTTCTTAAATCCGAAGCCGAACAAAAAACAGCCCAGACGATAGAGGTATTGAAAACAGAATTCGCAGGACTGCGTACCGGACGCGCATCCGTGCATCTGCTGGATGGTATTCGCGTTCCTGTATATGGCACAGAAATGCCGGTCGATCAATTGGCAACCGTGTCAACGCCAGAAGCCCAAGCCTTGTCCATTTCAGTATGGGACTTGTCCAATGCGGGCGCGGTTGAAAAAGCGATCCGTGAATCAGGATTGGGGCTGAATCCGATGACAGCAGGCGGGGTAATTCGCCTGAACCTGCCGCCGCTTACCGAAGAGCGTCGCAAGGAGCTGGTAAAAGTATCCGGCAAGTATGCAGAAGAAGCAAAAATTTCTATGCGTAATATTCGTCAGGATTTGATGAGCAAAATAAAACGCGCGAAAGACGATAAAGAAATTTCCGAAGATGATCAGCGCAGGTATGAAGAAGATCTGCAAAAAGTCTTTGAATCCCGCGCGACCGAAGTAGATACGCTGGCGAAACAAAAAGAACAAGATATAATGAGCGTGTAATTAAAATGAAAAAAATTCCTACAATTTATTGCGATATCGATGGCGTCGTATTAAAAAAGTTTCCATTTCCAATTTGGGATAAATTCGGGGAACCGAATGAAAATATGATTCGTGTAATTAAAACCCTTGCGCATGATTTCAATATTATTTTTATAACAGGCCGGTGGAACATCTATCAGGAAAAAACAGAGTCCCTTATTCGTAACCTTTTTCCTGATATAAATTGCAAGGTGTTCTGCAAGCCTTGTGATTATCCGGGCTCTACCGCGGAATATAAAGTTTCAGTTGTGAAAGATCTGGAATCCCAGGGTTATGATTTCCATCTGGGTTTGGATGACCATGGCACGATTGTCAGGTTATTGCATCATAATGGAATGCTGGTTGCACAGGTTGTTGGTTAATTTAAAACCGCGGGCAATTGCCCGCGGTTCTCCCTTCCTTCCGGAGTAACCGGAAACCGAGCGTACGAGTTCCAAATTTTTGCTGGTGCAAGGCAAAAATTTGTGGAACGAGTCGTGAGGTTGCGCGACTTACACATACAATATTCATTTCTGCACAGAGCGAGTGAACTTATTTTGCGAAGCAAATTACGCTGCTTTTGCGACTTTTGCTGGTGTTTCTGCAGCGTCCAAGACTTTTTTAGCTTCGCTGAAAACCATTTCTTTTACTTTATTTGCCAAAACATCGGTATCCAGGCTTTCTGCTGCGATATCGAAGTTATCTGCACGAATTTGCAGTGATACATAAGCCCCAACCAAAGCAGCGCGAGATAAATCTTCGATACTGCGGGGGGTGTTATTGGTACCGATATGTAGTTCATCCGCCAAGGACACGATTTGACGATCTGCATTAACCCAAACTGTGGTGGTAAGAACGCTATCCAGCGCAACCATTATTTCTTTTATGTTTTTCGGCACGCTGCCCTCCTTTTTTGATTTCCCTTGGTTTTTTGCGCCTTTTGGCGTCAACACCTCTGTCTACACACGAATCATAAAACAAAAACGAATCGCCCGTCAAGCATATTTTTTTTAGTTAATTTTTCGGCTGAAATCCGGGTAAAAAATGTTGTATTAAATTTTTATGCGCAAAAAACCGCGGTTTGCAAATGCAATTTTTTTAAATACAAATGTCTATACAGTAAATAAACTTGTCATCGCCCATATTTGCATTTCCTTATTTTGCAATGTATAATTACATTGATGCTGGGCATTCCAGCATTGGGGTTTAAGAACCCGCAAAACGCGTTTGGCGTACGATATGCGCCTCCTGCTCGGCAGGAGGGCGGCGAATATATTGAATAAGCCGCACTGTTCGTTTTGCAGTTCTTAACCTCCTGCCATCTTTTTTACAAAGATGGCTTTTTTAATTGCGAAAAAGGGGGCAGGAATGTTTCATTTTGAAATTACGCGTGAAGAAATCCGACAAATTATGAATGACGAGCAGAGAAATAAAAAGGCGATTGATTTTATAAAAAAATATTTTGAAGAATGTTATAACGAAAATAAAAGATTACAAAAAAACCAAATAAACAGTTCAAATTCTGGGGTTTTTATATTGCGATAAAAAAATCGCGCCATCGGCGCGATTTTTATTGTGCGACAACCGATACGGTTTTGCGATTATTTCGTCCGCGTTTGAATTGTACGACGCCTTCGGTCTTTGCAAACAGAGTATGATCTTTTCCCATACCCACATTTGCGCCCGGATGAACCGCAGTACCGCGTTGACGGATGATTATATTCCCAGCGATCACTTTTTGACCGCCGCTTTTCTTTAAACCAAGTCTGCGTCCGGCTGAATCGCGTCCGTTACTTGATGCCGAACCTGCTTTCTTATGTGCCATGGCTTACCCCTTTATCTCAATAATTTTCAAGACTGTGATATTCTGGCGATGTCCCTTGGTGCGGCGATAATTATGACGGCGTTTTTTCTTGAACACCAAGATTTTATCCGCACGTTCCTGCGCAACAACCTCTGCGCTGACCTTTGCGCTCTTGATAGTCGGATTCCCGACCGTATCGCCCAGCATCAAAACTGAATCGAAGTCAATTTTCCCTTCGGCCTTCAATTTTTCCACTTTAACAGTATCGCCAACTTTGACGCGATATTGCTTTCCGCCGGTTTTAAATATTGCATAAATATCTGCCATATTTTGCCCTTTCTGTTCAAAACTTTATGCAATAATAGCGTTTTTTTATCAAAAAGCAAGGAAAAACTAACAGATGAAGATAAAAATAATAAATTTAATAGATTTTTATATTTAAAAATCGATATTTGGTTATATTTTATACCACAAATATACTTATTAAAACTATTTTGTAATTTTACATTTTCACTGTTTGACTTTTAGTGCAAAAAACGGGCGAATCGTAAGCGGGAAAAATCCCTAAATTCTGCACAATCTACAAAATCAAGGGGCAAAATGTAAAAATTATGAAAAAAATTTGCCTTTGGGTTATAAAAATACTATATATTGTGTCCCGGAGACAATTTAATTACTACCTATTGATTTTTGTGATTCGGAGAGGGCGCGAAATCAATGGGTTTTTATCATTACAAGGGCGCCCGAAGATGAACGAATCATTAAAACTTCTTTCTGATTTAGTGTTTTATATGAAGTATTCCCGGTATTTGCCGGAACTTAAGCGGCGCGAAACTTGGGCAGAAACGGTCGGACGCAACAAAGATATGCATTTGAAAAAATATGCCGATCTGCCGGAATTACATCCTATAATTGAAAGAGCTTATGAATTTGTCTTGGACAAGAAGATTCTTCCCAGTGGCCGAAGTTTGCAATTTGGTGGCGAAGGAATTCTGATAAACAACGCAAAGCTTTATAATTGTACCGCGATTGGTGTAGATTCTTTGCGGGCATTTTCAGATTTATTGTATTTGTTGCTTTGCGGATGTGGCGTCGGGATTTCGGTTCGACGCAATTTTATTTCTCAATTGCCGTCCTTGAAGCCAAAGTCCGGGGAAAAATTCGTGTTTCAGCCCGAAGATTCTATCGAAGGTTGGGCAGATTGCTTGCGGGAATTGTTGCATGCCAGTTTCGAGACGGGCACTGATATAGAACTTGACCTTTCTTTAATCAGGCCAAAGGGCGCATTGATAAAAACATCATTGTGCGCTGCGCCGGGACCAGAGCCATTATATAAAATGATTATGCAAATCAAGGGGCTGTTGGATAAGAAAATAGCGGCGAATGATATGCGGCTGACTTCATTGGATTGTTTTGATATATGTTGTTGGTCAGCTGACTCGGTTTTATCGGGCGGAATACGTCGTAGCGCCCTGATTACCTTGTTTGACAAGGATGACGAGCTGATGCTGCATGCCAAAGAAGACGAATGGTGGAAAGAAAACCCGCAACGTGGCAATTCTAATAATTCTGTGCAGTTTGATCGTGGATCTACCACTCGGGAAGAGTTTGATAAAATATTTACCCAGTGCGAAAAGAGCGGTTGTGGGGAACCCGGATTCGTTTGGACTAATACGAATGAATGGCTGGTAAATCCTTGCTGTGAAATTTCTATGCCCAGCCACGGATTCTGTAATCTGACCAGCATAAATCTAGGCACGGTAGAATCGCAGGATGATTTTAACGAGCGGGCTTATTATGCATCTGTCATAGGAACGCTTCAGGCAGGGTATACGAACTTTAAATATATCGATAAACAGTGGCGGAAAAATGCGGAGGATATGGCGCTGATTGGCGTTTCGATTACCGGAATTGCGTCCCATCCTGATATAACTCTGTTGAATTTTGAAAAAGCGACGGAACATGTTCGCAAGGCGAATGAATATATCGCCGGAATGATAGGAATAAAAACGGCAGACCGCTTGAATAACATAAAACCGGATGGAACAGGCGCGCCGGTTCTGGGAACCAGCAGCGGAATACATCCTTGGCATGCGAAACATTATATTCGTAGAATCCGTGTGAACAAGGTAGAGCCGATGTATGCCTATATGTTAAAGAACTTCCCGGATTTGATCGAAGATGACAAGCGGAAAGATACCGACGGAGTTATTTCATTGGTAATCCGCGCGCCAGAAGGGGCCGTGACGCGCCGGAATGAAACCGCGATTCAGTTCCTGGAACGGGTGAAGTATCTGTTCGAACACTGGATAAAACCGGGACATATCCGTGGTGAAAATTATAACAATGTTTCTTGTACTTGTAATGTTAAAAATCATGAATGGGATGAAGTCCGCGAATGGATGTGGGAAAACCGCGATAATTATACCGGAATTTCATTATTGCCTTATTCTGATTCCAGTTACGAGCAAGCGCCATTCGAAGATACTAATGAAGAAATTTATAAGGAATTTGCAAGCAGGCATTATAATTTTGAGTTCGATAAAATCGTAGAAGAAAAAAACTTTGTGAATTTCACCGCATCTGTGGCATGCAGTGGCGGCGCGTGCGAGGTTTTTTAATGAAAATGAATGTAGTGTTTGATAACGATAAAGTACGGGATGTTTATATGAACGGCGAAAAGAAGTTCGCCTGGGGCAGCGGAAATTCGTGTATCGACCTGCGTTGCGCAGAAGACAGTGTTGTTCTGGGGCCGGGACAGACAAAACTTATCAGTTCTGGCGTCCGGTTGCAGATTATCGATACGGGGGATGACTTGGTGGAATGGCATATTCGTTCGCGGTCGGGAATGGCCGCAAAGGGGGTTTTATGCCATCTGGGGACAATAGACCATTCTTATACAGGCGTGGGTAAAATTTGTCTTACCAATTTATCGACCGAATCTGTTAAAATAGAGTTTGGAGATAGAATCGCACAGGCAGCTGTGCTGAGAATAGAAAAGCCAGAAATAGAGTTTGTGGATGAATTGATGGAAACTGACCGAGGCGACAGTGCGTTCGGTTCGTCGGGAGTTAAATAATAAAAGGTTCTTGTCATGGCACAGATTGTAACGAAAAAGGGCGATTTTGGGATGACCCAGCTGAATCCGGATCGGATGGCCAGCAAAGCGCATCCTATGATCGAGATTATGGGTGCTATTGATGAGGCATCGTCTGCGCTGGGGTTGTCTGATGACAAGTTTGATGGGATTCAAACATTCCTGTCTGAATTGATGGGATATATGTATTATAAGACTATTGACGAGCGTCGTGTGGCGCAACAAATCTGGCAGCTGGAAGATTATATAACAAAGCATAATAATTCAATTCCTCCATTTTTTGTAAATTCTCGTGGATGCATCGGCCTTGCGCGTGCGATTGTGCGACGCGCAGAAAGACGTGTGGTGGAGTTTATAGATATGGACCGTAATGCTCCGCTGGACGAGAAATATGGAATGAATCTGCAGCCGATACAGCAGTATTTGAATAGATTGGGCGATTATCTGTTTGTGAAAAGTTTCGAACGTGTTCAGACAGAACCAAGCCTGTTCCCGGACGAATTGGCCACGAATCAACAAGCATTCGCAGCAGCAGCATAAAAAATTAAAAACCGCCAATCGGCGGTTTTTTAATACCCCAGGAACACCCTGGCAATATCATTCCACATGGTAAGCGCAAACAAGGCGATAATCAATATCCAGCCGCCCATGATCACATACTCCATCGCACGACCTTGCAGCTTGCGCCGAATTACCCCTTCGACCCCCAAAATCAGCAAATAACCCCCATCCAGTACCGGCAATGGCAGAAGATTAATAATCGCTAGATTCACGCTTAACAGCGCAATAATCGACAGCAATGCGAATACGCCCATCGACAAGGCTTTGCCGCTGTATTCCGCAATTGTTATGAACGACCCCAACTGTTTAGTCGATCTTTCGCCTGTTATGATTTGTTTTAATACGCGCACAAGGGTTTTGCTTTGCACCCAGGTTTCGCGCGCCCCGCTGTATGCCGCTTGCAAGACATTTTTCTTTTGCAATTCTGTCTGGGTTCCATCGGCGACCAGTCCCCATTTTTCGCTGGGCGCGATTTTAACTTGGATCAGTTTTTCCCCGCGAACCAGGTCTACATTTGCTTCTTTCATGCCCGCCAGTTCCTTTGCCAGCAGAATTTCACCCCAGTTTGTGACATGCTGGCCATCGATGCGCGAAACAACGTCTCCCGCGCGCACCCCAGCGTTAAATGCGGGACTGCCCTGGATAACTTGTCCAATAACCGGTAATTGAACCATGCGCGGCTTTACAGCGAACATTGCGGTATAGATTCCCCAGGCAAGCACAAAGTTCATAATCACGCCACCTGCAATTATCAGGGCTTGTTTCCATGCCGGTACCGATAGATAATGTCCCTTTTTCTTTTCTTTGGGCAGTGCGGCGAATTTTTTGCGGTCGAACATGTCTTCTTGTCCGTATGCAACACAATAACCGCCCAGCGGAATGATAGATATTTTCCATAGTGTTCCATGCTTGTCATGCCATTTGACAATAGCGGGACCAAAGCCGATAGAGAAAGTATTAACACGCACGCCGGCCCAACGGGATGCCCAAAAATGCCCCAGTTCGTGCACGAACACAACTATGCCCAGAACAATTAACAAAGCGATAATCATAATTATGGTATTCATTTCTATTTTTCCTTAAATCATTACCAGCCAAACAATCGGTAGTACAAAAATCCAACCATCGAAGCGGTCCAGCAAACCACCATGTCCGGGCAGAGTATTTCCAAAATCCTTTATGCCCAGCTTGCGCTTTACCCAGCTGGCCGCCAAGTCGCCATATTGGCTTAACAGCGATACGGAAATTCCGATCCACATCAATTGGGGCAGAAAAGTATCCGTCCCCAACAGACCATATAAAACTGTTGCCAGTGTTCCGCAGATAATTCCCGCGATCTGGCCGCTCCAAGTTTTACCGGGACTTAACTTTTCCCACATCTTGTCGCCGCCCAGCAAATGTCCAAAGAACCAAGCGCCTACATCCGCCGCAACGATCGTAACCAGCAACAGCAACATAACCCAAGGCTTTGCACCTACGAAATAAGCAGAGATACCAACAAAGATAAGCCAAGCGCCCAAAGCGACACGCAGCCCGCATAACTTTTTATCTTTGATTTTCAACCGCATAGTTTCAAAAACCATTATGGCGGCGATGGCAACTGCCAGCCATTGCACAGCAGGAATGCCAAAGTGTTCTGCCAACGCTGCGATGCCTGCAATTGCAATCATCACGAGTGCAGTTAGAATCCTTTTTGTTGTATTGTTCATAATTTTCTCCTTTGCAAAACTATAAGCCAGCGGTGGCTTCACCGCCCAAATCGGCGTTTTCTTTCCGAATACTCTTCCAGTATTTTTTCAAAATCATGCTCTTTTAATGCCGGCCAATATTTCGGATAAAACATCAGTTCGGCATATGCCAGCTTCCACAGCATAAAATTAGAAACCCGCTGTTCGCCACTGGTACGCACTACCAAATCAATTGGTAACAGCTCGCCAGTATCCATAAAGCTTTCGAAAGTTTCCAAGTCCACCGGTTCGCCTGCGGTAATTGCCATGTTCACGGCGCGAATAATTTCATCTTGGCCACCGTAATCCAGCGCGAACACAATTGTCCCATCATCATTTGCGGCGGTTTCTTTTTCAAATTTTTCGCACATTTTCAATATGGCTTTCGGCAAGTGATCTTGTCGCCCGATAAACTTGATACGAATATTTTTTTCATGGGCGCGCGCGACATGCTTTGGCATTTCGCTTTCGAAAAAATCCATCAGGAATTTGACTTCCTTGCTGTCCCGTCCCCAGTTCTCGATTGAAAATATATAAAAACTTAATGTAGAAACCCCGCGCGGAAAAAAATAGTTGCACAAAGGCTCTAACACATCCGCGCCTGCGGCATGCCCTGCGGTTGCTGGCAAACCCCGATTACGCGCCCAGCGACGATTTCCATCGCAGATAAAGGCGATATGCTGCGGGATTTTAAATTCTTTATTCTTCTTCTTAAAAAACATAAAATTTTCCTTACCGCGGATTTTATATGTAATAAGCCAAAAAAACAAGCGCTTTTAATCCTTGAAACAAAGACGATAAATTGCTAAATTGCCGAACAATGAAAAGAATATTTTTTGCTTTTGCATTTTTGCTTTTGCCTTTCATGGCATGTGCGGCTGTGATTTCCAGTATCAATGTCGTTGGGAATCAGCGTATGGATGCTGAATCGGTCCGAATACTTGCGGATGTGAAAACCGGCATGGATTTGAACAGCGAAGGTATAAACCAGGTTGTTAAAAGGCTGCAGCAGTCTGGATATTTTTCTTCAGTAAGCGCGAGCATGGAAGGCGGCGCGTTAAAAATATCTGTTTCGGAATCGCCAACCGTCGCCCAAGTTACAGTCGAAGGAAATGACGATGTTTCTACTGATGACTTGAAGAAAGAAATAAGGTTAAAGGAACGTTCTTCCTTTGATGAATCGGTAATCGGCGCGGATGTCCAGCGTATTCTGACGGTTTATCAACGCAAGGGCTTTTTCGGAACAAAGGTAAATCCGCAAAAGATAGAATTGGAAGACGGGCGAGTAAATGTAGTTTATGAAATTACCGAAGGTCACCCGACCCGTATCGACAGCATTGGTTTCAAAGGTAATGAAAAGTTTTCCGCCAGAACTCTGCGCGGGGAAATATTATCGCGGGAATATGCTTGGTGGCGTTTCATGAGCCAATTCGATGTATATGATGAAGATCGTATTCAATACGATTCGCAAATGTTGCGTCAGTTTTATCTTCGTAATGGATTCGCGGATGTTCAGGTGAAATCTATCGAGGGAACTTTTTCACCGGATCGCAAGTATTATTCAGTTGTGTTTAGTATCGAAGAAGGCGCGCGATATAAATTTGGGAAATTGAAGATTGAAAATCCTTTCAAGGATGTCGATGACGATGACTTGTGGGATGCGCTAAAGATGAGAACGGGCGACACTTATAACGTCGACAAGGTGGACAGCACGATTGCCGCACTGCGCAGCGTTATTGCCGAACAAGGATACTCTTTTATCAATGTCGATGTAGTTCCGGACAAGAATGATGAAGAACGCACAATCGGGATGACCTTTAAAATTCAAAAAACGAATCGGGTTTATTTGGATTCGATAAATATTTTGGGAAATGTGCGAACTTTTGATTCTGTAATCGAACAGCAGATGGGTATTCGCGCGGGAGATCCTTTTTCTTTGCAGAATATTGAATTGGGACGTCAAAAGATGATGCGTTCGCGGTATTACAAAGACGTTCAGATGGTTCCCAGCCGTGTTGCTGGTGAAAACTTGATGAACCTGGACGTGCAAGTTCAAGAACAGCCAACTGGGGAATTGTCAGGTGGAGTAGGCTGGTCGAATATTAACGGTTTTATGGTCGATGCCGGAATAACTGAAACTAATTTTATGGGTCGCGGTCAGATAGTGCAGTTAAAGGGAAGTATCGCGCAGTACACCAGACAGGTCTTGTTCGGATTTACAGAACCATATTTGTTCGGGCGTGAATTGTCCGGTGGATTCGATATTAATTATTCCCAATTTATGTATAGCAAACTGGGCAGCTATGGATACGATCGCGACAGCTTTACGGTGGCGGGACGATTGGGTTGGCGCCTGACTGACCACTGGACGCAGATGATGCGTTTAAGCGCGAGCTTTGACCAAAATTATGATTTGCACGTAGCAGGCGGATGGCAATCGGCGAATCTCTACACCTTGGGTACGAACTTCAGATATCATAACCTGGATACGGACTTTGCGCAGAATACCAGCACGGGTGTGGTTGCGAACCTTGGCACGTCGTATACCGGATTTGGCATCAGCACAGAAACCTTTATGCGATATAACGCAGATATTACTGGATTGCTAAATTTCTTTGAAAATAGATGGCAGCTGAAATCAAATTTGGAATTCGGGGCATTACAAACCTTAAATAATGATGATTATATCAGCCGTGTATACAGATACTTTTTGGGCGGCGAGTCATTGCGTGGATTTCAGATCGCGGGTGTTGGATCGCGCAATTGGGCATATCGTAATTATGCGTTGGGCGGGTTATGGAAACTTAACGGAACAACGCAGTTAAATTTCCCAGTATTTATCCCGGACGAGTATCAGGTCAAAGGCTTTGTGTTTGCAGATTATGGGTTACTGGGTAAACCACCGCGGGATGAATATACCTTTACTTTGAATACGACTATGGGGCCGATAACCAGGGATAATTTTATAGATCAAGATTGGCGCACCAGCGTTGGCGTCGGAGTATATTGGAATACCCCTATGGGACCGATGAATTTTTCTTGGGGTTGGCCGTTACATGTAAATTCATATGACCGTGAGCAGAGATTTTTATTAAGCTTTGAAACGCAGTTTTAATAATTTCTTTTACTCTTGACGCTGCGCGCAAAAATTCTCTATAATTTGGGCAGAAATAAAGGTGGGAAGAATGAAAAAAGTATTACTCGGCCTGGTGGTTGTCTTCGCGCTTGCGGGATGTGGTCAAGTTTATGACCGCGAACCTGTGGGTGTTGGATACAGCAATGATGAATTAAAACTTTCTCCGTGCGCATGCATGCAGGCTTACCGCGCATAGCACGTAAATTTGCGGGGCAAATTTATGAGCTATCCCAGCGATTTTGATACGAAAATGTTTCCGGAAACGCGTTATCTGGCATTGGCGCGTGCTTTTGCTATTTGGTCTGCGGTGTTGTTTTTGCTGATTATGGGACTGGGTGGGGTGTTATGGTGGACTATGAACGCCAGCAAGGCAGAACCGGTGCTGATTCAAATCTCTGACAATGGCACAACTTGGACGGCGACTTTGGGCAAGGAGTCCGGAAGGTTGGAGTTTCCCGCATATCGGGTATTCCAAGAAGCCGCGGTTGGAAACTTTGCCAGAATGTGGTTTACGATTTCGAGCGTCAATGCAGAAAATGAAGCGCTTTGGTGCAGATGCGATCGTAACAGTTGTGACAGTGAACCATCTTGTTTAGTCTGCTGTGCATCAAATGAAAGCTTGTTTGAAGAATTTAAAGACATAGTAAATAATGACTATCGCGCGCGCGCGGCGACAGGTGAAGAATGGTCTGTGGTAACAGACTCCATTAACATCGAACCGCGCGGCGAAGTATCGGATCGTGGTGGATTATGGCGCTTAACTGCGAATGTCAAAATGGGATCGGGACGGGTGCAGAGGATAGAGGCTTTTGTACGCGTGGCACGCGCGTCCGAAGGGCGTGCCTCTACACTGGGATACTACATCATGGAATTCAAAGCATATCCAGCAGGAGTGGCTGAATAATGAGAGCATTGTTTTCGCTTATTTTCGGAATATTGATGCTGTTACTGGCGGCAGGTATTGCGGTAATGGGCGGCAAGATGTTTGATGTCAGTCGGAATTTTGAAGTGAATGCCGTAATCTTTCAGCCTGCGGATTTGTCGCGCGACAGAATAGAAAAACCAATCGCGCTGGATACTCTGTCCGAAGAAACTGTGCGCGAAAGGTTGATAAAAAAATTCGTGCACGAATATTTTTATATCATGCCTGATGCCGATGATATAAAGCGCAGACGTCGCAGCGACAGCGTGCTTGCGAGAATGAGCGATCCAGCATCAGGGGTATTCAAAGAATGGAATGAAAAAGTTGCGCCGGACTTGGAGAAAATGGCAGGGATGCAAGTCTTGCGTCGCGTAGTTGTGCGGGAAGTAACGACACCCCCCGGCGAATATATCAAAGTGGTTTATGACTTGCATACATGGGATATGGCGAATGATATAACTCGTCCGCCGCAGGTTTCAAAAGACAAGGTAATGTTTATTCGTCTTGATTTTGAAAAAGGATTGCGCCAACATCAAACGAATGGCGCGAAGTTTAACATCAGAAGGTATCTGGAAAATGGCGGCGATCCTGCGACCATATTCAGATTCAAAGTTTTGGAAGTAGTGGCGAAGTAAGGAATAAGAGAAAAGTGAAAAAAAATAAATTGATCTTTTTAGCCGTATTTTGTGTCCTGTGTTCACCGGCATTTGCGGATGACGAATATGATCCGTTTATTTTTGATTCACAGCTGGGGGATGATGCGTATTTGCCCGAGGCCACGATTTCTTCCAACTTGTCGGTAGAATTTGATTCCGCCGCGGTTCAGTTGAATCCGAATGAGAAATTTGCAGCCGTGGCAGATATGGATATTGCGAGCGTTTACCTGGGGATGCCTTTCGAAGATGTGCAAACTTTATTTTTTAAAACCAAATCGCTTTATGCGCCGCGCAAAAAAAATTCGATAATTTATACAGTATCAAAAGACTGGCGGTATAATCTGGATTATGAATGCCGTCAACAGAAAATAGTAATTCCTGATGACTTGGAAAAATGCATACTGTCCGCAGCACGAAAAAGAGGATTGTTGTATCCCGCAGAGTTGCATTTGATTCGCGAATCTACGGGTGAGACGGTTGATATTTATTTCACCAGCAATGCTACGGATAATGTGGTCTGGCGTGTGGTATATCAGAATGATGTTAATAAGCTGGAAGGCGCGTCGGAAAAATTTGCTAATCAGCGGGACAAGAAAATCTTGGCATTCTGGCAAGGCGTTTTGGATAAATACGGTCCGCCGAATTCAGGGGATGATAAATGGATTTCCAGTGATAATCCGTTTGATCCGATGCTGACGGCTTATTATGGAATGCTGGATTTGACCGACCAAGGCATGATGGCGGCGGATGCGGCAAAGAACGCCTCTGATGCGCGTGAAAATTTCAAAGCGAAACCATATTCGTTTTAATCTCGCGCCATTGCTATTTGTTCCTGTTATATTTTTAAAAAGAATATTATAATATCTGTGCAGCAAAAGGAGAAACCAATGAAAAAAACAGCAGCAATGCTTATAGTCTTGGGAACATTGGCCGGTTGTGCCGGCATGACCCAGAGAGAACAAAACACTTATGTCGGCGCCGCGATTGGCTCGATATTTTTTGTTCCTGGCGCCCTTATTGGCGGTTATATCGGACATAATTACGGGCAATAATGTATAGGGGCATGCGCCCCTATGATTAGTAATCAGTGATTACTAAAATGACCACTTATCAAGCGGGACTTTTTGCTGAATTTTGGGCGCGATGGTATCTGCGCTTGCGTGGGTTTAGTATTGTTAAATCACGTTATATCAGCGGGCGGCATACAAATCGTGCAGAAATAGATATCATAGCGCGCCGAAAAAATCTGATGATCTTTGTAGAAGTTAAAAATCGTCCTAACATAGAGGCTGCGTTTGAAGCCATCGGGTATGCGCAGGTCGGGCGACTTCGCCGTGCGGCAGAAACTTATATAGGTCATACGCGCTGGACAGGTGATGCCAGATTCGATGTGATTGTGGTGAGCAACATGCGGGTTAAATGGTTCAAAAATGCAATCTAATGTTATTGACAGTTAATTTTTCAAGTGATAAAATTCCCAATGCGTTTAAGCAAAAGGAGTGAAAATATGAAGAAAATAGTATTGTTGAGCTTTGCGGTCTTGACATTGGCTGCATGCACCGGTTCTTATACATCAGGAAATTGCAAATACGATTTCTTACTGCATAAAGACATCTCGATTTCCAAGCTGATTGGAAACGCGACTGGTGGTTGCTAAAAAAATCCGGCGAAAGCCGGTTTTTTTATTTTATCACCGCGCTTTTTATCAGCGCCAGGTCTTCTTTTATTCCATCGATTTTGAATTGTAATTGGGTAATTCCAGATTCCATGGTGGATACGCGTGATTCCAGCGCGGTGGTGCGCGCATCAATCTTCTTTACATTGTCCAATGAAGAATCATGCCGTGCGGCCCAATAAATAGCAGTACCGACGAATACGATCAGAAACCAAGAGTTTCGTAAAAGGTCGATAAGCGAACTGCCAGATTGTTTTATTTCTTTAACCATTTTTTCCTCGCTCTATGAGTAGCTCTATCTGGTGTACCAAAGCGCGTTGACCCTCTAAATGGCGCAAGGCGGCGTCCGAAGCGTCAGGCCCCAGAAAGCGTTCTATGGTAATGCTGCGCAGGTGTTCCAGAACCCGTGCGCCTTCGGCCGAAGCAAACGCCCGAGCATATGATTTCTCTATATCTTTATTATCTGTCATATTGATTTCCTTATGTAGTTAGGTTATTATTTTGGAAAGGTGATAAAATGAACGTAAGTAATATAAAACTTGGTGCGACAATTATAGTAAATAGCGCAAAACATTCCGTTCTTGCAAAAGTTTTTTATATTTCTATAAAAACCAACAGAAAATATTGGAAAATATTTTTATCCAGCGACTGTGTTTTGGGTTATGATTTTCCAAATACTTCTATGCCCGCATATTTTGGAAAATTAATTCAACCTTTGCCATATGATTATGACAGCCTGCCTGATAAAATAATTTTCGACGGAAAGGTTTACAAGAAAGATGGGCCGGATGATTACGAAAGGGTTCTTAATTTCGAATTCGGTGATTTGAAAGATGCTGAAGGCGAATGCAGATTCATAAATTATTCCGCGGACGATGGAAGTTGGATTAGTCCAGGATTAATTAGCGAAACCGGCACTCGCGCAGATGTCTATGGCGAAGATATATCAAAATATGAAATTAAATTCGTTGAATAATTCCTTCTTTATACCCCTCATGCCTTTCAATCGCTTTTGCAAAGTCGCGCAAGTTATTTTCCGATAGTTGCGACATAGGTGTCGTGCGCGGAATTCCAATTTGTTTTTCTACCGCAACAACATAAGCGCTGGTGTTATTTTCAACTGGCGGGGCATATCTGTTTATTGCTTGTTCTACGGTCATCTGTTGATATGTGGCGGTACACAGCAACGCGACCAACGCGGCAAATCCTGTTTCATAATCTGGAAATACTGCGAATCCCCCGGCTATGCCAATCGCGTTGCGGCGATTCGCAAAATCTCCATTGCGAATATTCCCGGGATTATTATTGCGCCAAGCACGCGTGCCGCCCAACCATAAATAAAACTTTCCGTCGTCTGCTTCATAGACGACGGAATTATTTTCACCAGCCGTGGCTTTTACATATTTCATGACAGCAGCTCTTCCGGAATATGCAGCGCGGTTGCCAGATAATTCATCAACGCAGGACGATTAATCGAATCGCCGAGGCCTGCATTACCCGCGGCGGACAGGAACGACAGCAATTGCGTTGCACGTTCATCCGCAGCGAGTTGAGCAATTGGCGCGACATAGCACAGTCTTGCTTCATTATGCAGTGATATTGGATTGATAATTCCACGACGTGCAAGAATCGCCAACGCTCGTTCAACTAGCGGCCTGATGAGTTCGCCCAGCAAGCGTCCATAAGTTGCGCCCAGCACGCGCATCATATCTGTATTGCGCGCGATGACTTCTGTCGCGGTCATTTCTTTTTCAGATAAAATCGACAGGCGGTCAGCCAACAGCGCATGACGAATTCGTGCGCGCAGATCACCCAATACTAATTGCGACACATCAAAATCCGCGCCGCTGCGCAATGGCGTCAAACCACTGCTACCCACGGCCTTTGGAATAATCGCACCTGGTGTTAGATTTATATTCGAAAGGTTTATAACTCCATCGTCATCGGCTTGCCAGATTCCGGACACAGCAATCGTTGCGTTTTTCAGAACAAGTTCAACGACTTTATTTGCGGTCTTGATGTCGGGCAGGGCGCGCATAACGGGGCTGCGACCATAGGCTTCGCCCGCGGCGGCAGACCAGCGGAAGATGATATAAGGATTCGTATCGAATCGTCCGGTTGCAACGATGTTGTTTCCCAAATCTCCACCAACATCAATCCAAGCGGTAAATGCGTATCCATCTGTTGTTGCAATAACCGACTGAATTAAACGCAGCTGCATTTCAGGGTTTTGCCTTATGCTGTCGCGCAAGTTCGCAGGCGGTGTCCAAGTCGGGTACTTTTCCATTAATTCCGCGGCCGCCAATCCAGTCGTATGAAACACTGCAGTCAATTGGCCGCTGCCATCGCGCAATACGGAAATATCATTCATTGGAATTGCGGTAAAATTAAAGGCGCTGTCTGCGCCGATCGGATTTTCCGAAAAGAATAAACACGCAGTTCCCAGAACACATAAATCCAAGTAAGACTGATGAATTGTCGTATAGAAATTAGAATTATTTAAATGCCGACGCAAAGCATCAGTTGCAGAATCCGGATCGGGTGAGAATTCTGATTCGCGTGCAAGCGACACCCAAAGGGATTCTGGTGGTGTTAACAGAGAAAACATATTCGCGGCCAGCATGTCAACCGCGTCGCCAGCGGTAGCGTCAAATAGTTGCGCAGTTTCATCCTCGGACGCGGGCATAGTGTAACGCTGACACTGCGCCCAACGACGGGCGACAGAATCACGCCCAGCGAGTGATTGTTTATAAAGTTGCAAAATCTTTGCATTCATTTTGGTTCCTTTTTGGTTATAAAAAATCCGCGCGGCGCGCGGATAATTAGTTTTTAATTTAATTTAAATATGTATGATTTCTAATTCTGGAAAATGTTTTTGTAAATATTCAGCTACAAGCCGGCGATGACATTTATCAGCAGTCTTTTCTGTGCACAATAAACAAACCCTATCAATTGCATCTGGCGCAAATAGTGTTTCAGCATTTCGGGTCATAAGAAGTTCATTAAAAATTCTTTCATATGCTGGCCAGTCGATAGAGCCATCTTTGTATCCAACCAACAGTTCTTTTGTTGGTGCAAGTTCAGGAACGTGTCTGTATTGATCGCCAAGTGCGGCTTTCAAATTAATGCCGCTGGCCCATGGAACAAATCTGGCCGTCCGCCAAAGACGAATATCGGCGACGCAGCGCACGTCAGCGGCATTTAAAATTTCCATAAACGTATCTTTACTTTTTCCTGAAAAACCGATAGTAAAAAGCTTCGCCATATTAATATAAGAACAGTCCGTTTAGCATTAGATAACAATAAAAAATCCTGCAACAGCGGGTTTTTTAATTTTATTTACGGTTTTTTATTTCTTTGTGACAGTTTTATATCCCAAAACTGCTAGCACCATCATAACTAATGCCCCAATAATGCCAGCCGCAAGAGGCTTATTCAAATAAAGTGCGTATGCCGCCAGGCAGATAATTCCTATAGAAGTGCACGCTGCAATAGCATAAACAAAAAAGCCGAGAATCAAATTCCAAATATTTAAGCAGTTCGTACTTTTTTGCGCGGTTTCTGCCATCTTAAAAATACGTTCGGCTGCCCCCGGCAGAATCTGTTCATAACCTGCTAATGTTTGCGGGGCTGGCAATGGTCCAGAATGTGTAACCCGAATACCAGTTACAACCCTCCCGCGTTTTGCAACCTGTGCTTTAGGATTTAACGCTCTTTCCATAATTGTTTACCCCCTCGTAAAGAAAATCACCAACCTGCTTAAAATATTGACCGATATCAACTGATTCTGGCTTTGCCTTATCACCTAGAACATAGGTAAAAGGTAATGCGAATGAGAAAAAGCCCAACAGAAATGCATCAACCAGTTTTTTCATTTTTATTCCTTTTAATTGATTTTATCATAAAACACGATTTTACCAAAGTCAAACCTTAAACTCCGTTCTTGCATTCATTGGTCTGAAAAATTGCCCCAACGGGCGAATCGGGGGGGGGTTAAGGCGTAGCGCACCAGCCAATGCATCCAGTCCATCGTCATGTCCAAACGCACCTTGTGGCGTCCAGCCCAGCATTTCGCTCGGTAATGGGGTTGCACGCACTCTTTCATGCGCGAATAATCGTCCCGTGGTCAGCAATGGTTCCACGGCATCCAGAATTCGAATTTCTTTTCGCGCAGAATTTATAATTTTCTGCACAACTGCGGGCTGATTGCGTTTCTTTGCAACCTCTCGCAAAATTTCCGGCAATGCCGACCCAATTCCATTGACTTCTATTCCAATTGTTCGCTGGCCATGCATAGCCATAAAGTCCAAGACCTTTTCGCACTGCGTTGCCAAGGGATGCAAATCATTGTCATCGACCAGCAGGTACCTGATATCGTGAATAAAAGCTCGGCGGTTTTTATCATCGCGGTATACAATAACACATACGCTGGCGTCGGCCTTTTTCCGTCCTCCGCTGGGATCCCAGTAACATGTCGCGCCTGTAATTTTTATATCGCCGATTTTGGCATTTTTGGCGTCGAATTCTTCTTCGTAAAATTTTAAAGCGCCTGGATCCAGGCGGGCTTTGTCTTCCGGCAGGTATTCCAGCATCATCTGTGCAGAAAAATGCCGTGGTCCAACCGTATCGCGCAATTGGTCTATTCTTTCCAATGGGAAAACCGCCGGCCAAGCGGATATTCCGTTTGCATCCACTATTGGAATTTTCAACACGCGATAATTGCGCAAAAAAGGCGTTGGACTTTTAATCATTGGGGAATAAAAATACGCCCAAAGGCGCATCTGTTTTGATGAATACACTATACCAAATTTTTAATAAAAAATCAATTGCAAAATGAAATTCCTGGTGTAGAGTTCAAACCATGAATACAACCGATATCCACTTTGCCCAAAAAGCTTTACCGACGAATTTAGAGGCCGAACAAGCCGTGCTGGCCGCGGTCTTGATGAATAATCGTTCGCTTGAAAAAGTCAGCGATTTTCTGAAACCGGAACACTTTGCCCATCCCGCGCATCAAGAAATTTTTCGTCTGGCGGAAAAACAGTTTGCCGCGGGGATTCCGTTCGATATCATCACCGCCAAGAATTATCTGACCCAACAGGGCGCTTTGGAATCTGTTGGCGGGGTAGAATATTTATCGGAATTAGCTGGCGCAGGCGCAAGTGTCGTTAATGTCGACCAATATGCGAAAATAGTTCATGATAATGCTGTGCGTCGCGAGCTGATTAATATAGGCCAAGACATAACTGATTCCGCGTTCGTAGAAGATTTGGAAAAACCGGTTGCAACCCAGATTGAAATCGCAGAACAGAAACTCTTTGATTTAAGCACAACTGGTACCGCAGATAAAAGCGCATTGCCTATGTCAGCAGCATTAAGAATCGCGTTGGAAGAAGCAGAGATTGCGTACAAAGCGGATGGCAAGCTGTCGGGTTTGACTACCGGTCTTCGTGATTTGGATAAATCCATCAGCGGTTTGCATAAATCGGACTTGATAATAATCGCGGGGCGTCCTGCAATGGGAAAAACCACGATTGCCATGAATGTTGCGTTTAATGCGGCAAATGCGATACTGGCGGAACGCGCGAATAAAAAATATAGGGGCGCGGTTGTGTTTTTCAGCCTTGAAATGTCAGCGTCACAGCTGGCGGCGCGCGTGTTGTCGTCCCAGGCAAAAATTTCCAGCAGCTCTATGCGTAACGGTTCATTGGATGACCAGCAATTCTTGCGTCTGTCACAGTATTCAGATGCATTGGGCAATGTTCCGCTGTTTTTCGATGATACCCCGGGTATGAGCATTCCGATGATGCGCGCCAGGGCGCGTCGCATTGCGCGTAAGCATGGCGGAATTGCACTGATAGTGATTGACTATTTGCAGTTGATGACCAGTCCGGGCGGCAGAAAAAATGATAATCGTGTTAACGAACTTTCAGAGATTACTCGTGGCCTTAAAATGCTGGCAAAAGAATTGGATGTTCCGGTGATTGCCTTGTCGCAATTATCGCGTGCAGTCGAATCGCGCGATGATAAAAGACCGTTGTTATCTGATTTGCGTGAATCTGGTTCTATTGAACAAGACGCGGACATTGTTATGTTTACTTATCGCGAAGAGTATTATCTGATGGGTCGCGATCCGGCAGAAGCGACAGGCGACCATGGCGAGAAGTTTGTAAATACCAAACAAAAGAACTGGAGAGATCGATTAGAGCAATCGCGTGGCAAGGCGGAACTGATTATCGGGAAAAACCGCCACGGCAGGCCGGAAACAATAAAGCTGAAATTCAGCGGCGAATACAGCTTGTTCGATGATTTGGATGAAGGATTCAATCGTGCGGACGATGCTCATTATATACAACAATCGGCACCGGAAAATCTTTCCCCCGTGCCTGATATGAACGATATTCCAGATATGATGTAATTTTGCTTGCATAGTAAGAAAAAATCGACTATGTTTTTGTCAAGGAAGAGAAAGAGGTATTGCCATGGCGTTCGAAGAAATCTGTTTTCCAAACAATATCAGAAACATCAGACTGTCGCGCGGGATGCGTATGACTGCGCTGGCAAAGAAAGCCGGCTTGTCTTTGTCTGCAATGTCCAAGGTTGAAAAGGGTGTGCGACGTTTGAAACAAGGCCAGCTGATGCAGCTGTGCGGGATTCTGAACTGCAAGTTGTCGGATGTGTTTATAAAGGCTGATGATGACAAGGCAAATAGCTGGCAGTGCGAAATGCAACGTCGTCTATCAGGCAATGAGTCTTCGGGCTTAAAGGTATTCGGTGCTGGCGTGCGCGTACTGCGGCGCGGGCTGGGCAAAACAATTGCCCAAGCGGCGAAAGACGCCAAGATGACTTTGTCCGTGTATCATAAAATAGAAATCGGTCAGCGTGATGTATATGAAAAGGAAATAGACAATTTGGCGAAAGCGCTGGGCAAAACGGTCGACGGAATGTTCAAGGCTATTGCGGAATTGTATAACTCCGGCGCGCTGGACAAGCAGATCGATAAAGCAGAAGAACGCGTACGCGAAGCACTGCGGGTTGGAAAATCCGAAACAAGCGCAGATGTCGACACTTCGATTTATGGCGCGACTATGTATGATTCGGTTCGCAAGAATTTGGTTCCTGTTTATGGAATGCCGGATGGTAAAAATTTGGCGTTTGCAAAATCTGATGAAAAAATGATAGCGCTGCCCGCGAAGATGAAAAGCGGCGCTGGCATTTATGCGGTTCGTCCTAATGTCGCCAGAATGGGCGCTATGTTCCCCGCGAAGTCATACTTGTTTGTAAATCCATCTGTACATCCGATTGCGGGTGATTTGGCGATCGCGTTTGATGAAGACTTTGGAAAGATTGCTCCGAACGCGCGGGTTAATGCGCGAATCGTTATGATCCGCGAAGACAAGAACGGAAACCTGATCGGCGTGTCTGTTGCGCCAGAAGAAAAAATCCAAATCAAGAATGCGAAGAGAGCTCATAAAGTTGTGCAGATTGTGATGGAGTAAGGCGGGGACGAAATGAGAGAGAAGTCGTCAATAATAGCCCAGCGATTGCTGAACCTGTATCGTCAGGCGCACGTGCTCAACGGCGGCTGGGCGGCAGTGAATCAGGTGTTATTGCACGAAGCAGATACCCTTGTTTTGGAAGAGCTGATGAAATTGCCGAATGGCAGTAAGCTGGCGGAACATATCAGAAACTTGCAATCTGGAAAAACAGCAAAAAATTCCATAGAACGTGAATTGATGCCATATGGCGGATTGATGGATCGTGCAGCCAAGGGAACATCTATTTCCGATACGGACTTGAAAGAACTCGAAGTGGCGCTGGCAGATTTCCAGCCAGATGAAGAGCATATCGAGAAAATTCGCAGCTTGCCCATGGTGCAATCATTCGGGGAAAAATGGCAAAGCGGGGTGCGTGCGGCAGTCGCGAGGTATCCGGAGTTGGCTGAAAAGTGGCGCCAGGTACAACAGACTTCACGTGCATATGAATTATGGAATCGCGGTTATGCGATGCTGGAACCGCCGGTGTCTGACAGGGCGCGTGCACAAATACAAGCAGATCTATCGGAATATGAAACATACCTGCCGATGTTCGGTGAAGATGGCACGAAATTGCTGGTGAGATTAAGAGCGTTTATGAGCAGCGTGTAAAAAAGTCCCCCGCGAATACGGGGGTTAAATTTCAGTTTTATAAATCGTATCCACCGCGATCAAAACCTGCTGCGCAGTTGCGTAATTTTGCTTCGCAAAATCAGAGTATCGCCGGCTTCGCC